>OCTX012139100.1_pt1 | contig 31110 bp, 26 predicted proteins | sample 1539691 | NCBI WGS metagenome assembly OCTX01 (sample SAMN02144231, study PRJEB22623) | gut metagenome | biome: sheep rumen | host: Ovis aries | place: New Zealand
AGATTTCGCTGTCTGCGGACAGCGCCAAGGGCTCTGCCCTTGACCCGCAAGCCCTTTTGAGGAAAGGGCTTGACCCCAAACCTTTTTAATATGCACACTTTGACGCATTATCATCGTATATTTGACGATTTAAACGAACTATAAGGAGTGAATAATATGTCGAGAGAACTATATATACCAAAGGGTTACAAGTCAAAGCTGACACTGAGGGAAACTCAGCACGCTATAAAATATATCAAGGACGTTTTTCAGCAGGCACTGGCTTTTGCACTGACGCTGGACAGAGTGACTGCACCGCTTATCGTGCGCAAGGGCAGCGGTATAAACGATGACCTTAACGGCGTTGAGCGCAAGGTAGAATTCACTATCAAGGAGATAGATGACGGCGAGGCTGAAATAGTACAGTCGCTTGCTAAGTGGAAGAGAATGGCGCTTTACCGTTACGGATACAACGCAGGCGAGGGTATATATACCGATATGAACGCTATAAGGCGTGATGATGATACCGACAATATCCACTCGGTTTTCGTTGACCAGTGGGACTGGGAAAAGGTCATCACAAGGGAGCAGAGGAACGTTGAGTTCTTAAAGGAAACGGTAAGGTCTATCGTTAAGGCGGTCATCTATACCAAGCGCAAGGTCAGCCTGAGATACCCCGTGCTGACGGGAAAGATAAGTGAGGATGTTTTCTTTATCACAACGCAGGAGCTTGAGGATATGTATCCCGATAAGACTCCCAAGGAGCGTGAAAGACTGATAGTTAAAGAGCACGGAACAGTGTTCCTTATGCAGATAGGCGGCGAGCTCAAAAGCGGCATAAAGCATGACGGAAGAGCGCCGGACTATGATGACTGGTCGCTCAACGGTGATATACTTATCTGGAACGAGGTTCTGGATAACGCTTTTGAGATATCTTCAATGGGAATAAGAGTTGATGAAAAGTCACTTGAAAAGCAGCTGGAGATATGCGGCGCACAGGGAAGAATGAAATATGATTACCACAAAATGATCGCAGACGGCACACTGCCGCTGACTATCGGCGGAGGCATAGGTCAGTCAAGGCTGTGTATGCTGCTGCTTGAAAAGGCACATATAGGAGAGGTACAGGCTTCTATCTGGTCAGATGAGATGACCGAAAAATGCAAGGAAAACGGCATAGTATTGCTGTAAACGGAGGACAAGATGAAAGGCAGACTTATCGTTATAGAGGGACTTGACGGCAGCGGAAAGGCTACGCAGGCAAAGCTGCTTGCAAAAACACTTGCCGGGCAGGGCGAAAGGGTGAGGGAGATAACCTTTCCCGACTACGAGAGCGATTCTTCGGCGCTGGTGAAAATGTATCTTCACGGGAAGTTCGGCAGCAAGCCGGGTGATGTAAATGCTTATGCGGCTTCGGCTTTTTATGCGGTGGACAGATACGCCAGCTACAAGACCGACTGGGGTGAGCTTTACAACAGCGGTGCAACGATAATCGCAGACAGATATGCCACTTCAAACGGTATCCATCAGTGCTCAAAGCTGGATGATGAGAGCTGGGACGGTTACCTTGAATGGCTGGACGATTTTGAATACAAAAAGCTGGGCATACCTGCACCGGATATGGTCATCTATCTCAAAGCCGATACCGATGTGAGCCAGAAGCTGATGACGGGAAGATATAATGGCGATGAGAGCAAAAAGGATATACACGAGGGGGATATCGAGTATCTCAAGCGCTCGCAGAAAGCTGCGGCTTACTGTGCGCAAAAGCTCGGCTGGAAAACGGTGGAGTGCGTTAAGGACGGAAAGATGAGATCTATCGAGGATATCCACGCAGAGATAATGGAGCTTATATAAACAGCAAGAACCACCTCAGGCGAGGTGGTTCTTTATTTGTTCACTGCACTGTGTATTGTGTTCCGTTAAAGGTCACGGATACGACTTTATCGGCGGCAATATCTTTTTCAAAGTATATTGTTGCACTTGTTCCTTTGTTGTTTGGAGTGCCGACACTGCCTCCCAGCATACCGATATCGGCTTGTGTCAGAGTAGTTCCGTCTGCATATTTTACGGTTATGTTTTTCGCAGAGATCGTTGATCTGATATTATTTGCTGTCAAATGGAAATCGGAAAGGAAGAGGGTCTTGCCGTCTTTGGAACGCAAGGTTCTTTCTTTTTTGTTTTTGTTTATGGTTATTTCTATATGTCTTCCCTCTGCTGCCAGTGCAGATGCGGTGCTTTCGCTTGCCCCGTCAGGTGCGCCGGGACTGTTGTCAGGGAGCCTGAAAACAGCGGTCACGGTATCTCCGTTTGCGACCTTATCGTTTTCATTATGACCTGCAAAGCACACATTTGCTATCAGCGTGTTATCAGACACCATTTCAACGTAGCCACCTATCAATTTGTTCATCAATGCATCGTTTGATGCCTGATAGCTAACACCAAGGTCTTTGTTCAAATATTTTTTAGCCTCGTCGTTGAGCGCAGTCAGCTTGACAGTTGCGATCATTCCGTGGTCAGATGCTTTTGTCTGGACAAGCTCTGTCTTGAACTTCTCATTTCCCTGCTTTGCAGGCTTGAACTCAATGCCGTCATAAGTGATGCTTTCAATGTCTGCGGTGTTCAGCTTTTCCTTGAAATAACTCAGCGAATAGCTCAGATAGTCCGAAAAACCTGCGCCGCCGTTGCTGTCACTTCCGGTGAGTTCCTTGACCGAGCCGTCCTTGTATTTTATTGTATACAGATACCTTTTCTGAGGATCGCTGGGATTGTGCCCCGATGCAATGTAGTGATCGGTGAGCCAGATGTCCTCGCCCTTGTCGGATCTGAGATTAAGCTCACACGGGGTGATCGGAATGTTAAAGGATACCTTTCTTCCCGGATCCGTGATCGCACCGCTTGGATCGGAGGGGAACCTTAAAAATATATCCACTCCAAGGTTGCTCTCAAATCCCGTGAATTTCTGCGGCACAAAGCTTACCTGCATGGTGCAGCTGTCGCCGTTTGTAACAGGGGTGGAAAAGGACATAGCTGCTATGCCTGTGCCAAAAAAGTTCTGATCCGATGAGAGCTTGTCTCCCTGCTCTTTGATAAGCGTCTTTCCCTTTTCAGTAAGTCCCGTAAGTTTCAATGTGGCACACATACCGTGGGCGCCGCCAATAATATCGGTGACCTCTGTCCTGAAGTCGCCCTGAGCCGAGGGAGTTACGACTGCGGGCTGCTGAGCCGTTGTAACCTTCGGGGTAGCTGCGCCGGCAGAGGGTGTGCTTTGGGTATCATCATGACCAAAGGACGAAAAACCTATCCCTGCACATATTGCAATAGCAGCTGCGGCAGTGGTCACGGCAGCGATTCTACCTGTGGAGTGGTGCTTAATGTGTGCGCCATAGCTGCTGCTTTGCTTCTCGCCCGATAGAATATCGTCTATTGCAGCTTTGTCAGCCCCGACAGAGCTGATATATTCTTTATACATCTGTTCTGCACTTGTTTTTTTGTTCATCATAATTCCTCCTTTTCATAAGCCTTCTGTAAGAGCTTTTTACCACGCCTTATCAGTGATGCTGTTGTGTTTGCGCCCTTGCCCAGAGCCTTTGCTGTCTGCGCTATCGTAAAGCCCTGCGCAAGATGCAGCATAAGCGGCAGACGATATTTTTCGGGAAGTGACAGCATTGCTCTTGCCGCTGCACGCTTTGCAAGGGTGTGTTCATCGCTATCGCCTTTTTCGCAGGTGTCGTCAAGCGGCTGGGTCTTTCTGCGGTGCGCTGACTTGGCTATGTTCTTTGCAGTGTTTACTGCGACCTTTATCAGCCAGGCAAGCTCCTTTTCTTCACTGATATTTTCCTGAGAAAGAAAGCGCAGAAATGCCTCCTCGGCACAATCCTGTGCTGTATGGATATCGCCTGTAAAGTGCCACGCTGCCCTTACAACAGTATCTGCATGCTTTTCGTACGCCAAAGCAGTGCGCTGTTTATCCATATTATCTTCCTCCTCTCATCGCTCTTACTATATAAACAATCCACAGGTGCATATTTGTGCACGAAAAAATTATTTTCAAAAAAAGCTGCCCGGTTTTATTCAGACAGCTTTTGGTTTATTGGGTTTTGTATTTGTGAAATTCATTCACCAGGCTGCGCAGGCCGAGCTGCTTGATGTGCCCGTAGGTGATGCGGTAGTTGCCCTTGTAGTATCTTCCCGTGAAGATGAACCGCACGTTCTGCACAAGGTAAGCGTCAAGCTCACGCAGGCTGCGGTCGGTGGTGAGAACGGGAAAGTACCAGCGGCACCATGTCAGCTCGCTGCCCTCCTGCGTGGCATAGAATTTTTTATTGAATATGCGTATCAGCTCTGCGGCGCATTCGTCACTGCTCAGCCCCTTTTTGCATTTTCTGCGGTAAAGCATTGCAGCCTTGCGCTTGATCTTTGCTTTCATTTTTCTCACCGCCGCTTGTGAAAGGTCGGTCTCGCCGCTGCGGTATCCAAATCCGAGAAAATCCCACGGCTCGCCCGGAGCACTGAGAAAGAACTTTTCCTCGTTCAGCTCCAGCCCCTTTGCCTTAACGTGCTCCTTGATAAGCTCGTAATACTCAATTGCCTGCTGCCTTGTCTGCGCAAGCACGAGTATGTCGTCCGAATAGCGGAAATATGGCACGCCAAGGAGCTCAAAACGCCTGTCAAGGTCGGTGAGATAAATGTTTGCGCAAAATGCTGAAAGGGGAGTGCCTGCCATTGCACCACGGTTTTCACATACCTCGCTGTTTTTCCACATCGCCTTGTCGAGCGAGAAAAGCTGTGTAAGAAAGCTGAGCAGCTTTTCATCATCTGTAATAAAATCAGCAAGCTCACGCACAAGCAGCTGCGAGGGCATTGAGTTGAAATAATCGTGAATGTCCAGCTTTAGCACCCATGCGCTGTCGATATCGTCTGTCCTGCGCAGCTCCCTGATCGCATCGTGCGCAGTCCGCTGCCGCCTGAAAGAATAACAGCTTTTGCAAAGCAGTCCGTCGTATTTGTACATCAGCCACGTCATCAGCTTCAGCACCCATACCTCATTCTCGGGGAAAGTATAAATGACACGCTTTTTGCCGCTTGAGCCTTTGTTGATAAGCCTTTTTGCCGGGAGCGAAAAGCTAAGCGTTTGTGCTAAGGGAAGATATTTCTTGTTCGTGATGTAGCTTTGGAGAAACTCTTTTTCTCTTTTGGTCATATTGTCACGGGAGAGCTTGTACTGCCTGAACTGCTCCCATACCTCTTCATTTTTAAGACTATCTGTCAGCGACACTCTTATACCTCCCCGTTAACCTAAAAAGGCGAGATGCGAACTGGACCGGACGATACTTTCAAAGTCGTATCGCCTCAGCTGCCGCCTCTCACCTGTGATATCTGAAAGAAGGAGAGAACGCTTTGAATTAAGCGTAGCTTAATGTACAAGACTGAACGTATCCCGACTGTCTGCAAAGCCTTTTTAATTATTAAAAGGTACGCTTCGCCCCACCGCAGACGCAGCTGATGCCGCATCTCCTTCTTTACGAACGGGCTTATTATATCACACGCCGCACATTCTGTCAATAGGGGCGCTGCCTGCGGCTTGACTAAGGTGATAAAAAGGTGTATAATATTATGAGTGCCTTGCACAGCGGTGTGCAGGGCAACACATTAAAACAGGAGGAATGAAAAATGCCTAAGAAACCATATTACATTACTACGGCTATCGCTTATACTTCAAAGAAGCCGCACATAGGCAATACCTACGAAGTAGTCTTTACAGATGCTATTGCGAGGTTCAAGCGAATGCAGGGCTACGATGTTTTCTTCCTTACGGGAACTGACGAGCACGGTCAGAAAATAGAGGAGCTTGCTGAGGCTGAAGGAATAACTCCCAAGGAGCACGTTGATAAGGTAGCAGGCGAGATAAGAGAGATCTGTGACCTGATGAATACATCATACGATAAGTTTATAAGGACCACCGATCCCTATCACGAGAAAACTGTGCAGAAGATATTCAAAAAGCTCTACGATCAGGGAGATATATACAAGTCTGAGTATGAGGGTATGTACTGTACACCGTGTGAGAGCTTCTGGACACAGAGTCAGCTCGTTGACGGCAAGTGCCCTGACTGCGGACGTGAGGTAAAGCCTGCAAAGGAAGAGGCATATTTCCTTAAAATGTCCAAGTATCAGAAGCAGCTTGAAAAGTATGTGCTTGAGGATAACCCAGAGTTCATCTATCCCGAGTCGAGAAAGAAGGAAATGTACAACAACTTCATCAAGCCGGGAATACAGGATCTGTGCGTTTCAAGGACCACTGTAAAGTGGGGCATACCCGTATCGTTTGATGACAAGCACGTTATCTATATCTGGATAGATGCGCTATCAAACTATATCACAGCTCTGGGATACGATCCCGACGGCTCGGATGAGCTTTATAAAAAATACTGGCCTGCCGACTGTCACGTTATCGGCAAGGATATAATGAGATTCCATACTATCTACTGGCCTATCATTCTTATGGCGCTGGGTGAGTCGCTGCCTAAGAAGGTGTTCGGTCACCAGTGGATGCTTTTCGGAACAGAAAAAATGTCTAAATCAAGGGGCAACGTTATCTATGCAGAGGACGTTGTAAAGGAGTTCGGCGTTGACGGCGCAAGATACTATCTGCTCTCCGAGATGCCTTACGGCTCTGACGGTTCGGTAACTTATGAAACGCTGATAGAAAGATACAATTCTGATCTTGCGAACACTCTTGGAAACCTTGTGAACAGAACTGTTGCAATGCAGAAAAAGTATTTCGGCGGAAAGATAATGGCTCCTTGCGCAAGACAGCCGCTTGATGACGAGCTTATCAATAAGTGTATCGAAACTCCAAAGAAAGTCGAAAAGCTGCTTGATGAGTTCAGAATGGCTGACACAATGGACACCATAATGGCGCTTGCAAAGAGAGCGAATAAGTATATCGACGAAACTGAGCCATGGGTCCTGGGCAAGGACGAGGCGCAGAAGGACAGACTTGCTACTGTTATGTATGCGCTGCTTGAAACGATAAGGTTCCTGGGCGTGCTGCTAAAGCCGTTCCTGCCCGAAACGAGCGAAAAGATAATGCAGCAGATAAACTGCGATATCGACACCTGGGACAGCCTTGACAGCTTTGGAAGACTGCCTGTGGGGATCACGGTGAACGATCCTGTTCCGCTGTTTGCAAGAATAGACGGCACAAAGCTGCTGGAGGAGATAAATCAGCGCATCGAGGAAGCTAAAAAAGCAGCAGGCAAAACAGAAGAGCCTGAATTTGATGCTCCTGCACTTCAGGACGAGATAACGATAGACGATTTTGCAAAGGTCGATCTGCGTGTTGCGCTTGTAAAGAGTGCTGAAAAGGTGAAAAAGGCAAAGAAGCTGCTTTGTTTGCAGCTTGATGACGGAATGGGCGGAAGACAGGTCGTATCGGGCATAGCTCAGTGGTATGCTCCCGAGGATCTTGTCGGAAAGAAGGTCATCATTGTTGCCAATCTTAAACCTGCAACTCTTTGCGGAGTTGAATCACAGGGTATGATCTGTGCGGCAGATGCGCCCGACGGCTCGGCAAAGGTGATCTTCCCGGATCAGTCGCTGCCTTGCGGAGCAAAGATAAGATAATATGGTTTATTCGGAGTATAGTTCCGGCTGTGCTCCGTGATATGTGCCTGTAGCTCAGCTGGATAGAGCGTCAGACTCCGACTCTGAAGGCCGTGCGTTCGAATCGCATCAGGCACGTTTCATCGCCTCACGGCAAATTGCTGTGGGGCGAAATTTGGATAAAAACGGGGGAGATAGCGGTGTATTTAAAAAAAGGCCTTATAACTGCACTGCGTATTAAAAACATTCTGCTGCTGCTTTTCTGCGGATTTGAATTTGCAGCAAGCACAACATACATAATATCGCTGTTTTCAATATACAGCGATAAACCGGAATATGCGTGGGGCGCTGTTGACATGAAGTTTGCGATAGTAATGACCTGTGTGGCAGTGGTGCTGCTGATAGTGGCGCTAATGTCTATCAAGCACGTTGGCAATGCGGTGTTCTATTCGAGCTTTTTGGAGGGCGACCTTGACGGCTTTACGACCTATGCGGACTTGTCGCAGGTAATGGGAAAAAGTCAGGCTGCCGTGCACAGACAGCTGCATATTTACCGTGTGCTTTATATGAAGAATTTCAGGTTTATACAAAGTAACGGCGGCGAAATGATCGAGCTGTACAGCAAAAAATGCCTGTGCGAATGCCGCAGCTGCGGTGCCCACATTGAGAAAAGAGTTTTCTTTACAGGCACCTGCCCTTATTGCCACAGCAGCGATCTGCACGCAAAGGTGCTTTCCAACGACCACTTTTACAGCGTTTCCAACCAGCTCGGCTCGGGAAACGGCAGACCCGATTTCTACAAATCTTCAACAACAGGGTTAAGAAAAGGTCTGTACTTTGTGCTTTCGATAATAGGGCTTTCGCTCGGAGTAATTATCCTGATATATGCACTCAGTCAGGTCAGCAATTATTTTGATGAGGAGTATCAGAAAAAGATGCTTCTTGATCCATCAAACCACTTGTTTTCATACAAGCTGATAAAGGACCATATCCGTGACGGTATCATCTACGGAGGAGCATTTGCACTTGTACTTTTACCGCTGGGCCTGCTGCGTTTCAAAAAAACTATGGCGCTGTTTTCAGCTGCCAATTGGGCAAATTATTTCTCACGTTCGACCAAGCCGTTCATAAATGCAAATACCCTGCCTGATCTGGGCTTTGCATCAAGCGGAAAAAGCAAGCTCAAGCGCATAAGATATGCGATCAAAAACGGTTATCTTAAAAACTGCACGCTTGAGGTGCACGACGGGCAGCTCGTTGTTGCACTTGCAAAAATGGTCGTTAAGGACAGGTGCCTGTCCTGCGGTGCTCCGCTGACAGGAGTTACGGACGAAAACAGCAGATGCAGCTACTGCGGAAATCTGATAATGGGCGTTTTGCAAAAAAGATAAGGGGGTGATGATTTGATCAGAGAAATAGCGGAAAAGGATCTTGACGGTCTGTTAAGGCTTTATATGCAGCTGCACGATAATCCGTTTCCGGAAAAGGACGACAGAGTGCTTGGTGTATGGAAAAGCATACTGGACGACAAAAACCATCATTTGATCGTGGCTGAAGAAAACGGGGAGATAATCGCATCCTGCGTATGTGTCATTATCCCGAACCTGACCAGAGGGCAGCGCCCGTACGCTTTTATCGAGAATGTGATAACCGATAAGGATCACAGAAAAAAAGGGTACGCAACTGCCTGCCTGAATTTCGCAAGAGAAATTGCGGTGCGTGAGAATTGCTACAAAATGATGCTTTTGACGGGTTCAAAGGAAAAAAGCACGCTGGATTTTTACGAGCAAGCGGGATATAACCGGAACGATAAGACAGCTTTTATACAATGGCTGTAAAATTAGCGTTGAGAAAGTGCCCTGTAACGCTGTTTCGGGGCACTTATAATTGTTTGAAAAGAAAAACTGATAAGAATTTTTAAAAAAGGCTTGACAAACGAGCAGAGAAGTGATATAATAATTAAGCTGACTACATCGGCAGAATATATGCGGCAGTGCTGGAACTGGCAGACAGGCACGTTTGAGGGGCGTGTGTTATATGACGTACGGGTTCAAGTCCCGTTTGCCGCATAAATGAAAAGCTCGCAAACACGCTGTTTGCGAGTTCTTTTTTTGCTCAAAAATCGGGTTTGCCGCTTATTTTGCCGCTTATTGACGCTTACTGTCCTGCAAAGCTTATCCCTGCGCTGTTTGCGGGGTGCATAATTATCCCGCTTGCCGACTTGTTGTGTTTTTAAGCCTGAATCCATTTTTATGGTTTTGTTTTATGTATTGACAATCAGCGATATTTGTGATAAAGTATACCCAACACACGCAAGGGGACTTTCACCGAAAAATGAGCTGTGATCAGTGAGATAAAGAAAAGTCATAGGGGGTTATTATGGAACTGTATGAAGCGATAAACAGCAGAAGAACTGTCAGAGATTTTGAGAACGAGCCGATCCCCGAGGAAGTTCTTGAAAGGATCATATATGCCGCATTTAAAGCACCTACCAACGATCATATGAGAGATTGGCATTATGTGATCGTAAGAGATAAAAATGTCACGGCAAAGCTGCTTGACATCATACCAAAAGGAATATCCGACGAAGATATGGAGGCTTTGATAAAGGATTGGAATTTAAGCGATAGTATACAGCAGGAGTGCTACCGCAATGCAGTTCCGAAGCAATACAGAATGCTGTTTGATGCATCGGCGGTCATCGTTCCGCTGCTTAAACAAAAGACTGATTTGCTCCATCCTGATAATATTTCGCATCTGAACGGCTTTGCATCTATATGGTGCAGCATAGAGAATATATTTCTTTGTGCAACAGCCGAAGGGTATGGCTGTAATCTTCGTATACCTCTCGGAGATGAGGCTGAATATGCACGAAATATCCTTGGCTTCCCAAATGACTATTTTATGCCTTGCTTCATCGGCATAGGCAAGCCCAAGAGTGATATTGCACCTGTGAAACAGAAACAGATCAATATCAAGCAGCGAATACACTGGGATAGATTCTGATTTACAAGACTAAAACCCGCCCGAGAGTTCTATGCTCACGGGCTTTACTATTTGCTGCATTTAAAGTATAATTAAGGAGTGCAATGTACAATAAAGTTACAGTTAAGGGAAACACCCAAAAAGGAGGACACCGATATGAAAAAGATACTTTCTATTATAGCAGTGATAGTGCTTACGATCTCCATGGTCGCTTGCAGCAATTCGTCAAGCACAGCGGATACATCAGGCAATTCAAGCTCTTCGGCTTCGGACAGCAGCGAGCAGGGTAAGGACAAGAACGCACCGCCCGATAAGCCCGACGGCAGCAGACCTGATGCACCGCCTGACGGAAAGGGCGGCGATAAGCCGGACGGAAAGCCGGGTGGAAGGCAAAGCGAGGTCGTTTACAATGCGGCGACCGAGATAACCAAGTCGCAGCGTGATGACAACAAGTCATACGAGAGCAGCGATTCCGACAAGATAGCGCTTATGATAAACACCTCGGACGAGGTCGCTATAACCGACCCGACTGTAAAGAAATCGGGTGATTCCGACGGCGGCGACAACTGCAATTTCTACGGACAGAATGCAGCTGTGCTTGTCAAGGGCGGCTCGACCACGACCATCTCGGGCGGAACGGTAACCTCTGACGCATCAGGCGCAAACGGAGTTTTCTGCTACGGTGGAAACGGCGGAAAGAACGGCTCAGACGGTGACGGAACTACGCTTGTTATCAAGAACACGACCATAACCACTACGGGCGACGGCTCGGGCGGAATAATGACCACAGGCGGCGGTATAACCAAAGCTGAAAACCTCACAGTTACCACAAGCGGCAGATCATCTGCGGCGATAAGAACGGACAGAGGCGGCGGAACGGTCACGGTCAGCGGCGGAACGTATACGTCAAACGGTCTCGGCTCACCTGCTATCTACTCGACCGCCGACATCACCTGCGAAAATGCCACGCTCGTTTCAAATCTCTCCGAGGGCGTGTGCATCGAGGGACTCAACAGCATTACCCTCAACAACTGTAACCTGACCGCAAACAATACCAAGCAAAACGGCAACGCAAAGTTCCTTGACACGATAATGATATACCAGTCGATGTCGGGCGATGCAGCAAGCGGAACATCTTCCTTTACTATGAAGGGCGGCTCGCTGACAAGCAAGAACGGTCACGTTTTCCACGTTACCAACACCAATGCGGTCATAAATCTAAATGGCGTGAATATCACAAATGAGGACAGCAGCAAGGTGCTCATCTCCGTTTGTGACGACGGCTGGAACGGCGGAAACAACACCGCAACACTCAACGCTCAGAATCAGAAGCTCGAAGGCGGCGTGCTTGTTGGCAACAACTCAACGCTTACGCTCAACCTCACACAAGGCTCGCAATTCAGCGGCTATGTCAGCGGAAAGATCACCAACGCAAGCGGCGACACCGTTTCGACTGAGGTCGGTAAGGTAAGCGTAAAGCTGGACAGCACGAGCAAGTGGACGCTCACCGCCGACAGCTATGTGACCAGCTTTGACGGCGACGCCTCAAACGTTATCTCAAACGGCTTCAAGCTGTATGTGAACGGCAAGGAGCTCACAGGAACAAAGTAAAAAACAGCAGTCCCCTGCCGTCGGCATCGGCGCAGGATACAGCCTGGATCTGTAGCTTATAAAACAACCACCGCCCGAGAGCATAAACTCCCGGGCGTTTGTGTTGTTATCCTATACTGCCTTTCGTTTGAAACCTATCATTTCCGCAACTGCGCCCATCGCCTTCATGCGCTGTTCCTGAAAAACGTGAGTGTAAATGTTCAGCGTCGTGCTTGTCTGCGAGTGACCAAGGCAGGCGGAGACCGTTCTCGGATCGACACCGCTCGCAATCAGCAGAGTTGCGTTCAGGTGCCTGAATGAGTGTATGTTGTGAAATGGAAATCCGTACTTTGTGCAGAACCTTTTCAGATACTTGTACGGTGCCGTGCCGTCCATGGGCTTGCCGTTCCATTGGGTGAACAGGCGGTTGTGTTCCTCCCACTTTGAGCCGATGCGCTGTGCCTCGTTTTGCTGATACTGCATCAGCTTTTTTACCGACTCGATAACCTCCATCGGCAGAATAAGAACACGGCGGCTTGACTCGGTCTTGGGCGTTCCCGTGTAGTTGCCGATCTCCTTGCTGCCGATTTTGTTGATGACCTCAAAGCGAGTGTTCGTTGACGGTCACATAGACTTTGCTGCCATAGATATTCTATAGCAGACAGTTTGAACTGCGGAGAGCAGCAGGACCTACTGACAACGGCTGCAATTGCAAATAAACACCACCTCAGGCGGCAGCCGACTGCTCGAAACATTACTCTGCGAAACGAGCAGTTCTTTGATCAACGGGCATCAGAGGACTGATACTTTTCGGTTTTAACACCGACAAGTATACCCAGGAAACAGGTCCCAATATAGTTCGGAGTTTTGTGGAACATTGTTGACAAATGTGATGTTTTATGGTACAATTATATGAATAAAGATTTAACAACGTATGAGCGCATCAAGAAGTACGGTGACTTGCAAACCGTGCTGTAAACTATGATATGAAAAGGAGATGGAACTATGGGCAAAAAAGCATTGGCATTGCTTATCGCATTGATGACAGTCGGACAGTCGTTCTCACTGACGACCTTTGCCGAAAGTGAAGCTGCCCCGCAGCCGTCAGCTGTTGTCAGCAGCGGAAGCGGTAAAGGTAAAACGTTTGATATCACCGTAACGCAGGAAGATATTGAAAAAGCCGGCAGCGGTGAAAAAATGTCATCTAAGCCGCTCGTTGTGTACAAATCAGGGGCAAATCCCGCAGCGTCCGAGCTGACAAATGGATACAGCATCGACTCATCAAAGTTCGATCTGCGTGATGTCAACGGGAAATGCTACTCAACACCTGTACGCTCTCAGGCACCTTTCGGCACCTGCTGGAGCTTTGCAACAGCGGCAGCACTTGAAACAAGTATTCTTGGAGCCGGACTCAAAGGAGCTGACGGCAAGCCTGCTGAGGCGGATACTCTGAATCTTTCGGAAAAGCAGATAGCGTGGTTCTCTGCAAGAGCGCTGAATGACCCGAACAACTCGCAAAATGGAGAAGGACAGTTCGTTGCAGACTATATGAACACTCCCTCAGGCCTTACCAACTTTATGAACAGAGGCGGAAATGCGATGTTCTCGACCTGTGCTCTTACGCAGGGTATTGGACCGAGCCACGAGAGCAGCAACAGCTATTTTGAGTATCACGGCAAAGAAGCTACGGTAGTTTCAAGGTGGATGGATGGTTCGATGCAGAAGTATTCATACAGCGATGTAGATGACTGGACTATCCCTGATGAATACCGCTTTGACAGCGATTACTCGATAAAAGAGACACATATCCTTCCCGATACGCATTATATCGACGAGAACGGATACTACACTTATAAAGAGGAAGGCACGAAAGCTATCAAGAAGGAGCTGCTTGACCTCAGAGCTGTTCAGGTCTCATTCTGGGCAGATACGGCAATGCCCGGTACTGAATCGGACGAAGCGTATATAAGCACAAACTGGGCGCACTATACCTATATCCCGACATTTACCAACCACGCCGTGACCATAGTAGGCTGGGACGACAATTATCCCAAGGAGAACTTTATTGAGGGAACTATGGAAATGAAAATGCGAGACGGCAAGGATGTTGTTATCAACAAGCAGCCGCCTGCAAATGGTGCCTGGCTGGTGAAAAACAGCTGGGGAAGCGGCGCAAATTCATTCCCCGATAAAGGCGGCGGAACCTGGGGTATCGAGGAAAACGGCATACATACGGGCTATTTCTGGCTCTCATATTACGACAAGTCAATGGCATCACCTGTAAGCTATGTCGTTGAGGAAAAAAACAGCGATGTAAATAAGATAAAGCAGTATGATTATATGCCTGTTGCATTATCTACTTCAAGCGTTTTTGACAGCGAAACAAAAATGGCAAACAAGTTTATGGCTCAGCACGATGAGGTGCTCAGACAGGTCTCGTGTTTGACTTGTTTTCCAAATACCGAAGTGACTTATGAGGTCTATCTGCTCGATGATTTCTCCGATAAGCCCATAGAGGGCATCAAGGTCGCTTCAAAGACGATAAAGTACGAGTACAGCGGTTTCCACAAGGAAGACCTGAAAGACTTTGATATCTATTTTGATGTGAGCGGAAACGGATCAAATGATTTTCTGCTGACAAAATATCAGAATTACTCAGTTGTGGTCACACAGAAGAACAGTGACGGCAAGTATGTGATGAATCTTCCAAATGCACTTAACACGCAAAGCGGTCAGGGCTCGTTCAAGGGCATCATCAACAGCGAGGAAAGCTATGTTTTCAAGGACGGCGAATGGTGTGATTACGCAAGTGAGGAGGACTTCAGAAAGGAAGAATATCTCAAGGATGTTCCGGGCGGTGAATTCAATGTAGATGAAACGAGCTTTGATAACTTCCCGATAAAGGCTTATGTTCAGGAACTTGACACCGATACGGTGCTTGAGATGAAAAACAATAATGAGCTCTTTGCGTGCACTAAAGACCATAGCAGTACCGTTCTGCGCTTTGTTATGCACACCGCAGGCGACAAGATCCCTGATATAACCACAGATGACGTGAAATGGGGAATACTGCCGTGCTATGAAGACGACAGTGAGGTCTACCTTGACGGTGAAACAAGAACGGATCCGACAAGCTATAAGGTCACGAGCAGGGACACCGTTGATAAAAGTTCAAGAGTTTATTTTACCATCAAGGACATAGGTACTCTGCCTGTACGTATAAGCATCACAAAAATACCTTTTACCGATATTGCTTTCCCGTATGACGGCGAGGATTATATCAGAACATTTGCATACACCGGCGAGGAGGTAAAACCCTGCACAGGTGTTATGGGCGAAAGCATAGTTGAACCTCTCGTTGAAGGCGAGGATTTTGAGCTTATCTACGAGAACAACATCAAATGCGGTCTTGCAACGGTAACAGCCAAAGCAATGGGCAATAGAGTCAGCATTTCTATGGACCCGAGGGATACATTTGTTATAGTTCCCGCAAAGCCGGTTATCAAGAGTGCGCAGGCTGATGGCTCACGGCTGGTCGTTGAGATCGAGGATCAGCGTGATAGCGATCCGTCGGGATACCGACTTCAGTATCGCATCATGGGTGAGAAGGATTGGCAGGAGATCAAAACACAAGGTGCCTGCCCAATCATCTGTGCGTACGGTATCGAGCCTGATAAGACTTACGAGGTGCAGGTGAGCGGTTATACAAAGATCGGCGAGGACGAGGAGTGGTATTTTGATCCCGTCAATTACGGCGAGACAAGTGATATCAAGACGGTCAGGACAAGTGCGTATGACGCAGTCGTTCGCATTGCAGGCACGAACCGCTTTGCAACGGCGGCTGATATATCAAAGCAGACATTTGCGGCAGCGGACACGGTCGTTATTGCAAACGGTATGGATTTTGCAGATGCGCTTGCTGGCGTTCCGCTTGCAGCAAAGCTGAATGCTCCGATACTTCTTACAAGAGCGGACAAGCTTGCAGATGAAACTGTTGCGGAGATAGACAGGCTCAAGGCTAAAAAGGCTGTTATCCTCGGCGGTACGGGTGCTGTCAGCGAGGACGCTGAAAAGGCACTCAAGGACAAGGGACTGAGCGTGGAAAGAATTTACGGTGAGACGAGATTCTCCACTGCTGCACAGATAGCGGGCAGGCTGGATGACGAGCCTGAAGATATTTTCCTTGTTTACGGACTTAACTTTGCAGATGCACTTTCGGCAAGCACAGCTGCAGCGATAAAAGGTTCACCGATAATCTACCTCAATACCAAAGGTGAACTTGACAACACAACTAAAAGGTATCTTGAATCTGTCAAGGGCAATGTCAAAACAGCTTATGTCATCGGCGGCTCGGGAGTTATCAGCGATGATATGATGAACAAAGCTGCTAAGGCACTCGGTCTTTCAAAGGCAACACGTATCGCAGGCGCAAACAGATTCGCTACCTGCGTAGCAGTCAACGAGAAATTTGCTGATGTTCTCAATGGTGATATGCTCTGCGTTGCAACAGGTATGGATTTCCCAGACGCACTCGCAGGCGGCGTTTACGCAGCACTCAACAAAGCACCGCTATTCCTCATCAACGGCAAGGCAAAAACGCCACAGCTGTCAGACGAGCAGAAGGCTTATCTCAAAACTAAAGCGGCAGACAAGATAACCGCTTTCGGAGGAACAGGTGTCGTACCAGACAACCACATCGCAGATATAGCCAAAAACTCAATCTAACGCAACAAAGCTCCTTTGCTCACGCAGGGGAGCTTTTACATTTGCAGAAAAACAAAGCATCAATTGAGTTGTTGACTAATGCATTCCGATATGGTATAATAAACGCAGAAAATGCGGGGCATCAGCCTGTCTGCGTCATTTGACAGCTACTCTAATGCCCTTGCAATTAATCATTTCTGATAGGATCGAGGTGAGCACATTGAAATATACCCTGATGCACAAGAATACCTGCGTTGCCGATGTTGAGATAGACGAGGATACCGGCGTTATTCTGAATAATGATAATGTTATGGCACAGGAACATTTCCCGATCGGTGTCGTTCACCCACTTAGGCATAAAGAAACCGTAGATAAAGCGGCGCTGAACAAATGGTGGACGGGAAGATCTATCCCTGTAAGCCGAATGGGAATCAATGATGCTCTTGAAACGCTTGGTATACACAACTCACAGATGCTTCTGACAAAGTGCCTCGGTCTGAGCCTTTCAGATCACTACTGGGTAAGACCTGTGGGCAATGATATGACATGGGAGAACGTCAACTTTTTTGACAACGATTTTTCCGACGACATCGGTGATGTTCTTTTCGGAACGACCGTCAAGAGCCTGAGCTTTGACTACTCTTCCCCGGACAACACCTCCGACGGAAACCTGCAGAAGCGGTGGAAGATAATCGGCGGAAAACGCTGCCTGCTCAAATCTGGCTCAAAGCCTTACAGACAGCAGCCGTTCAACGAAGTCATTGCATCAGCTATCCTTGACAAGCTCGGTATCGATCATATACCATATACTCTGATGTGGATAGACGACAAGCCGTACAGTGTCTGCGAAAACTTTGTGACCAAGAACACTGAACTTATCAGTGCGGCAAGGCTTTTGCAGATTAGACCAAAAGAGAACAACGAAAATGAGTATCTCCATGTGGTTAATATCTGCAAGGAACTCGGTATCGATATTGTACCAATGCTTGACAGAATGATAGTTTTTGACTATATCATCGCCAATGAGGACAGGCATTTCGGGAACTTCGGTCTGCTCCGTGATCCCGATACCCTTGAATGGCTTGGTGCTGCACCACTATTTGATAATGGAACATCTCTGTGGTATGACAGGCAGACATTTCAGTTCTTAGCAGATGAGATAAAGTGCAAGCCGTTTAATAATACTCACGGCGAACAGCTCAAATTAGTGACGTCATTTGATTGGCTCGACCTTTCAAAGCTCGAAGGGATAGAAGATGTTTTCAGCTCGGTTATGTCTGATCCAAGAACACAAAAGTATGTCGATGCTCAGCGTATGGAAATGCTATCTCACGAGTTAAGACAGCGGATAGACAGACTTGCACAGATCATTCAGAGTCAGACACCTGTCAATGAGATGGATATGAACGATAATGATGTAGACGAAGACGAAGCAGAAAGCTATGGCATGGAAATGACATAGCAAAACAAAACATCACGCATTAAAGCTCCTTTGCAGATGCAGGGGCACTTTTCCATTGCCCACGCACAAAAGCGCCTCAGGGTGCTACGCTATCTGTTTCATATTTTCTGCTGATAATTTCAAGCAGTTCGTATCACTCAGGGCACTAAAAAGGCACTATTATTTCAAAAGCAGCATAAAATCAGCATAGTTCACAACAAGTTCAATTTGCAAATTCGCCGTAAACTTGCGATCATTTGAAATTGCCACAGTTTAAAATAATTGCACACGGTCACTACGAACCAGTAGGTCTGGGGTTCGAGTCCCTTCCGGCGCACTGAACAAAACGCCGTAAATGCGGTAAATACCGTTCCTGATGAAAATCGGGGACGGTATTTTTTATGTAAAAATTGGTGCTCAGGGCACTATTCTGACAGCTGACACGAAAGCAGCGACACCAAAGTACCGCTGCTGCGCTGTTTTGTCAGTTTCATATTTTCATATTGTGTTATCCTGCCTTTGTAGTCGCCTTTATATTTTTTCGTCTCAGCATCACCTCTGCAAGCTGCTCTGTACGGCGTTTTCGGGCAGAAGCTCGGGTAACTTGTCGGCGCAAACAAGGCGCTCACAAATCGGCTCACAGTGCACTTCTTTTTTGCTTGATACTAAAGCAGATGATAAAAAACACACCGACAAAAGCCGGTGTGATTTTTGCTGGAGTCATTCAGTTATTCCGCAGGCTTGCTAAGCTCGATAGGCAGGTAGTATGCCAGCTTACCCTTATAAACGAAAAGTATATCGTAGCTGCCTGCTTTTCTCTCCTCAATAGGTCCTACATAGAAATCAACTATCTCGTTGTCCCTTTCAGCATCAGGTCCCGAAGCGTTCACATAAGCGCCCTCGGTCTCGGCGATCTGGGTCAGCTCATCTGCGCTTTTAAGGATATAGTCAGCCATTTCTCTGTGGGGCAAGCAGATTATCTTCAGATCCTCTGTGTTTCCCGTTATTCCCTCTGCGTGAAGCGTGATATGCTCGTTCAGCATAAAATCCGCTTTGAGTCCGCTTGTCTTGTAGCCGCCGCTTTTCTGTGCATCAAAGCCTGCTCCTTCTGTTTGGTTTCCTACAACGATAAGCCCCTTGATCTCAAAGTCTGCCACCGCAGGCTCGTTGTTGTCATCGGTTATCCTTACAAGCTCGCCTTTGTTGAATTTGTACTTGCTCAGATCCTGACCGCTGCTGTCGCCCGAATTGCCCCCGTCCGACTTGCTGTCGGCACTGCTTGAAGCGGAGCTTTTGCTGCTTGTGCTCTTTGAGTCACTGCTGCTTGATGAGCTTCCGCAAGCGACCATTGAAACTGCCATAATGATACAAATACACGCTGATAGTATTTTCTTCATTGTTTACCCCTCCCTGATCTTCAGATCAAATCAAAAACCTGATTTTGATTAAGTGTTGCTCAGGTTGTAAACAAATATAGCATAAATGTATGTACATATTAGGCGTTAACTATGAACATAGCGTAAATAAATTGCGAGAGTATAATAACAGCACATCGATAAAGCGTTCGGGTGGAGAGACGAAACGATCAAGCACTACGGGTTCAGCGCTTTTGCAGGCTTTTAAAGAGATTTCTAAAACGAACACACAACGAACAGCGACGAACAAGAACGAACAGAAAACAAACAGCGCAAACAGCATATCCACGGCGTTTGAAGCACTTTGTTCGGTTGTTCGGCGAGGATCGGGATACCCCCCCTGTACTTATGCTCACAACTGCGCCACGCTGCCCTGTACAGCGTTTTCGGGTATAAGCTCGGGTAACTTGTCGCCGAAAACAAGGCGCTCACAAATCGGCTCACAGTGCACAAGTTAGCGTCACCCCTACCGTCACCCGTCACAGTTACTGTCACCCTGAAAACAACGCAGGCAAAGGTTTTTCATAGCGTGGCTGACGGTAGTGACGGTAAAATCGCACAGGGGGAGCTTACTGTCACCCGTGTCACTTTGAACAGCTTTTGACCGCAGCCGTGCCGCACAAACTCTGTAAACTCGCCGCTTTCAAAAATGTGTGTGGTCTGAGTTACTATACAGATAGTAATGCGCACCAACGAAAAAGAGCACCCTTTAGGATGTCGCTCCCGCTTGGTAGCCAGCCCGGCGATACCTACCTGCTGCTCCGCTTGCTCGTTTTGTAAAGATTCTTTGATGTATCTGTGATTAAGTATATCAGGTGTGACAGCTGATATCAACAGGATTTTGACATCTGTCATTAGAATCAGCGATTTGACGATGAAACAAGCATATAAGTGAACGTATGTTCGCAAGTGTTGCGCCGATCAACCGTATCTGCGCCATTTGGGCTGTCCGTCATTTTGACGGAAGCAAACTGTCGTGTTCTATTATTCTTCTGCATTTTCCTCTTGTGCTTCGTCTCCTGCGGATGTTATCTCATCAATATCAACATCAATTATCGTTCCTTCGATAATGCTTTCGACAAAAGCATTTTCTTCCTCTGTTGATACGTGGTCGGGATTTGATAGCTTAGTGTCTTTCAGAACTTTCTTCAGTCTTGTACAGCAGGGCTTGAAAGTGAAAAAAGTGATACCGCCGCCGACAACTCCGCCAACAACAGGTATTGCCTTTTTGAAAAAGCCTGCAAATATGGTCTTGGTCATGTTTTTGCCAAACCATTTTGCAATAGCTTTTACAAGCGGATAGAATGTTCCCTTTGTAAGTGCTGCATTCAGCAGTTTCTTTTCAACACCTACTGCCAAGGCTTTTGCCATACCTTTTATAGCTGTATTGGCTCCGGCAACAGCATTCATTATTCCAAGACATAGTATCAGTTGGTTCATGGTCTGACTGTCAAGAACCAGTCCGTCCTCACCCGATTCAAGCGAGGGGAATCCGTAAAGATAAAGCAATTCTTGGGCGACTCTCAATGTGCAGCCATAGTATTGTATTATATCAGCAGGCAGTGTCGCTGCCATAGCCCATCCACCCGGAGCACCAAGAGCTGCTGATATTCCCGAGACACGTATTCTTTCAGCCTTAATTACCTCATCAGCTATCTTGTCTATCTCTTTGCTTTCTATGCCAGCCTCTGCAGGTCGGGTTTCTATTGCTTTATTGATCTGTTCTTCAGTATGATTCTTGAAAAGTTCTTTTCTGAGAAATTCCTCTCTGTTGATATGTACACCGGGTGTTTTCAAAGCAAGAATGATAAGATCTTCGATCTCTAACTGACCGTTTCCGTTCTGGTCAAGGGCTTTGATAACAGCCTCTTTTGCCTTTTCTATTGCAGATTGGCTGTAATCTTCGCCCATCGATATATTTTCAACAGTATCTTCAGCTTTTTCGGCAGACTTTTTCTTTAGTAACATACTGAGAGTCCTCCTTGTACTATTTTTTGATAATAAAATAACAATCTATTTCAGTAAACAGTTATAGGTATGTTTCCGCCATATGTAGGTGATAAGTGTGTTTGAAGTTCTTTTATAACACTATCAATCAGTTCCTTAGAGTAGCCTCTGCCTTTAGTGACAAGTGCAATCTCTTGTGTTGACCCTGTTGGAAGGTTTGCTACTCTGTCAGAAACTTGACGTTTTAGTTCATGCTTGAGATTAGAAAGATTTCGTGACAAATCATAGTTTTTAATCTCAATGGCTTTTACAGTTCCATCTGGATTTTTTAGGACTATATCAGGTCTAGTTGCACCTTTTGCAGTAGCTTCAACCTCTTTACCTCCAATATAGCTTACTTGATTTTCACCTTTGGGGTAGTATTGTTGAACATATTCTTCACTTGTTTTTCCGATTTGAGGTGCCTCGCCAGATGAGACAGCATCTTTAACTTTGCTGCCCGATTTAAGAATCTTGAATGTTTCGGATGCTCCGCCAGCGATTGCACCAGTTATTGCTCCAATTTTAAAACCTTCTGCGCCTGCTGTTCCAGCAGCCTTTAGTGCCTGTTCTATATCTCCGGTTTGTATTCCTGTTACTATTCCACTTGTTAGACCGCCAATAGTACCGCCTGACAATGCCATAGTTGCACCGGTCTTTGCAGAGGCTGCAAAAATCAATCCCACTGCAGTTCCGCTTGTGGCTACAGATACCGAAACACAGAATAGAATTACTCCAGCCCCTATAGCCACATCTTTTAGCATTTTTATGTATGAATCGTCGTATTTTTCCATTTCCTTGACTACAGTTTTACCGTCATCGCCAAGAGTAAAAACATATCTTTTCCCCTGAAACTGTTTGTCCAGTTCGTCTAAGGTATATCCGAAGAATATATTCTTTTTTGAATTGTATTCAAGTGTTTCTATATACTCTTTGGAGACATATATGGAAGCAATATTGTCGATATGATAGTCATCACTTGCAAGCCTTGATTCAATTTCTGCTGCGATATCGTCCTCAATGTAACCTGGCAGTTCAGGATCACTCAGCTGCTCAAATGTCGGCTTTTCGCTCTCAAACTGTACGCTTTGAGTAGTCTCTGCATGCGTTTTAGTTGCTGCTACCGAATTGACAGATGTATCCTTTGTGCTGTCCGAGCTGCTGCTTCCTGCGCAGCCTGTCAGCAGCAAAGCGCAGGAAAGGATGAGAGAAATGAACCTACTGGATCTGCTTATTCTTTTCATCATTTTTTGTTTCCTTTCGATGACCTTGCGTTTATTACTACTACAGCTATGATTATCAGAACGAGTGCTCCTGCACCAATGCCTCCCCATAGGATCATCTTATCCCAAATGCTGCTTTTTTCTTCATCGTCTGCAGATGAAGCATCGGTCGACATTGTTGTTTGCGTTGTTGTAGTAACAGATGAATCGGCTGCTGATGATGAATCCGTTGCAAACACTATTGTTCCATCTGCACTTATGCTTGCGCCTTTATCTACAAACGCAGCAATCTCATCAATAGAATATTTCTTGTTTGCAGGATTAACAGCTGCTTTCATCAAGCTGTTTGTACCCACATAGATCTGCTTTTTTGTGGGGTTGATCTCATTTGGATCAGTAGTAGGATTTACAACGGTTATTGTATATATACCTTCATCGGTATACTGTTCACCGTCTTTTGCTATCTCATTTCTTCTGATATCCTCTTGGTATCCATTGCCTGTTTTTGTCCATTGTGAACGCTTAACATATGTTTTTAAGTATTTTGATTTGGCAAGATCCAGATAAAACCCATTCTCTGTTACAGAACCATCGGTCAATTCCGATTTTGTTTTGACATCAAACGGGAATACCATGCAATCTCCGTTGCGTATTTTAAAGCTAAAAGAAATCCTGTAGCTTTTATTAAATCCGAGCCATTCTTTATTATCGATCTGATAATCGAGAGCGACTTTGTAATCTCCTTCTTCAAAGAGTTGGATCTTTGTGTTTGCATCAGGTGAACAAAGTGCTGCCAGATAATCAGTATAAATGATCGGATCATGTTTCTGATTATTACGATCTGTATATTGTACTATCAGCGCCCCTCTTTTAAAAATAGTCTTTGGAATACCAAATGCCGCATCTGTTACACCTTTATCGTTATTGATCTTATAATCGCTGTTCCCGAACAGCTTATCAATGTTTTGCTGAAGATTAAACCATAAAGTGACCCGATCTCCAACATTTTTGACAAAAACTCTGTCCGCCTTGTCTGATGGATCCGTATCTGCCAGATCTTCTGTGTATCCGGTCATAAAGAACTGTCCAAGAGTTTTGCCATTGTGAATATCGTCACTCTCAACATCTTTAAGCTTTGAGTAATCTGATTTATTGTCTGCTATTTTAAGTGTACCGAGGTTGTATTTCTTTTCATTTGGCTCTATGGCAGATGTATCGGTCCCCTTATAACTTGCATAAAACTCGTAAACCTCAGCTATTCTTTTATAGTCTTTCTTGTCAGGGAGTATCTTATTTTTCTCAACAACTCTTTCAAGCATATACGCAACTGTTACACGATAGTAGCAGCCATTGGTAAGCTGAACCTCATTTGTCTTGAAATCCTTGGTGACAGATTCTTTGCCTGACTTCATTACATTTACATAAGAATTGTTAACATGCCAATTCTTATAGTCGATAGATGTCTCAAGAATAATAGCGCCCTTGTCTATATCATCATCCAGTTCTATTCCATTGACCTCATCGTCATCATCATCCGTCAGATGCCATTCATTTTCATCTGCATTTGCTAACTTATTATTACACTCATATTCTATTTTCAGCGTTGAATCATTACCTGCTACATAAGCAGTGATACTATTTTTAGTTGTGGTGTTACTGATGTCGCCTATGATCCTAAGTTTACCAAGGGTAGTTGAATTTTCGGTTCTATCATTGTAGTTATCATCGCTGACTTCGTAATCGTTCTTTTTGCTGAACTCATATACTTTACCATCAAGACCTTTTGTTGTATCATTTGCAGAAACAATAAATGCAGAAATAGGCATAGCAAACACAATTATCAAAGCTGCAGATATGAAAGAAATCACTCTTTTATGCGTATTTTTCATAATAATCCCTCGCATTTTACAGGTTATTTTGTAATAATTATACAATAAATTTAGAAAAATGTCAAGATAAGGCAAGTCAAAACAACTTTCGCCCGAGAGCCTAAAACTCCCGGGCAGTTTAACATTGGTCGTCTTCAATTGTGTCTACGTTCTGCAAGTGGCTTTTTATCTGTAACTCTGAAGAACTTCATCAGGTTTTCTCCGCACGAATACTTTCGTATGATGCCCGTGTACTTGTTGACCAAGTAGTATGGATCATTATCGTATTCACTTCTGTTATGTGTGGCAAAAAGCAGATAATATTGAAAACTGTAGTTCCACATTTTATGGATTGCCAGCTCGGGATTCTGATAAAGCACGATCAGCATGGCTTCCTTTGGATTGAGCCTTGTTTTCATATATTCCCCTTAATAATCGTATGCAGAGTGTTAGTTATTTGTTTATCTGCGTTGTTTTTAGCTTGACCATCTCCGCACAAAGATGTATACTAACACAAATATAATAACAGGAGAGAACACAATGATCTACATTACAGGCGATACGCACGGTGATTTCAGGCGGGTTCATGAGTTCTGCCGCAGGTTTAAAACAACGGACGACAACACGCTCATTATCCTCAGCCACACCACGCCGCTGAAGTACGAACCGACAGAGGTGTTCCTGTCCTGCATCGACCAATCTGAAGTTGATAAATCCACGGAGCAGTGGCTTGACAAGATCGAGGAGATCGTAGAATACAAGAAGTGGTACTGCGGACACTATCATACCAATAAGAAGATCGACAAGGTCAGTATTCTGTTTGAGGACATTGTCGTGTTCGGGGTTTAAAACTTAAAATGTACCCTCGAAACCTTAAATTTTACTTTGAAAACTTAAAATTCCGACTCTAAAACTTAAAATATTCGCTTGAAACTTAAAATATCGACCTTAAAACTTAAAATCCCTGCCATGAAACTTAAAATTCTCACTTTACATTTTAAGTTTCTCGTGCTAAACTTAAAATCAAAAGAGGTGATTTCAATGAATGAAGCAGGATTGAAGGAACTTGTTGAGAAAATAGTAAATGTCAAAGCAGAGTTTCAGACGATAGAAGTCAAGCGCAGCAATACTGAATGCTCTTGTTCACCGTGATTACAGTATTCACACAGAGGGCATGCCGATTCAGATAATGGTGTTCAGTGACAGGCTTGAGATCAAAAATCCGGGTGGTCTGTATGGCAGATTAACTCTTGATGCCCTCGGTAAAACACAGCCTGATACAAGAAATCCTGTACTTGCCACAGCTCTGGAGCTTATGGGTGTTACAGAGAATCGTTACAGCGGTATCCATACAATAAGGAACGAACTTGAACAGCACGGTCTGCCTCAGCCTGAGTTTGCAGTTATCCGTGGTGAGTTCTGCGTTACGTTCCATCTTAAAGAAGAAGCAAAAATGCAGGAGAACAAAGCGGATAAGCCTACCCTTGAGCAATTTTGTAAAACACCACGCAGCCGAAAAGAGATCATTGAATTTCTTGGGATAAGATCTGCAACTTATGCAATAAATAAGTATGTTATCCCACTTGTTGAGCAGGGCAAATTGTTTATGGAGATACCGGATAAACCGACAAGCAGAAACCAGAGATTCTACTCAAAGTAAAGAGTGCTGTTCTTCCAAGCGCTGACGCTCACAGGTTTTGAACTCGGCTCAGAGCCGGCATAAAAGCGGCTGAGACTTCAAAACAAAGCATTACGCTGAAAACAGCAAAAGTTTTGCTGATCTTGATTCAGAAAGCATACTCGACATAAGCCGGAAACGGCGGTATATTACAGTGTAAGAAAAAAGCTCGCAGCTGCTCTGGTCGAGGGCAGACGCATCGCCATTTTGGACGGAAATCATACTCTCGATAACACGGTCTCCGAGGAGATCGAACGAAAGGAAAAAGGCATTATGAGAATTGCAGTGACTTATGAAAACGGACAGATCTTTCAGCATTTCGGCAGAACGTCAGAGTTCAAGCTCTACGATGTTGCTGACGGTAAGGTGATCGGTGAACAGGTTGTCGGAACAAACGGTGCAGGACACGGCGCTTTGGCAGGATTTCTGAAAAGTGTTCAGGCAGATGTGCTTATCTGCGGCGGTATTGGCGGTGGTGCACAGATGGCTGTGCAGGAGGCAGGCATCACCCTCTACGGAGGAAATACGGGCAGTGCCGACGAAGCGGTACAGGCTTTCCTTGCACAAAAGCTTGTCCAAAACGATAACCCGACCTGCGATCATCACCATGAACACGGCATAGGTCATACCTGTGCAAGCCACAGCTGCGGTGATCACTGATGAAGATAGTCACACTTGTAGAAAACTCCTGCGGCAATGAAAAGTGTATCGCAGAACACGGACTATGCATCTATATCGAGACACAAAAGCATAAACTCCTGCTCGACACAGGGCAGACGGACGCAGTTGTGAAGAACGCCGAAGCTCTTGGCATTGACCTGTCTGCCGTCGATACTGTTATCCTCAGTCACGGTCACTATGACCATTCGGGCGGTATATTGCCCTTTTCAAAACTCAATAACACTGCACAGATCATCCTGCAAAGAACGGCAGCCGAGCCGCATTACAACGGTGAACGCTATATCGGCATTGATACTGATATACTCAAATTGACAAATGTACGCTTTATTGAAGGCGATTTGAAGATAGATGATGAGCTGTTCCTGTTCAGCGGTATCAAAGGCAGGCGGTGCTATCCGCAGGGGAACAAAAAGCTGTCCTGTATAAAAAACAATGAGAAGATCGAGGACGATTTTCGTCATGAGCAGTGCCTTGTCATCACGCAAAACGGCAAACGCTGGCTGCTGTCGGGCTGCGCTCATAACGGCATACTAAATATACTTGATAAATATAAGGAGCTGTTTGACAGCTATCCCGACTACGTTATCACGGGATTCCATATGATGAAGCGTGAGGGCGAGCATACCGAAGAAGAGAAAGCTGTTATTATTCAGACAGCGCAGGAGCTTTCACAACTTGATACTGTGTTTTACAGCGGTCACTGCACGGGTATTCCTGCATTTGATCTGATGAAGCAGATCATGGGCGATAAACTCATTGCCCTGCACAGCGGCGAATCTGTCAACTGACAAAAATGTATCGCTTTTTGTTTTAACATCTTGCCTGACAGGGATCTTTTTCTTGAACTTGCCGCCAAATTGTGCTATAATAGTATTATCACAACGAACAGGCGGTGTACCCATTGAAACGAAAACCACATATACATTTTATATCATTTCTGCTCGCCCTGTGTCTGTGCGTTCAACTCACAGGCTGTGCAAGCAGCTCGTCCAAAGATTCAAGCGAAAGCTCCGCAGCCGCATCTTCTGCCGACTTATCACATACCTCGTCAGACCAAAGGGGTGTGGATAAGATAGTCGAGGAAATGGTCGTTGACTACGGAAGCTACGGATCTGAGGCAAAGGATAAGATAGACACCCTGCTCGGTGAGCTTTCTGCCTGCGACACATCTGCGGGCAAACGCTGGAAAAACATAATGGACATCTGGACATCGGACGGCCTTGGCAAACATCTTAATTACGATATTCTCCCCGACGGACTGCCTGATACGGACGAGCTTTGCATAGTCGTCCTCGGATTTCAGCTCAACCCCGACGGCACGATGAAGGACGAGCTGATACAGCGCCTGACCGTCGCCCTGAACAGTGCGAAAAAGTACCCCAAGGCGTACATTGTCTGCACCGGTGGCGGCACTGCATCGGAAAACGAAGCTGCATCGGAAGCAGGCGAAATGGCAAAGTGGTTAGAGCAGCAAGGGATAGACAAAAAGCGCATCATCATCGAAGATAACTCGATAACAACGGCGCAGAATGCAATATTTACCTACGATATACTGACATCGAAATACACCTCGGTAAAAAAGCTGGCTATCGTTTCGAGCGACTATCACATCGCAACGGGAGAGCTGCTGTTCAGGGCAGTGTCGATCCTGCGTGCAAGCGAAGCCGGCGGCGAAAAGCTTGAGGTGGTTTCAAACGCTGCGTGGAAAGCGCCCTCCGGTTCGCTTTCGGCAATGTTCCAGGCAGGTGCGCTCATCGAGCTGTCAGGCGATGTAAAAACAGCGTTCGATATCTACTACGATAACTATGATATTCATTCGCTTCCGCCGCTGAAATAGCTTATGGTAAAATAGCCATTTGAGTGAAGAAAAAATGCTCGCCGTTTCATTTCAAAAATGACCTTATATCGCAAAAATCCTGACCATTGTTGCCTCGAAAAACGGCTGATGTTCAGATATGCTATGACTGTTTGTACCTCCTGCACCTTGACGTTTATTTGACGCTTATCGGTTTTTGATTCGGCTAAAAGTCAGCAGAGATCACAACAGGGAGGCAATCGGGAAATTTCGCAAAACCGCCGTTTTTGCGCTATTTGAAGGACTTTGAAAAGTCCTCGGACGCTGTTCAAGTCCCGTTTGCCGCATAAAAGAACAGCTCGCAAACACGGCGTTTGCGGGCTTTATTCTTTTTGTCCAAACTGCTCTGTGGACCTTATGATGGACCTTATTGATAAAAGTCAACAGGCGGGAGACCGCACATCTGTGCAGTTTCCCGCCTTTGTTTTGTGCGCTGTTTGGGCGCTATGCTCAGGGCTGGTTTGCAGACCGCAAGAGTACCGCAAAACGATAGCAATTCACGATAACTTTACACGCCAAAGATTTACAGCAATGGTTGATAAATGTTGTGCAGAATGTCGATTGATAAATTTATGGGATTGTGGTATAATTATGCAGTATATAGAGTTAAAAAATATAACAGAAATACTATGAGTCTGTTTTTGGCGAAGATTGCAGGACTAGCTTGTCCGCATTTCGTACAAAGCTACTATCTGCTTACTCAAACGATAACATAGAGGTGTATAAATGAAATATGTCAGAATTGCGTTAACGAGCCTATTGATTATCAGTATGCTTGTGTTTAATATATACTTTGCATTTTATAGTGAACAGGAAATTATCGCCTTAGTGGCAATTCCCTTTCTCATCTGTCTGTGCTGTTCAATTGTGGTTAGGTTTATATATTATATACCATTTGTTTCTTTAATTACCATGTACATTTGGATAGTTCTTTTCCCCAAGCATTACGGAACAGGTTTGGCTGCATTAGGAGTATTAGACGATTGTTTCCGTCCATTTATGATCTTTATTTCCGAATCTGTGGGATTCGTTCTGGGACGGTTAATTAAGCGTATTTATGAAGGAAACGCTCCATTAGCTTTAGCCATTAAATCATCTCCGAAATGTTCATATTATATAAAATCAGCTTATAGTAATACTAAATATGCTTTAAAACCATTTCGAGACAAGGAAAAGGAACATCTTCTGAGTTGTTTTACTAAGTACTATTTAGAAAACAGCAAAGACACTGTTTTATGTCAAATTCAAAACAGCTTTGACTTTTTAGACGGAGCAATAACCCGGTATGAACTTGAAGATATACCCACTTCAGAGCATTGTAATAAAGAAAGCCGGGAACTTGATTTTTATTGCTGCTATCCGAAATACTTGGTGAAGACCGATACAAATAAGGAGTACTCTTTCACCTTTTGTTATCATTGCCTTTGGACAAAACACGAGGACTGCACAGGTATCGGCAGTATCCGCATTGAAGATAAAGCCTCGGGAGAATCCATAGCGATCGGTTACTTTGAATACCCTTACGGTGATTACTGACAATAACCCCAAAAACTGCAAAGAGGCTCATCACATTGCAGCTAAGAACAGAAATGATACCGATAGAACAAATATATGAAAGGTCTTAACAAAATGAAGATAACCCAATTTTCAAAAAAGTACATATTCGTTTTCCTGCTGTTCTGTGTGCAGGAGCTGTTTATGAACCTTATCGGCGAGTATAACAAAACGTTTCTTGCAAAGAGTATCACTGGCGGCAAATATGTAATTGATATGCTGTGGACGCTCGTGCTGTACAGCGCTGTTGTGTTCACGATAGCATTTATTATCTTTCTGATGTTCTTCAAGGAGCAGTCGCTTTTGTACAGCTTCAAGAAAAAGCTGCTCGGCTTTGTGGGCATAACAGTCGGGTATGAGGTCGTCAAGCTGATAGCTTACCTCATTGCCAAGGACAATACGCAGAGCATTTATTTTGTTCTTGGAAACATTTATCTCTTTGCCGTGCAGATAGTTATCTTCCGCCTTTTCAGCGAAATAGACCGCCAAAACGGCGAGCAAAAGCTGAACATCGGCAAAAAGCAGCTGATAGCCTCTGCGGTG
>OCTX012269212.1_pt1 | contig 31097 bp, 48 predicted proteins | sample 1539691 | NCBI WGS metagenome assembly OCTX01 (sample SAMN02144231, study PRJEB22623) | gut metagenome | biome: sheep rumen | host: Ovis aries | place: New Zealand
AACCGGATATGGTTTTACCGCCCCTGCCCCTCAGCTGAGGGACGGGGGTTTTATCATTTTCGTGAGGTCACGAAAATGGTCAATCACCAATTCCGTGCAGTTCACGGTATTTCTTGCACGTTGGAGTGTTGCACCAAGAATAATCCCCAGCCAAAAGATCAGACGGGTCAAAAGTCGTGCGATAATTCTCATCGGCAATGTTCGCAACTGCTGGGCAATCCGATGTAACATGGATTTTATTGCTTTCAGAACTGTAGATATACATTCCACCAATATCAAGGATTGATCTGTCTATTTCTGATGGATCGCTTTCTTCCTCCAGTTCCAACGGCAAAACCTCCTGCGCGTCATCTGCAAACCACCCGGACGAAGAACTGTACCCCTCACCGTCAGACCATGTGACAACGGATCTTGAGCTTCCATCCGAAACGGATACGGAGGCCGAGGAATTGTCATCGGTCGTCACATTGAAGAACTCCCCGTCCGTGGAGCTGACGCCCCATGAGATGGACGCGCCGGAGGATCCTTCGCCGGACGACACAGAGACGGACGAGCCGGTGCCGTCCCCGTTCGACACGAAGAAGCCGGCGAATGAAGACGAAACGGAATACGGTTCCTCGGTGCCGGTCTGCTCTTTGTCAGTGTCCACCGCATACAGGGCGTCGATCTTTTCGAACCATTCATCAAGCGTCGTTTCCTCGGGATCCCGCTCCTTCGGCCTGGTGCGTTCCTTCACCAGGGCAAACCATTCTTCTAGGGTTGTTTCAGCCGGATCCGGTTCCGGGGCCGGTTCGGTTTCAGCCGGCGCTTCGGTCTCCGGGACGGTCTCGGGGGCCGGTTCCGTCTCCGGCGCTCGTTCCTCCGGCTCGGGAGCAGCATACAGGGTGGAGAGCTGCGCCGGGGCCTCCGTTTCCGGCTCAGCGGCCTTGACGGTGAGAGCAAATTCCTCCGGCGTCGGGATGCGGTTCTCGCTGTCGTAGGTCGGGGCGATGACGGCGATATACCCGGCGACAGCCGCGACCCCGATCACGGAGAGCGCGGCGGTCAGGAAGATATTTTCGGGCTTCATTCGGCTCATGGCTGGCCCTCCGAATCACGGTTTGCGAGAATCCCCTTCATCTGCGCAATAATCATGTTCTGCTCGGCCATTTCCAGTTTTACAAAGAGGCGGAGCATTTCTTCATTCCGCTTTCTCTGGCCCTCTTCGCCTTCTTCATCCCATCCCAGGAGCTTGTTGGCTGTTGTCCCGAGGGCTTCTGCAAGCACCTTTAGCCTAGATATTGGTATGTTGTCGGTAGATCCCGATGCGTAACGCTGGATGGCAGAATGAGGGATCCCTGTCTTTGCTTCCAGCTCCCTTTGCGAGAGGTGGGATTCCTTGATAGCGGCTTTAAGCCTTTGCGATAGTTCGTTCATGGCCTACATCCTTGTGGTGATTGTGGTTGCCTTGATTATAGCATAGCTGACCCGACATTGCAATAGAAAAATTCCCATTTTTGCGAAAAAATTGCAAAAATGGGTTGACAAGGTTCCCGAAGTGTGGTATGATCTCTATGACCCGAATTTGGGTCATTCCAAAAATGCGATCTGAAGGGAGGATGCTTATGCTGGATGTGAACAAGCTGAACGGAAAAATCGCGGAAGCTGGCCTCAACAGGACGAAACTGGCCGCGGCTATTGGAATTGCGCCGAATACCCTCAGTCGCAAGCTCAGTGGGAAGCGCGATCTGACCGTCGGCGAAATCGACCGGATCTGTACGGCGTTGAAAATTACTGACGGCGCGACCAAGGCCTCAATTTTTTTGGCCTGACTGACCCATTATTGGGGCATTTCGAAGGAGACCACCATGAAAGAGAACGAACAGGAACTGTTCCCGCTGATGCCGCAGGCTGTGAAGGATTCGCTGGCGTGTTCGCTGCTCCGTGCCGTCCAGAGATGGAAGGGCGCGTCCGAAGAGCAGATCCGCGACGCGGAGGAGCGCGAGCGTCAGGCTCAGGCCATTCTGGCGGCGCGGGAGCTGAGCGCGAAATACGGAGAGGAGACATGAGCGAAAAAAGAAAGGGGGACCGCTTCCCGAAGGACGCAGATCCCCATGCTGAGATCACCACAATCGCCAGCGATCTTAGTATAACACAAACCACGGCGCCTGTCAATCCCCTGCGGCGCATCCGCGAGGAATCCGGGGTCGCGCCCGCCGCCATCATCGCCATCGTGCAGAGACGGCACCCGAAGTACGACAAGACCCTGCAATCCAAATGCGAGCGCACGGAGCTTTACGGCGTCCAGCTCGCGGAGGACAGCATGAAGGATCTTCGCCGGGAGCTGACCCCGGAGGAAGAAAAGAAAGCCGCGTGGGTCCGTCAGGGGCGGCACCGTCTGACCGCGTCGGTCTCGTGCCGGCTGTCGGACGAGGAATGCGAACGGTTCCGGGAGATCGCCAGGCAGAGCGGGAACACGATGCAGGCGTATCTGTCCACGATGATCCGCGACCACCTCTACGAGCATGAGCTCCGGGATCCGGCGAAGGCCTCCGCGCTTCAGGCGAAGTACTGCAAGACGAACGACCTGCCGCACTTCGCTCCCTCGGGAGGGCGGTGTTACCGGTGCCACCAGCAGATCTACGAGAATCTCAAAACCGCCGAGGGCTATATCTCCCACGGCATCAGCGTCTGGGAGGCGGGCCACAGGCTCGTCACCGGATGTCCACACTGTCACTATTCCTTCGTGGAGTAGAAATACATTTTCAAAAGGAGATCACCACCATGATCAAATCACCTCAGCAGATGACCTTCACGGACAAGAAGTTTTCCATGATCGTCTACGGCTCCCCCGGCATCGGCAAGACGACCCTCGCCCTGTCCGCGCCCGATCCGATCCTCATTGACTTTGAGAACGGCGTCGACCGCGTGAGAGCCGACCACCGGAAGCTCACCATCGTCTGCGAGAACTACGAAGAAGTTCTCCACGACATCGAATCCCCGGAGGTCCGGGACTGCCAGAGCGTCATCATCGACACGGGCGGCGCGTTCATCACCTATCTGAAGGACTGGGCGCTCAGGACGCAGCCCGGATGCAAGCAGAAGAACGGGGAGTTCAACAGCTTGAAAGGCTACGGCGTCGTGAAGAACGAATTCGCCTCCTTCACCTCCCGGATCCGGGACGCCATGCACAAGAACGTCATCTACATCTTCCACGCCGACGAGAAGGCCGACAAGGACGGCAACGCCCAGCAGCGGCTTCTTTGCGAGGGCGCGACGAAGAACTCCGTCTGGAACTCCTGCGACTTCGGCGGCTACATGCAGATGATCGGCGATCAGCGCACCATCGCCTTCACGCCCACGCAGGAATACTTCGCCAAAGGCTCCCACGGCATCACGGGGATCCTTCCGGTGCCGGACAAGTCCATCACGGAGACGAACGACTTCCTGTCCGTCCTCTTCGACAAGGCCAAGGCCAACATCGCCCACGAGAACGACGTCTTTGCCCCGATGCAGGCGCAGTACGACGCGGTGATGAAGGAAGTGCGGGAGGTTATCGGCGCGATCCAGACCGCGGACGACGCAAACGCCGCGGCTGCTGCCCTCCCGGAAATGAATCACGCCCTGTCCTCCAAGCGGGAGGCGTCCATGATGCTGAAGGAGAAGGCCAACAGCCTCGGCCTGAAATGGGACGCGGAGGCCAAGAGCTACAGGGGGATCCAGTAAATGCGGTATCTGATTACGCAGTCGCTTCTGTCGTCGTGGTTGTATCAGTTCTCCGCCCCGGACGAGCAGTGGAATGAGGCTCAGGACGAGTTTCTCGCCACTCTCCGCAGGGAGCAGAAGGAGACAACGCAAGCCATGCAGAACGGGCTTGATTTTGAAGCCGAGGTCTACAAAATCGTCCACGGACAGCCCCGAAACGCCCACCCGACGTGGGAGAGCGGAATACAGGCCGTTGCAACAGTCCTCCGGGGCGCTCAGACGCAGGTCAAGGCCTCCCGCGTGTTGCAACTGGACGGAGAAGAATTCCTCGTTTACGGCATCCTGGACGCGCTGAGAGCCGGGGCCATCTACGATGTGAAATTCTCAAACAAGGCCTTCGGATCCACGGATCTGGCCGGGAAATATCTGGAATCCCCCCAGCATCCCGCTTACTTCTGGATCGTACCGGAGGCATACGAATTCCGGTATCTGGTTTCGGACGGGGCCGACCTCTATGTGGAGACTTACGCCCGGGCAGACACCCCGCCGATTGCCGACATCATCCGGGAGTTCGCCGCCTCCATCAAGTACGACAACCTCTGGGAGATCTACACGGAACACTGGAAAGCGAGAGAATGACATGATTGCAAAGCTGAGGGACCTGACGCTCACGCGGGACGGAAACCAGATCGTATCGCTGGAGCTGAAAGCGGATTTCACGGAGCGGTTCGACGCTCTGAAGGACGGGGACGTGAACGTGGAAATCAAAAAATACCGCCCCCGCCGCTCGCTGGACGCGAACGCCTACTGCTGGGTGCTGATCCACAAGCTGGCCGAAGCCCTCAGCATGGATCCCGCGGACGTTTACCGTCACGCGATCCGGGAGATCGGCGGCGTGTCCAAGATCATCTGCGTCTCGGAAGACGACGCGGAGACGGTGGCGCGGTGCTGGTCCTCCCGGGGGATCGGGTGGCAGGTGGAACAGATGCCGTCGAAGCTCCCCGGATGCGTCAACCTGATGCTCTGGCTCGGATCGTCGGAATACGACACGAAGCAGATGTCCGATCTGATCGACGCCATCATCCAGGACTGTCAGGCGGTCGGCATCGAGACCGACACGCCGGACGAAATCGAACGAATCAAATCACTGTGGGGCACAGCCCCGGAAAGGTAAAACATGAACGAGAACACCACAAACGCCGTCCCTGAGATCATTGACACCCTCAACGGGTATGTCATCGTCCCGATCGAAACGCTGGAAAAGCTTATCCGCGCAGAAACGAGAGCGAGCATCGTATATCGGATTCTCGTTGAAGACCGCATGACCAGCTATGACCAGCTTGACACGATCCGCGCCGTCTTCGACGCATACCCGCCCAAGCCGAAGAAGGAGGACGACGAATGAGCCTCTGCTTCAACCAGATCATCCTGTCCGGGCGATGCACCGCCCGGCCGGAGCTGAAGACCACGACCACGGGAAAGACCTTCACATCCTTCTCCATCGCCGTGGATCGTCCCAAGACCCGCGAAGGGAACAAGGAGACGGACTTCTTCAACCTCTCCGCGTGGGAGAGAACCGCCGAGTTCATCACGCGGTATTTCGACAAAGGCTCGCCCATTTTCATCGTCGGCCGCGTCCAGAACCGGAGCTGGACCGACGAGCAGGGACAGAAGCGGTTCGTCACGGAGATCATCGTGAATCAGGCCGACTTCGTGGAGAGCAAGGGACAGGCTCAGGACAATCCCCCCTCGACGCCGTACTATCAGGGAGGACAGCCCGCCCGGCAGACTCAGACGCAGAACTACGGAGGATCTTCCTCGTCCGGTCTGATCCCCGGCGTCGGGTACGACAAGCCCGCCCAGCAGACGATGGCCCCGTCATTTCCTCCCCTGCAGGAGGACGACGAGGAGCTCCCGTTCTGATGACGAGCATTCTTCAAAAAGACCCCGCCCGGTGCTGGCTCTGCGGACGGTACGGCACATCCGCGGACCCGCTGGACACGCATCACGTTTTCTTTGGCCCGTATCGCTCCAAATCGGAGCGGTACGGCCTCACCGTCAAGCTGCATCACTTCTCCTGCCACATCTACGACCGGGGCGCGGTGCACGCGAATAAGGCCGTCTGCAGGGAGCTCCAGGCCGAGGCTCAGAAGGCGGCGATGAAGGAATACGGCTGGAGCACGGAGGACTTCATGCGGGTCTTCGGCCGGAACTACATCGAGGAGGGCACATGAGCAGAAAAGCAGAACCCGGAACAGAGAAAAGACGGGAGTACTTCCCCCTGTATTTCAGTTACGGAAAGCGCCTTGCCTCTCTGACCGACGAACAGATGGGGATTGTCGTCCGCGCGGCTCTCCAATACGCTGAAAGCGGTACGATACCGGAGCTTGAGCCTGTGTGCCGCCTCGCTTTGGACAACATCATCTACGACATCGACCGCGCCTCTTCCGCGTATGAAGAAACCTGCCGCCAGAACCGGGCCAACGGCGAAAAAGGAGGCAGACCGAAAAGCGAATCAGAAAAACCGGACGGTTATTCCGAAAACCGGACGGTTCTTACGGAAACCGAAAAAACCCAATACAAAGACGAATGCGAAGACAAAGACAAAAGAGAAGATACAGAAATAGCTGACGCTATTTCTGAGTCGAAACCGCAGGCGGTTGTCGACCCAGAAGCCGAGGAAGGCGGCGCTGAAAACGTCCCCTTCAAGCAGATTGTCGACCTGTTCCACCGGTTGTGCCCTTCCTTTGGAAAGCTGCGGATGGTCGAAGGCAAGCGGAAACAGGCGATTGCCGCACGATGGAGAGTCACTCCCGATCTGGCGGTGTTCGAAGAGCTGTTCAGGCTTGCGGAGGCTTCGGATTTTCTGAAAGGGCAGAACGCCCGGAACTGGCATGCCAACTTCGACTGGCTGATGTGCGCCACAAACTTCCAGAAGGTGCTGGAGCACCGTTACGACAACAAAAACGGACGGTCTGCTCCGCCGGGCATGGAAGACCGCGACCCGTTCATTGCCTTCATGGACGCGGCGGCAAGGGGAGAGGAGTGGACGCAGTCATGACCCGCGAAGAAACCTCGGCCTGTCTGAAAATCCTCCGGCTGGCCTATCCGACGTTCTACGCCAAGATGCGTGTCGCCGACATGAAGGACACCCTGAACCTCTGGGCTACGATTTTCGCTGAAGATGATCCCCGAATCGTGACCGCAGCCGTCCGCGACCTGATCCAGACGCACAACGGATTCCCGCCCGAGATCGCAGACGTGAAGAACCGGATGCGGGACATCATCGCCTCCGTCACGGGCGCGGCGACCGACGAGGACCTCTGGATCGTCCTCATGAACGCCGTGAAGAACGGGTACTACGGGGCGCAGGAGGAATTTCAAAACCTCCCCCCGGTACTCAAACGCTGGTGCGCCTCCCCCTCCCGTCTGCGGGATCTGAGCCACACGGACACCGAGGTCCTGAACACGGTCGTTCACGGTCAGTTCCTCCGCCAGATCGTGGCGATGCGGGAGCAGGAGGAGCATCGGAACAGAATCGCCCCGGAGCTGAGGGAGTACATCGCTCAGACCTTCGGAACCCTGCCGGACGCCGGCGAACAGGATCCCGACGCACTGAACACGGCGAGAAACCGAGTGCTGGACGCCCTTGAATCCGGCGAATGACACAAACGGAGATCACCACATGAAAAGCAAGGAGAACGCCATGAAGAACAACTTCCAGAACCCGGCACAGCCCCGGGTCTACACCCTCAGAGAGTGGCGCGTGAGACAGATTACCCGCGCCGCGCTGGCCGTGATCGGCGTCGCCGCTCTGATCGCCGCGGTCGTCACCGTGGCCCGGAGCATCCGGCTCCGCCCGGCCGAATCGCCGGAGCTGCCCGCGGATGTGCCCACGGTCGGCATCGGCCGCGAAGCTGACGGAACGGAGATCGGCTTGTTCCTCTCCCCGGCCTGCCGTGCGGAGAAAATCGAAACCGCACTTCGGATCAGCACCTACGCCGAGGGGGACAGCCCGGTGCCGGAATGGTATCGCCCGGAAGAGCCGATGGCGGTGGAGTGGAGAGCTGTTGACAACTCAGTTGGCAAAACAGTTGACGATTCGGTTGACGGTGCGGCCGACAAATTTGTCGGGGACACGGATGTCCTTTGCAACGCAGAGCCGCATCCCCCGGTCGGGATTGATCCGGGCGGGATCGATTACAACATCGAACCGGAAGTAATACCGGATTACCTCCTGGACGTGCCTCTCGACAGATACCTGCAGGAGTACATCCACCGGCTGTGCGAAGAAAGCGGCCTCCCCTATACGCTGGCAATCGCCGTGATCGAGCAGGAATCCCACTACACCCCGTGGATAATCAGCGACAGCGACGACTGGGGCCTGATGCAGATAAACAGCGTCTGCCATGAATGGCTGTCCCGCGAGCTGGGCGTCACCGACTTCCTCGATGCCTGGCAGAACGTGCGGGCGGGGATCTGGCTCCTTGCGGATTATTTCGCCCGGTACGGGTACGCTTCGGGAGCGCTCATGTGCTACAACATGGGCGAACCGAGGGCGCAGGCACTCTTCGATCAGGGGATCTACGCGACGGACTATTCCGAACGGGTAATCGGGATCCAGTACAGACTTGAAACGGAGGGGCGCTGACATGAAGGACAAGATCAAAGTACTGTACAAACAGCCCGGAAAGACCATGTGCAGGAAGACAGTCCCGAACACTCTCAAAGCCTGTCAGGAGCTTGTGGACGGATTCATCGAAACCATTCGTATATCGCCGGATTTAGTCCTGGTCTGCAACGAGGAAGGAAAGCTCCGAGGCCTGGAACCGAATCCATTTCCCCGGATGCACGATCTGGTAGGTCCATGGTTCATCTGCGGTACCTACCGGGGCGAATTCACGAGTGTACCGGCCGAGTATGTGTGGATCATGAAGCAGTACTTCACGATCCAGGAGGAGGACGAGGATGCTGAGGAAAAATGAACGCAAGCTGACAGCCGCCGAGGTAAAGTGTCTCCCGGACGGGACGCCGGTGCGGGTATACGGACGGGATCGGAGAGGATATACGACAGAGCTGCTGTGTGACGTCGTAACGGAAGGCCGGACAAAAAGACTGCGGTATTTCGATATGTCGGCAATGGCGGTGAAGCGGATGCCGATTCACCAGCTCGACGGAGCGGTGCACTTCTACACGGTGGAGGATTACGAAAATGCGTAACCGCCAGAAGCAGCGGGCGCTTCGGAAAGCCGGCGTTCGCAAAGAGGAGGGCGTCGCCTTCCGCAACGGCGAGCAGTACCCCGATCCGACACCCCACGAAGCGGTCCGGAGAATCGTCCGCGAAAAAAAGGGGGGCCGGGTATGAAAGAGATCCGCTTTGTGGTGGAGGGGGAGCCGTTCGGGAAGCAGAGGCCCCGCCACAACGGGAAAGTCACCTACACGCCGAAGGAAACGCACGACCGTGAAGAGCTTGTCCGCTGGGCGTACCGAAGGGCCTGCCGGAACTTCCGGTTCCCGGACGGGTATTACATCGACCTCCGCGTCATCGCTTACATGGGCATTCCGAAGTCCGCAAAGAAGGATGTCCGGGCGGCGATGCTCTCCGGAAAGCTCCGCCCGGCCAAAACCCCGGACTGGGACAACATCGGGAAGCTCGTCGCCGACGCGCTGAACCGGATCGCCTACGGCGACGACCGCTATATCGTGGATGCGGTGGTGCGGAAATTCTGGTCCGACCACCCGCACACCGAAGTCATTCTCCGGGGGTACGACCCCGAAGAAAATACATGAAAAGGAGATCACCATGAGCATCATTCTCAGCCTGAGTTCCGACGCCCTGTCGGAGTTCAAGAACCAGTTCAACCAGAAGCTGACCGAGACGCTGGCCATCATGGAGCAGAAGGAGACGGACGGCGCGGAGATCACCGTGAAGTTCACGATCAGCACCGACGAGCGCGAGGTTGACGACAAAAACGCCCGGTATGTCGGGGCGACGCGCCATGCGACGATGATCCGCATCCTGCACAAGATCACGTCCACGCTCAAGATCAAAAACGAGGAATCCGGGGGACTGGTCGGCGAAAACGAACTGTTCTGGGACCGCAGAGCTGGAGCCTACGCCATCCGCCAGAACGATCAGCAGGTCGGCCTGTTCGACAGGACCGACGAAGAAGAGAGCTACGACGATTATTACGGCGACGGGGACATGGCTCCCGCGTGCGAAGTAATCGGCGCGGACGATATGGACGAATAGCGAAAGGAGATCACCACAATGGGACAGACCCAAATCACCTACATTTCCGTCGAAAAACTGATTCCGCATCCCGAGAACCCGCGCAAGGACATCGGCAACGTTTCCGAGCTGGCCGACAGCATCCGGGCGAAAGGCGTCCTCCAGAATCTCACCGTCGTGCCGGTCGATCCGGCCGATCCGGACACCAGCTACACGGTCGTCATCGGTCACCGGAGACTGACCGCGGCAAAACAGGCAGGGCTTTCCTCCCTGCCCTGTGTCATTTCCGACATGAGCTATCAGGAGCAGATAGAGACAATGCTCCTTGAGAACATGCAGCGGAACGACCTGACCGTCTATGAGCAGGCTCTCGGCTTCCAGCAGCTCTCCCTGCTCGGCGCGGACGTGGCCGAAATCGCCGACAAGACCGGATTCTCCCAGACAACAGTCCGGCGCCGGCTGAAGATCGCGGAGCTGGATCACGACACCCTGAAAGAGGTTTCCGCCCGGCAGATCAGCATCGGGGATTTCGACCGGCTGAACGAGATCGACGATTCCGACAAGCGGAACGAAGTCCTGAAGAAGATCGGCACGAACGACTTCAACTACGCCGTAAACGCAGCCGTCCGGGAACAGGCGGAGGCGCGGTGCAAAAAAGAGGCCGCTCCGATCCTGCGCAGGTACCACATCCACAAGATGGAGGGCGGCGAGCAGTACTCCCAGAAATGGAAACAGGTCAAGCAGATCGAATATACCGACTGGAAGCCGGAAGCGCTGGACAAGTACGCGAAGGGCGATTACGGCTACGCGTTCAGCTACGCTCACCTCGACATCTACGAAAAGCAGAAGGCCGTAAAAGCCCCGCCCAGACCGCAGGCCGAAATCGACCGGGAGAAGTACATCGCGGAGACGCGGGAAAAGCTCGAGGCCATTGCCGCGAACGCCTACGCCCTGCGGAAGGATTTCGTGGACGGTCTGCGCATGACCGAGAAGAACATGAGCGGGATGATCCGCGGCGCGTACTTTGCGATTCTCTACGCCTCCATCAGATATTCTGCAGATACTGTCAGATCGCTGCTGGTCCCAGGAAACGAACCAATCAGGTCTTACGATCAACTTTTAGAGGAAGCGGAGAAGAAATTCGCCGACCGGAGCACCGCCGTTCCCGCCATGATCTACGCGGGATGGCACGATTCGAAAGAGAATATCTGCTGGAGCACATATCGGAGAGAGTTCCCGAAGTTCCAGCGGAACAAGGCCCTTGACAAGCTGTACGAGTGGCTTGTCATGGAGTTCAACTACGAGCTGAGCGACGAGGAGCTGCAGATGATCAGCGGGACGCATCCGCTCTACGTGGACAAGGACAAGCCCGCGGACGCACCGACAGAGGAAGAGTGGGCCGATGGCGCGGGACAGGCGTTTTCTCCGGACGCGGACGACGACCTCGACCGCCTGAAGGAGATGTACGGGGAGGCCGACGATGGCGAAGTTTCTGACGAAGAATGAGATCGAGAAGGATTTCGCCGACACGTTCCGCTCGCTCGCCTACGTCCACAGCGGATGGAAAGTCTGGTCGGATTTCGTCCACTGTGCCGGCTACGCCATTTCAAACGCCGTCGATCACGTTCACCGCGAACAGCGCGAACAGGACTACATGCGGATCATGAAGCAGTACAAGGAAGCGGAGGGGCAGGCTATCGCCCGCCTCTTCGCCCTCACCGTCGAAGCTCTGGAACGGGATCCCGACCAGGACTTCCTCGGGCATCTGTACATGAATCTGGACATGGGAAACAAAGGCCTCGGGCAGTGCTTCACCCCGTTCGATGTGTGCCGGATGATGGCGGAGATCAATTCACCGAACCTGCCTGCAGAGATCTCCAAAAAGGGGTGGATATCGGTCATGGACTGCTGCATCGGCGGCGGGGCAATGCTGATCGCTTTTGCGACGGAGTGCCGCAGGCAGAAAGTGAACTATCAGAATCACGTCCTGTTCGTCGGTCAGGACATCGACCACACCGTGGCGATGATGGCGTACATCCAGCTTTCCCTTATCGGCTGTCCCGGCTACATCGTCGTGGACGACGCCCTGACAAAGCCGCTGGTCGGAGAAACGCTCTTCGCGCCTATGGAGCGGGAAACCTTCGTCACGCCGATGTACTGCTCGGACGTCTGGCACATGCGCCGCGTGTGGAACATGGCGGACAAGCTGTTCCGGATCGCGCCGGCTGTTTCGGCAGAGAGCGTTCCGGCCGCCGAAGAACCCGAAGCCATCCCCGCGCCGGAGCCCGAGACTGTGATCGAGATAAAGCCCATGAGCCGGAAGGAGTGGAAGAAGGCACAGATCTCCATGTTCGGGGAGGTGGGCGCATGAAGTGTCAGGCAAAAACGATCAAGCAGGACATGGGCATCGCGAAGGTCATGCGGGTGTACGGCGTTCAATCGCTGGAGGCTATCGAAGCCGAGGCCGCGGAGCTTCTTCTCGGGGCCTACCCGTGGTTCCGGCGCGAGGACCGTCTTTCGTCCTTCTACGACGCGCAGGCGGAAACGCTGGAGTACTACCTCAACCGGAACGTGGCCGACCACGTTTACGTCAACAGCCGCAGGGGGCGCCGGGAAGCTACGCCAGCGGAAGCGTTTGAGGACACCATCAACGGAACGATCTGGGAGCTGACGCGGAGGCTGAAGGACGCGGGATTCGACGCTGACGGGATCTTCGACCGGGCTGTCGGGTACGCCCCGCAGAGTCCTCCCCTCGGAGAAACGGCCCGGATCCAGAGGGAGGCGCGGATCGCGTGGTACGCCTACAACGGGCGGGACGCGGTGAGGACGTGGATCGGTTCGTCTGCCCTCGCTCTCCGTGACATGACCTATCCCGGAGGGAAACCGCGCTTCACCGTTCCGTCCCTGCAGGAGAAGCTTCTCTATCCTCTGGCCGACTTTATAGCGAAATGGCTCACGGAGTGGTTCAACGGGTCCGACGCGGTTGACCGGAGGCTGGCGGCGGAACACAGGACGCAGCTGCTCCGGATCGAGAGGATCTACGGATTTCAGGTCATGGCTCTGGAGGAGCGGGATCAGCGCGGTCGGGGGACCGTCGTCACGCTGGACGGCGCGGGGGAGGCTCCGAAAAAAGCCCCCCCGCCCCCTTCCGGGGAACTGAGCCGGTACGAAGCCGTGCTCCGGGAAGTCATGAAAAGCAGAATATGAGAAGGAGATCACCATGAACAGCAAAGAAATGAGACAGGCCCTCATCGGATCCCTCGCGGAGAGGCTGAACGTCCTGATGGACGCGTCGGGGATCACGATCGGCGAGCTGGCGCGGGCTTCCGGCCTGAGCTACTCCACCATCGAAAACCTCCGCACCGGGAAGGCCGAACCCGGAGCGACGGTGCCGATCATCCTGGCGGATTACTTTGCCGTCCCGCTGGATTACCTCTGCGGGAGGATGGACGAGGAAACCTCACGGGCCGTTCTTGAGGACTACCCCCGGCGCTTCATGGAGGTGCGGAGGATGGAATACGAGGCGTATATGCTGGCTCGGAAAAAGGTCGTCCTGTCGTCTGGCTTTGAGTCGCCCTGGCCGTACAACCTGTATGAGGATGTGGTCGGCGAAACGGCGCAGAGCCTTTTGCGGGAGGATCAGACCGCGGGCATGGAACGCGCCGTTTCCTCCCTGACGGATCGGGAACGGGAAAGCGTCTATGCATATTTCCGGGACGGTATGAGCTACGAGAAGATCGCAAAGCGCTGGGATGTTACAACGGAACGGGCGCGGCAGATCTGCGCGAAGGCAGAGCGAAAGCTCCGGCACCCCGCCCGGAAGAATCTGTTCTTGAACGGCTATCATCCCGAACTGGATGAAGCCGAGCGTGAGCTTGCCGCCAGAAGGTGCGAAATCGAGCTGACCCGCGCCGGGCTGAACGCGGAAATGGCGGGCCTCGACGAATACAGGGCGCAGATCGGGCTTCTCCGCGGAAAGCTGGAAGGCCTTGCGGCGTGGGACGAGGAACGCCGGAAGCTCCCCGACGCCGAAGCCCCTTCGCTGAATTTCCCGGTTGAGGAAATGGAGCTCTCCGTCCGTGCGTACAACGTACTCAGCCGGGCGGGAATCAAGACGCTGGGGCAGATCATCGAAGCCGACAGCGAAGGCCGGCTCTGGTGCATCCGGAATATGGGCAGGAAAAGCTATGCGGAGGTGCTCGGCAAGGTGCGCGAGCTTCTCCACCTCGGCGAAACGGATCCGATCACGGTGAAGGGAGGCAGGGCATGAACAAGACGAAGATCGACTGGTGCGACTACACATGGAACCCCGTCACGGGGTGCCTCCACGGATGCGAATACTGCTACGCGCGGACGGTCACGCAGCGGTTCGGAAAGCCCGTGAAAAACCGCCTCACCGTTCACTTCCCGGAGGGACAGTACATCAACTGCGTCGGCGCGAAGATCCACGGCAATCCCTATCCATACGGCTTTGATCCGACGTTTCTCCCGTTCCGGCTGGACGAGCCGGCGCAGAAAAAGAAGCCCGGCACCATATTCGTCTGCTCCATGGCCGATCTGTTCGGCGACTGGGTGCCGGACGAAATCATCCGTCAGGTTCTTCAGGCGGCGCGGAAAGCTCCCTGGCACCGGTATCTGTTCCTGACGAAAAATCCGGCCCGGTACGAAAAAATCCCCGGGGGGTGGTTCGACGGCATAGACGCATGGCTCGGTACCACCGTCACGTCAAACGCGGATCTCCGCCGCGGATCCAGCCGGATCGAAGCCCTCTCCGGTTCATGGAAAAAGGGCCTCAACTGGTTCGTGTCCGTGGAGCCTCTGCTTGAAGAGATGGACGAAACCTCCCTGGAGCAGATCGGCTGCATGGACTGGGTGATTATCGGCGCGGAATCGGGGACCCGGCCGGAGAAGGTCGTGCCGGAAAAGGGGTGGATCGACGCCATTGCCGCGAAGTGCGCCCATTACGACGTTCCCGTGTTCATGAAGCAGTCCGTGGCGAAGATCATGGGCGAGGACTTCCGGCAGGAGTGGCCGTGGGAAACCGGAGAGGAGGCGTAAGGGGTTATGAGCGAGAAAACCATTACGGCGGAAGAACTGCTCAAACTGTGGGCCGGGAACCAGACAATCGCGGTCCTCAGCTCAAAGGACGGGCGCGTCCTCATAACGAATCTGCACACCTTACAATACAACGCGACGAAGCACGAACACTCCCACCGCAAAGCCGACAAGCGGTATTCGGAGCGCTGGGAAAAGCTGAAAGACCTCCCCCTCTATGGTCTGCACGTTGTGATCCGCGCGGAAGAGACCGGATATAACTCATGGGCGAGGCCGGAAGTGCGATGCTGGGCGGATCAATGGGAGTATGAGCGCAGAACGAAGGGAGCCGACCATGAAGGAGAGTAAAACGCCCCTCTGGAAAAAGAGCTGTCTGAAAGGCCTCCGCTTCTCCGACATCCGGGAATACCTGGAGGAGATCAGCGAGAACGGCGACCCTTACGGTTACGATTACGGTGAGGAGGGGTATTACAACGAGTACAAGGACCAGTTCGACGAGCTGTCGGCCGGCGCATGGGATCTGCTGGAGGCAATCAGCGCAGCGAACGACGTCATGGGCTACGACGAGGACAACTCCATCTGGGATGACATCACCGTGTCCGTCCTCGGCCCGATCTATCAGGTGCTGGGCTACGACGGTGGGGAGTATGACTACTACGCCATGGTGAACGGGTACGAAGAAGATCTTGCAGTAGAAGAGGCGCGGAAGCGTCTCTCCCGCCTCACCAAGGCCGATCTGATCCGGCACACGTCGAAGGTGATGCAGTGCATCGCCCTGTTCTGGGACATCAAAGCGGCGCACGACTGCCTCGTCTCCATCGTGGAAGAGTTGGACGACCGCGCGGCGATCATGAAGAGCGGCCAGACCGCGGAAAGGATGTGGGTGGAATGAGCGAATACCACGACTGGCGGTCTGATCCCGCCACTGACAAACAGAAGGCATACATCGCCGAAATGCAGGAGTTCTCCGAGATCCCCCTCCCGCCCTTCACCGGGAAGACCAAAGGGGAGGCTGCAGATTACATCAACCGGCATATCAAAACCGCGCATGAGCGGATCCTTGAACACCATGAGGATTGGGGGGATATTCATGGCTGACCGGGAAAAGGTGATACGGGGGCTGGAATACTGCATCGATCCGCAAGCCCTCTGCTGTAAATGCCCGTATTATAACTACGGGCATTGCGACCCAGATAAAGTTCGGAAAGACGCGATCGCCCTTCTCCGAGAGCAGGAGGCGAGGGTGATGGATGCCGAAGAGGTGGCGCGTCTCACCGAGGAAACATACCAGTGGTTGTGGATTGAAGAGATACAAAATATAACATGGAATCTCCATTGTCTCCGAGCTTTTGTATATTCAAAGCATCCAGATACCGGCGAGTTTTACATTTTGGCAAACGGTTATCGAGATATAGTTAAGCTGGAGGGCGACGAATACGGTAAGACATGGCGGTGTTGGACTTCCCGTCCAACCGAGGAACAGAGAAAGGCGGTAAAGTGGAATGATTAAGATATACGGCTGCTCCGACGATCTTGTGGAGATCGAAGGGAGCAAGTACAAGGAAAATGAGATCGACTGTTTTGACAGCAACGTGCGGATCTGGTTCTCCGATGGTACGGTTATTCTCGTCGGTTATTCCAAACCGGGCCTCGGTATCTGGTGGATCGAGGTTGAGCAAACCGGAGACAAGAGCCACAAACTGACGATCTGCAACGATGAAGATGCAGAGATCTACAGCGATATCTTCGAAACGGAGAGCGAGATTTTCCGGCATGAGGTCGTAAAGCCGAAGGAGGCCAGCGATGCCGAACGCATATGAACGTCTGCTTGAAGAAACTCTCAAACAGAAGGTTTCTGAGGCTGCAGAGCAGTTGATGAAATCGACATCACAGGAGATCGACGCTGAATTACAGCGGGACATGATCGGAGCCAGAATCTATTACGAAAACAGAGAAGCAGGAGAAAGGTGGTTAAGAATGGAATCACAAAAGCCGGCGTCTTCAGAGTGCACCTTGCGCCGCCATCTGAAATGGGACGGCGATGTGCTGACAGTCACAGATACCGTTCGTGATGCGCTTCATGAAGCATCCAAGAAAATGGAAGACGCGATGGTCGGCGAGATCGTCAACCATTACAATGCAGACCTCTCGGATTTCCGGGAGTATCTACGCGATCGGGAAGAATGGCGCAGGAGGCAAGAGAAGGTCATTCCACGATGGATCCCCGTGACGGAATGGTTGCCGGAGACGAGACGGTTTGTTCCTCACGGCCCGATCTCGTCATCAAAGGTTCTTTTCAAGACCTCCGATAAAACCATGCATTTAGGATATCTCATCAAAGACAGTTATGTTGATGAGTATGCCGGAGAGACGATCTTACATCGCTGGTACGATGACCACGGTGATCGTATCGAGAATGTAACAAAGTGGTGTGAGCCGCCGAAGGAGGAAGACGATGCCAAAGACGGACCTTACAAAGCAGATTGAGCAAGCCATCCTCGACTGGCATCCGGCGAAGATCGGAGATATAAAAATCAACACTTCACGGCGCGAGCACACCGCCCTCGAAGTGGTGGCGGAGTGTGGGACGACCAGGAGCGGCATCGTGGACGCCGTGAGGGTATCGGAGTATTTCGGCGATTACGAACGCCGGCACATCTGCCGTCCCGCACAGTGGCGGAGGGAAGGAATCAGGCAGGGCATATCCTGTGAACTGGGCTTTCATCCCTCAAAGCCTTTACCCGACTTCTGCGAGCAGACGACCTGCCGATGGAACGGCACAAGCGAGGTAGGGACGCAGAAAATCCTTCTGACCTGCTTTGAGATTAAAGTGACGAAAAGTGACTTCAAAAGCGAGCACGGGCACAACTTCATCGGGAACATGAACTACTACGTCGTGCCGGAAGAAATCTTCAAGGAGATCTATCCGCTTGTGCCGGGGGAGATCGGAATACTGGTGTTTTACCACGGCGAGAAATACACCGGGCTGCGAACCAAACAGAAAGCAGTATTCCGGGAAATGAGCGATGAGGATCAGAAATGGCTGATTCTCTCAGTGTTCAAGCGTATACGGGACATGGACTTCATACGGTATCGGGATGCCGTGTACGAAATCAGAGCCCATGAAAGGGGGTGAATACGGTGGAGAGAGCTGAAATTCTGCACGAGGCGGAAAAGAACGTCTGCGGTCAGAGGGAGCAGGACTACGGGAAGCCAGAAGATAATTTTGCTCTGATCGCGGAATTCTGGAAACTGTACCTGTCTGCTGTCGGAATTGAAAACCTGTCCGCCCGGGACGTGGCCCACATGATGGGCTTGCTGAAGATCGCCAGGAACACGACCGGAAAAGGCACTGCGGACTGCTGGATCGACCTCGCGGGCTATGCGGCCTGCGGCGGTGAAATCGACGCGAGAGACAACGGCTGAAAAAAAGGAGGGGGCCATGTATATTCACGATATGGAAGAGCTTGCCGCGAAGCGCGGCATCGAAAGAGGCAAGGCGGAGATGGCAAGATCCCTGCTTGCCCGGAGCGAAAGGAGTGACAATGTGTACGACTACGAAAAGGTGATCACCGATTTGAACACCATGATCCCCGCCATCCATCAGAACGCCGTGGACCACGGATGGTGGGAGGGCGACCGGAGCTTCTGGGAGATCTACTCCCTGTTCCACTCCGAGCTTTCCGAGGCGCTGGAGGAATACCGGAACGGCGAGCCGGTGATCTATTGCAATCAGCGCGGGGGCGACTGGTGCCCGAACTGCTGCGGCGACACCTGCGCCATCGTCCCGGAAATGAGCTGCGTCGCTTGCTTTGCCCAGCGAAGGGACTCCGGCAAGGTGCCGAACAAGCCTGAGGGCGTCCTCGTTGAGCTGGCCGACGTGGTGATCCGGATTCTGGACTACCTCGGGAGCGAAGGATGGAGCCTGAAGGTCATCGACGAAGAACTCGCCTCCAAAGAGGACGGTGACTTCGGAGACTGGATCGCGGTGCTTCACTGCGCGCTGTCCGTAGCATGGCTCCAGAGGAAAACGGACGGCGGCGCGGCTGAGGATTACGACGAGGTGACGCTCCTGTCCGCGGTCGTGAAGGAAATCGCCGCTTATACGGCTCTGCACGGGCACGAACTCCCCGTGATCGTCGCCATCAAGCACGCATACAACGTCACCCGCCCCTATAAGCACGGCGGGAAGGTCATCTGAGGGAGGGCATCATGAAAAAACTGATACCCCTGCTTATAATTCTGGTTATCCTGTTCTTCTGCGGATGCGACCGGGAGGTTTACCGCGTAGACCACAACCTCGGCCAGCAGGCGGACAACTTCAACATCGAGCGGCAGATCACCGTTTTTAACACCCGTACCGACACCGTGCTGTTCCAGATGACCGGCGTTTTCTCCCTGCAGAACTCAGGCGCGAACGAGCTGGAGGTCATCTGTGAGGTCGGCAAGGGCGAGTACCGAAAGCATTTCATCTATCTCTCCCAGGACACAACCTATGTGGTGGAGGATCTCGGCGGCGCGAACGTGAGCCAGTATCATTACGAGCTGAATTTCCTGCCCCAGATGATCGGAACCTTCACCATCATTTCAGACGATTAAGAGGGAGCCTATGAAGAGTTACAATCGAAGCCGCGCGCTGGAAGATCTTCGGAACTACCGCATCATGCTCCGTTCAGTGGAGAATCTCGCCGAGAAAATCGCTCTGCTGGACGAGCGGATGAAGCAGACCCGGACGGTGCGCATCACGGATATGCCGCCGAACCACGGCACCGGAGAGCGTACCGTGGATGACACATGGATCGACTGCATCGTGGAGAAGGAGAACATCACCCTGTCCCTCTCCCTGGAACGGAAGCGCATCACTCTGATCGACCGGGGCCTCGAAGCCCTGACCGACGACGAGCGGCTTGTCCTGACAAAGTTTTACATCGACCGGACGCCCCGGTACATGGACGAGCTGTGCGACGCCCTCCACGTTGAGCGCACGAAGATCTACAACATCCGGGAAGACGCTCTCCGGAAGTTCACGCTGATGGAATACGGGATCGACGTATGAACCGCGGACAAAATGCGGACGAAATGCGGAAAAATCTGTGCTATACTGTTATCGTGATCCTGACATAACCGACTGCCCGGGGGCCTCAAACCTCCGGGCGGTACTTTTTCGGGAAGGAGGTTTTCGCGCCGGGCGCTTTTACTCCTTTGGCGGCGGCGTATCTGCTCCCGCGCATGACGCGGAGAGACACCACACAAGGAGGATGAACCTATGTACGGTTTCATCGTAATCGCCGTTTACACGGCCCTCATGCTCGGCTGCACCGTCGTCTTTTCAAAGAGGGCCGTCACAGCCGGGGACTTCCACACGGCCGACCGACAGCTCGGGCTGTGGCAGTCCGCTATGAGCATCGCCGCCACATGGATTTGGGCGCCGGCGCTCTTTACCTCAGCGGAGAAAGCATATTCAAGCGGCATTCCGGGCCTGTTCTGGTTCCTCGTGCCGAACGTGCTTTGTCTGCTTTTCTTTATCCCATTCGCAAAGAGGATCCGGGAGCGAATGCCCGAGGGCGTCACTCTTTCGGATTTCATGGCAAAGACATACCGCTCCGAAAAGGTGCGGAAGATCTATCTCGGACAGCTCTCCCTTCTTTCCGTCCTCTCGACCGGCGTTCAGCTGCTCGCGGGCGGGAAGATCCTCTCTTCGATCACGGGCATCCCCTTCTTCTGGATGACGGTGATCCTCGCGGCCATCGCGTACTCCTACTCCCAGTTCTCCGGGATCAAGGCCTCGGTCCTTACAGACGCTGTGCAGATGATCCTGATGCTCGGAGCCTGTCTCCTGTTCGTTCCGTGGGCGCTTTCGATGGAGGGCGGGGTGTCGAACCTCCTCTCCGGTTTAGGCGGTTCTACGGGAGTGTACACGTCTCTCTTTGACGCAAACGGGCGCGGCGTGCTTCTCTCGTTCGGGATCCCGACCGCAATCGGCCTGATCGCCGGTCCCTTCGGCGACCAGTGCTTCTGGCAGCGGGCCTTCTCCATCCGGAAGGACAAGATCGGGAAATCCTTCGCACTCGGCGCTCTCATGTTCGCCGTCGTTCCCCTCTCCATGGGCATCCTCGGCTACATCGCCGCTGGATCAGGCGCGGTCATCACCGACGCCGGGCTTGTGAACTTCCAGCTGATCGACGCCATCTTCCCGAAATGGGTCATGGTGCCGTTCCTCTTCATGGTCGTGTCCGGTCTGCTGTCCACGGTTGACAGCAACCTGTGCGCCGCGGCCTCCCTGACCTCCGACTTCGGCGCGGATCTGAAAACGTCGAAGATCTCCATGATCGTCCTGCTCGTCCTCGGGATCGGTATTGCGAACATCCCCGGTCTGACGGTGACGCACCTGTTCCTGTTCTACTGCACGCTCCGGGCGACAACGCTCCTTCCCACGGCTATGACGCTTATGGGGAAGAAGCTCTCGGCGAACGGAGTATTCTTCGGCGTTCTGGCCTCCTTCGTGATCGGGCTTCCGATCTTCGCATACGGCAACCTCGCCGGGCTGGCTGTCTGGAAGACGGTCGGCTCCCTCGTGACGGTTCTGCTCTCCGGCATCGTGGCTTACATCCTCTCCCGAAAGGAGGTGTCCGCAGATGCTCGGTCGTAAACAGAACATCAGGAACGAGGACTGGATCGAGGCGATGGCGCACATCGAGGAAACGGTCAGCCGGGACGAGATCGACAGTCTTGCCGACACAACTGTCGGGAACATCCGCGAGACCGTGGACGGCAAAAACGCCGCCTACGCCTGGAGCGGGGGCAAAGACAGCATCGTCCTCGGAGACCTCGCAGAGCGGGCCGGAATTGCGAAGAGCATGATCGGCGTGTGCGAACTTGAGTACCCCGCTTTCCGCGCCTGGATTGAGGCGCACAGGCCCGCAGAGTGCGAAATCGTCAACGTGGGCCTCGGGCTGGACTGGCTGGCCTCCCACGAGGAGCTTCTTTTCCCCGACACGGCGGCAAAAGCGGCCCGGTGGTTCTCCATCGTTCAGCACAAGGCCCAGCGGGAATACTTCCGGCGTCAGAGCCTCGACGTAATCCTGCTCGGGCGCAGACGCGCGGACGGGAATTACACCGGGGGCGGCATCTATACGGACGGCAAGGGCGTCACCCGGTACAGTCCCCTCGCCGACTGGAAGCATGAACACGTCCTGGCGTACATCCACTACCACGATCTGCCCCTCCCGCCCATCTACGGATGGAAGAACGGATTCCTGTGCGGGACGCACCCGTGGCCGGCACGGCAGTACACGAACGGGAACGGCTGGCAGGAGATCTACGAGATCGATCCCGGCATCGTGACCGCGGCCGCGGAGAAGATCGAAAGCGCCCGCCTCTTTCTGGAAGGGGGTGAGCGGTAATGGAGATCGTCATCCGCAATCTCTCCGAGCTGAGGACGCCTGAGTACAACGTGCGCCGCCACACGGACAAGCAGCTGAAAGAGTTTGTCCGCTCCATTGAGAAGTTCGGCCAGATCCGTCCCATCGTCATCGACGAGGACGGCATGATCCTCTGCGGCAACGGTCTCCGGGACGCCCTCGTCTCCATGGGCCGCGAGACCGGGGAATGCCTGCTCAAAAGCGGGCTGTCCGAAGCCGAGAAGAAAAAGCTGATGCTGGCCGACAACCGGATCTTTGATCTGGGCGTGGACGACATCGCCGCCTTTGACGCCATCATCGCGGAGCTGGACGGAGATTTCGACATCCCCGGCTATGACGACAGCTTCCTCGAATCCCTGATCGCCGACGCGGAAGAGACCACCGCCGTGCTTTCCGAATACGGCACGGTGGACGGCGACGAGGCCGAATCCATCCGGCAGGCGGCGGAAGAACCCGTCCGCCCGGTCCGTCAGACGCCTCAGAACGCGGAACCGACCGCCGAACCCTCTCAGAATCCCGTTGCAACAGCCGAGGAAGCCCCTCAGAGCGCAGGAACGGAGGGGGGACGGTTTGTCGTGTGTCCGCGGTGCGGTGAGAAAATATGGCTGTGAAGCGCGTTCAGAGTGACATCACCGTCGTGGAGGCGGCGAAGCGCCGGATCAGGAACGTATTCGGAAACGGTCTGAAGGTGTATATGTCCTTCTCTGGCGGGAAGGACAGTCTGTGCGTCGCCCAGATCGTTTATTCCCTGATCCAGGCCGGGGAGATCGACCCGAGCCTGCTCACCGTCATCTTCATTGACGAAGAGGCAATTTTCCCCTGCATCGAGGAAACCGTCAAAGCCTGGCGCCGGAAGTTCATGCTCGCCGGCGCGGATTTCAGCTGGTACTGCCTGGAAGTGCGGCACTTCTCCTGCTTCAATCAGCTCGAGGCGGACGAAAGCTTCATCTGCTGGGATCATACCAAAGCCGACGTCTGGGTCAGACAGCCTCCGCCCTTTGCCATCCGCACGGATCCCCGCCTGAGGCCCCGTGTGGACAACTACCAGGCGTTCCTTCCCCGCGTCACGCGGGACGGGATCATGCTCTCGGGCGTCCGGGCCTCCGAATCCGTCCAGCGGCTTCAGTACATGGCGGCGCTGGGTCTCGGCGGCAAGGGCATGACGGAAGCGCACCAGATCTACCCGATCTACGACTGGAAGACGGCGGACGTCTGGAAGTTCCTGTGCGACGAGCATGTGGAGATCCCGGACATCTACCTCTTCATGTGGCAGGCTGGAATCAGCAAGGGACAGCTCCGGGTCAGCCAGTTCTTCTCCAGCGACACGGCCGGCTGCCTCGTCCGCATGAACGAATACTACCCCGACCTCATGGAACGAGTGATCCGGCGCGAACCGAACGCCTACCTCGCGGCCCTGTACTGGGATTCGGAAATGTTCGGAAGATCGAGCCGGAACCGCAAAACGCTGGAGGGCAAGACCGACCGGGATTATAAAGCGGAGCTGACCGATATGCTGATCCGGCATCCCGACCGGCATTTCCACACCGACCATCAGAAGCACGTCGCCGAGCAGTACCGCCGCTGTCTGATCAAGATAGAGGGCATGGCGCGTCCGCGGGACTACCGCAAGCTGTTCGACGGCATCACGGCGGGAGATCCGAAGCTGAGGACGCTCCGGGCCGTGTATCAGGACGTATTCACGTCTTACGCGGAATACTCAAAGCAGTTCCGAAAGGGGGCGGTCGCAAATGGCTGACCTGTTCGCTCCCCTCTCCACCCTGCAATGGGTAGACCGGGACAGGCTGAGACCGAACGACTACAACCCGAACAAGGTCTCGAAGGAAAACCTGAAGCTCCTTACGCAGTCGATCCTTACGAACGGCTGGACGCTTCCGATCGTCGTCCGGCCGGATTACACAATCATCGACGGCTTCCACCGGTGGACGGTGGCGGGAGAAGAACCGCTCCGCTCCATGCTCGGCGGGAAGGTCCCCGTCGTGGTCGTGGATCATCCGGATCATGCGGAGGACATCTACGGCACGGTGACGCACAACCGCGCCAGAGGAACGCACCTGCTGGAGCCGATGAAGGCCATCGTGAAGGAGCTGATCGGCGAGGGCAAATCCGTTCAGGAGATCGGACGCCAGCTCGGCATGAAGCCCGAGGAGGTTTATCGGCTGTCCGATTTCTCCAAAGACGATTTCCTCCGCATGATGGCTCAGAACCAAAAGACCTACAGCAACGCGGAGTTGCTGACGAAACTATGATGACGGGCGCTGCCTCCGGGCGGCGTCCTGTTTCCCGTTAGGAGGGAGGAGATGGCAAAGCGCCATAATGAGGCGTCGATCTGGGAGCGCAGAAGCGGAGAATCCGCCGAAGCCTATGCCGCTTTCTCCCTCTACCGGGATATGGCGTACCGCACAGAGGACGCCGAAGGAAACTTAAAGATCAGCGACGTGCCCCTTGTGCGAAGGAGCGCCCGGGCCGTCGCAATACAGGTTGGAAAAAACGAAAGTCTGCTGGAAAGATGGTCGGTCACATGGGACTGGGTGAATCGCGCCGAAGCGTACGACCGCTTCATTGACGCCGAAGCCCTCCGCAAAGCCAATGCGAAGCTGGCCGACATGAGAGCGCGGCACATCGCTCTGGCCAAGATCATGCAGGCAAAGGGCGCACAGGCCATAAACAGCGTGAAGCCGGACGACATCCGCATGAAGGACGCCATAAAGCTTGTGGTCGCCGGCATGGAGGTGGAAGAGGAGCGGACGCGGCAGGAAGCCGAAGCTCATACGCCCGCCGAACACGATGTGACCGAACAGGAGACTTTGGAGAAGCTGGACGACGTGCTCGCTCAGATCATGGACGACGCGACCGCGGAACCGAAGGAGGATTGATATGGGATTCTCCGTCATGCAGAAACAGTTCTTCGCCGCCATGAAAGAGGGGCACCGCTGGAATATCAAAACCGGGGCTACACGAAGCGGAAAAACCTACATGGACTACTTCGTGATCCCCATGCGGATCCGCGCCTGCACCGGCTCCGGGCTGATCGTCCTGATGGGCAACACCACCGGAACGCTGACCCGGAACATCATTGATCCGATGCGCTCCATCTGGGGAGATACGCTTGTCGGGAGGTTCAGCAGCCAGCGCGGGACGATCCGGCTCTTCGGAAGGGACTGCTACCTTCTCGGGGCGGACAATAAAACTGCTGTAAAGCGCGTGCAGGGCTCCGGATGGGAGTACGGGTACGGAGATGAGATGACCACATGGAACGAAGACGTGTTCAACATGGTCAAATCGCGTCTCGACAAGCCGAACAGCAGATTTGACGGGACGTGCAACCCGGACAACCCAAATCACTTTATCAAGAAGTTCATAGATTCGGACGCCGACGTTTTCTGTCAAGCCTACACCATCGACGACAATCCTTTTCTGACGGAGTATTTCAGAACCGAGCTGAAGAAGGAATACGCCGGGACGGTGTACTACGAGCGGTTCATCATGGGAAAATGGGTGGCCGCACAGGGCGTCATCTATCAGCAGTTCGCCGCGGATCCGCACAGCTTCGACGTGGCGGCGGTCGATCCCTCGACCCTCGCTCTCGTCAACATCGGTCTGGACTTCGGCGGCACGGAATCGGGGACTTCGCTTGTGGCGACCGGCATCACCCACGGATACGGACAGGTAATCGCGCTGAAATCCCGCCGCTTCACCATCACGCTCGACCCGTTCCATCTGAACACGGTCTTCATCGAGTTCGTGAAGGAGATTCTGGAGACGTACAGGCGGGTGGACACAGCGTACTGCGACAGCGCCGAATCCATCCTGATCAAAGGCATCAAGGGAGCCGTGGCAAAGGAGGGTCTGCCCGTGACCGTCCGCAACGCCCTGAAAACGAGCATCAACGGGCGTATCCGTCTGACCTCCCAGCTCATGTCCACCGGACGCCTGAAGCTCCGCGCGGACGGGTGCGAAACACTCAGAACGGCCTTCTGCGAGGCTCTGTGGAACGACAAGAAGCAGGAGGATGAACGCCTGGACGACGGATCGACCGATATTGACACGCTCGACGCGTTTGAATACAGCATCGAGAAGGAGCGCAAGAAGCTGATCGGGGAGGAGTGAACCTTGTTTGAGAGACTGAAAAACTGGATAGGAGGACTGCGGAAGAGAATGGGACTTGGAAACATCGGCGACGCGACGAGTGACCGCGCCAAAATCGGCACCGAAATGGAGACCCGGATCAGCGAATGGATGAGTCTCTACCGCGGAGAGTTCCCCTGGACGGAAAAATGTCACCATCACCACCTGGACATCCCCGCAACCATTGCCTCCGAGATGGCCCGCCTTGTGACGCTGGAAATGCAGATCAACATCACGGGCGAGAACGAACGGGCAAAGTTCCTCGACGCACAGCTGGATCCGCTCCGCGAGAGGATCCGTCAGTGGGTCGAATACGGATGCGCGGGCGGAGGACTCATGTTCAAGCCTTATATCTCAGGCAAAAAGAGCATCCGCATCGACGTGGCCCAGGCGGATATGTTCTACCCCATCGCGTTCGACAGCGCGGGCAGGATCGAATCCGCTGCCTTCGTGGAGCAGAGAACGGTGGGCGGGAAGATCTACAACCGCGTGGAAAAGCACGTCAGAGACGGCAGCGGATATAAAATCACGAACGAGGCGTTCCGCTCACAGTCTCAGTCGGATCGCGGCGTACCCTGTCCCCTCTCCGAAGTGAAGGACTGGGAGAACATCGAACCGGAGGTCAGGATCGACAAACTGGAAATTCCGCTGTTCGCTTATTTCCGCATCCCGCAGGGGAACACGGCAGATCCGACCTCTCCGCTGGGCGTTTCCGTCTTTGCGCGGGCCGTCCGGCTTGCCGAGGACGCGGATATGCTCTACGACGGGTATTTATGGGAGTATCAGTCCGGCCAGCGGGCCATTGACGCTTCCGAGGACGCCTTCGCCACGGTGAACGGTCTGCCCGTGATCCCGACCGGCTGGGAGAGATTGTTCCGCATGAACAAATTCTCCGTAGACGACGAGACGACGCAGGACCTTTTCAAGGACTTCTCTCCGGAAATGCGGGACGAGCCGTTCAAGAGGGGGTTAAACACTATCTTTGAGCAAGTCGAAGACAAATCCGGCCTTTCCCGCGGCATTCTTTCCATGCAGGAGAACGAGGCCAAGACCGCGACGGAGATCAAGATGAGCCGCCAGCGCAGCTATGCGACGGTCACGGACATCCAGAAGGCCCTTGAAACGGCTCTGGACGGCACGATCGCCGCCATGAACGCCCTGTGTGATCTGTATTCGCTCGCCCCGGGCGGGAAGTACGAGGTCTCTTACGTCTGGGACGACAGCATTGTGGTGGACGCCGAGACCGAGCGGGCCAACGACAGGCAGGACGTGGCGTCGGGTCTCATGAACGCCTACGAGTACCGTATGAAGTGGTACGGCGAGGACGAGGAGACCGCCCGTCAGAAGGCGGGAGAGGCCGGGCAGAAGTCTGACGACGACATCATGGGCTTCGGCGGCGGATTCGGAGGAAACGGGGGTACCGGAACATGAGAGCGCCGAAACTGCGCAGTTCCGTTCTCGCTTACATGAACGTGGTCGCCGACCCGAATCTGGTTCCCGACTATCAGCTGATGGGCGAGGGATTCACCAACCTCACCCAGCTCAAGGAGCCGTCCGAGTACACACGGAAGTTCATCAACGAGGAGAACACGACAACGGATGTCATCCGGTATGCCTCGGAGGTACAGTACGAGGTGGACGTGTTCTCGCAGAATCCCGTGATCCGGATGATCCTCGGCATCACGGACGCGGAGCTGCTGTCTGTCCGGACGGACGTCGTGACGGTTTATGCCGACGACATCGTGGCGAAGCCCGCGTACTGCACGGCCTTCCGGCGCCGGTACCTGATCGTCCCGGAACAGCTCGGCGAGGACGTAGAGGTACTCAGGACGAGCGGGCGCATGATCGCTTACGGCGAGAAGGAGGACGGCTTCTTCGACCGGGAGACGGCCCGCTTCATCGCCAAGTCCCTGTACACCGGCTCGTCCGTGATGCTGTACAACCGGAGCCGGTATAACATCGGCACCCACTTCAAGAAGGAGGTATAAAGCCATGGCAAGAGGAAAGCTCGGGAGCTACGTCGAAACTGCTCCCGCGAACGTCGACCTTGTTCCGATCCTGGCGGTTGGACGCAGCTCGTCCCCGAAAGGGACGGACTTCAACATCCGGAAAATCGCAATCGCCGCAAACGAGGGTGTGACCTTCCGGCTAAACGGAGAGACCTTCGTGATGACCGCGAGCGGCATGTTTGAAACAGCCGAAGATCAGATCGAGGTCCGTTCCCTGATCTTTGAGGGGGACGCAGCCGTAAACATCCGCTTCCTGTACTGACGGGAGGTGCCTATGATCATCAAGAGACGCACCGCGAAGCCGAAGGACGAACCCTCGCTGTTCGGCGGCGGGCCTGCGGGCTTCTTCGGACCGGGCGGCGCGAAGGGCGAGGAAAAGCCGAAGAGGAAGGGGCCGTTCCGTTTCAACCTCATGCTTTATAACCGGAGAAAGACCGATGCTGACGCCTGAGTTTCTGGAGGCCATGCCGAAACGCTTTGTGAATCTGTGGTCCGAGGTCGAAGCCGACATCACGGCGCAGATTGCCCGGCGGATGGTGAAAACCGATTTCACGGTCGGCGCGTCCTCGTCGTGGCAAATTCAGAAGCTCCTGGAAATGTCCAAGCTGGACGCGGACGTGACAAAGGAGTTGGCCAAAGCCACACGGAAGTCGGAGGCAGAGGTCAGACGGGCGATCACGGAATCGGGATTCACCGGCCTGTCGTACGACGAGCAGATCTACCGGAAGGCGGGCATGGATGTGAAAGGCGTCCGGTATGCCCTTACTCACTCCGTCGCTCTCCGGGACGTTCTGAACGCCGGCGTTGACAAGACGAACGGCCTCGTGAAGAATTTCACGCGGACAACGGCAAACACGGCCCAGCACGCCTACTACAACGCAATGGACAAGGCGTGGATCGAAATGATGTCCGGCGCGTACTCCCCGCAGCAGGTCGTGGCGCAGTCCGTGAAGGAGATCGCGGAGCAGGGCTATGAAAAGATCGCCTACCCTTCCGGCCATCGTGACAGAGTAGATGTCGCCGCCAGACGCGCCATCCTCACCGGAGCGAACCAGACGACCGCACAGCTCCAAATCACCCAGGCTGAGGAAATGGGCTGTGATCTCGTCGAAGTAACGGCCCACGCCGGCGCCCGGCCGACTCATGCCGTGTGGCAGGGGCGCGTCTTCTCCCTCTCGGGCAAGACGAAGGGGTACGGAAATTTCTACGAGGTTACAGGATACGGCACAGGCGAGGGGCTTTGCGGGTGGAACTGCAGACACAATTTCTACCCGTACTTTGAGGGCCTGTCCTCGTCCTCGTTCTCCACCGATCCGGCCAGGGAGTACCTCGGGAAATCCAACGAGGAAATGTACGAGGATTCACAAAAGCAGAGGGCTTTGGAGCGATCCGTGAGGCAGAGCAAGCGAGCTTGTCAAGCGCTCGACGCATCGCGCCGGGCATCGGAGGACGAAGCCCTGACCCGCGCTCTGACCGACGCTTACAACACCGCATCCGTTCAGCTCCGCAACCGTCGCAAGGCTCTGGAGGATTTCGTCGCCCTGAAGGATCGGACGATGCAGGCCGAGCGGACCGCCGTGAACGGATTCGGGCATTCTGAGGCCTCCAAAGCGAGCTGGGCGGCGAGAAAGACGCTTCAGGCTCAGATCGACAGGAACGCTCCGGCTCATACGGTGGGGCTGGCAGATATCGGAACGGAGACAAAGGAGATTGCCGGAAAAACTGTGTTGACAGGCAAACCGTCCGATGGTATAATGATCACGGATAAGCAATTCGGCAAAAAGACAGGAAAACACGCTGCTGACTACGGGCTTGATCCTGGCAAATCAGAAGACCGAGAAACGCTCCTCGGGATTGTCAAGGACATCATCGACAACGCCGACGAGATCCGTGTCGGATTCTGGCAAGGCCGGGAGGAAGACGAAAAGTCTCCCGCTGTTTTCTATGTCAAAGGTTCCGATGTCGTAATCACGAGAAATAACGAATTCGTCAGCATCATGAAGGGAGGGAAAAACAATGCGAAGGTTCAGAGGGCTCTTGTCCAATGAGGACGGTACCGTCAAAAACGAGAAGTTTGCGAAATACTTTGCCATCGTTGACCAGAAGGCCAAAGAACGGAACTGCATTTTCTTCATCTCCGAAGCGGACGGACGGGAGTTCTACGAGGACGATATGGAAGGCGACGATCTCTGGGGATGGCTGATCCCGGAAGATCGCGCAGACGAGTTTGAAAAGCTTTGGGCAGAGGGTAAGGAGAACGATGACTGGAACGACTTCTTCCTGTGCGCGGAATGGCGAAAGAAAGCTGATGGTTACGATGTGGAGTTTGTGAACTACCCCTCATAACCACAGCCGCGTAACTTCAAAACCCATATTCTTCTGACCTGGGCATGTCTGTGAAAACTGCCCTTTTTTCATGCCCATTTTGCCGTGAGGCAATGGAATACACGACCTGAGTAAGTCGTTAAACTGCTCTTTTTTTATGCCTATTTCGCCCACCCGGGGGCGTAATCACCGGGACGGCGCGGGATGCGACCCCGTAAAAAGCGT
>OCTX012282141.1_pt1 | contig 31066 bp, 29 predicted proteins | sample 1539691 | NCBI WGS metagenome assembly OCTX01 (sample SAMN02144231, study PRJEB22623) | gut metagenome | biome: sheep rumen | host: Ovis aries | place: New Zealand
CCAGCCCCAGCCGTACTCGCGGCCGTGGCGGTCGGTGGGATAGACGAAGTCTTCGGTGACGATGTGGCAGCCCATCTGCAGACGGGTGATGTAACCGTCGAAGCGGCTGCGCATCTTCGGACCGTCGAAGCCACAGGCTGCACGCAGTTCACGCGTGATGAGGCTGCCCTGCTCGCGCAGCGTGGTGAGGATGGCGTCCTCGATGGTGCCCTCTTCGGGTTGCGGATGGCGGCTGCGGCGGTAGTTGCAGAAGTCGGGCCACCACGCCCGACTTACGAAACCCGCCTTGCCGGCAAAGAACTTGCCATAGACGCAGTTGCCCTCGGTGACAATCTCACCCTTCCACTTCCATAGCGGCCAGTCCCATCCGCCATCGGGCAGCACCACGTAGCGACAGTCGTCAGCCACGACATCATCTGCCGAGAAGCCCGCCACGCCACCGTCGAGTAGTGGCAGGAAACCTATCTGCTGAATATAAGCCATCAACTCTGCTGCTGTATAAATCTCTTTCATCTCGCTTATTCTGTTACATCGGGTGCAAAGGTAATAAAAATTGCAGAAAAACGGAGCGTTTATTTTGCTTTTCGCCCGACTTTTCGTGATTTCGCAGCCAATGAGGACGTTTTTTCATGATAAATAACTACGAACTTATTCTCTCGTTTCGTATAAAATTCGTAATTTTGCAATCGTATGGAGGATTATCAAAATAACCACAATATGATGAACATAGGTGACAAGGCACCCGAAATTCTGGGCGTATGACGGCAAGGGAGGTAATCGCATATATGGAGTCGCTGCGCAACGATGAGCAGCGGCGGGTGCTGATGCGGTTCTTCAAGACCGGACCGGGAGAGTATGGCGAGGGCGACGAGTTTCTGGGGCTGAAGGTGCCGCAGACACGCGAAGTGGTACGTGCCGTTGCTAAGGACATCGCATTGGAGGAGGTTCCAGAGTTGTTGCTGTCGAAATGGCATGAGGTGCGACTCTGCGGGCTGCTGATACTGGTGTCGAAGTTCGAGCGGCTGTCAACCAAACGGCTGATGCATGACAAGGAGGCCATCCGAGGACGCGACGAGATTCTGACGATGTACCTGCAGTATGCGGAACGGGCCAACAACTGGGACTTAGTGGATTTGTCGGCACCGAAGATACTGGGACATTGGCTACTGCTACCCACGGCCCTTGGGAGTGGCAGGGAATATAAGCAACAAGTGCTGGACGACCTTGCAAAGAGCGACAACCTCTGGCGACAGCGCATGAGCATCGTCTGCACGTGGAAGACATCTTGGGCAGGCGACCCGTCGTGGTGTCTGCGCTATGCCGAGATGCACCTGCACCATCCCCACGACCTGATGCATAAGGCCGTGGGCTGGATGCTGCGCGAGATGGGTAAGCGCTGTGGCATGGACCTGTTGCGCGACTTCCTCCGCCAGCATGTTCACGAGATGCACCGCACCACCCTGCGCTATGCCATCGAGAAGATGTCGGAAGAAGAGCGGCAGCAGTGGATAACAGAGGAGTGAGAATCGTGCCTTGATAACTTTTTAAGGCAACACATGCCAAACCTCTTTAACCGAACCGGCTTTCAGTCTTTCAGACGGACGAACTGAAGCGAAATAAAAAAAATGCTTTTCTGTTTGTTTCTCTCAGTATTATTTTGTAACTTTGCAGGCAAATTCCAATAATACGTATTTTAAAAAGAAGTTTTGATTGAGAAGCATATTGTTTTAGAGGATATTGACCCCGTGGTATTCTTTGGGGTCGGCAATGCCCACCTGCAGATGCTGCGTGGATTGTATCCCAAACTGCGCATCATGGCCCGCGACAACGTCATCCGCATCATGGGTGATGAAGAGCAGATGGCCGCCTTCGAGGAGAGCAGCGAGAAGATGCGCCAGCATGTGATCAGGTTCAACACATTGACCGAAGAAGACATCATCGACATCACCAAAGGCAAGCACACTCGTGAGCAAGTGCCCGATGGCGTGGTGGTCTACTCTATAGCCGGCAGACCCATCAAGGCCCGCAGTGAGAACCAGCAACATCTCATCGATGCCTATAACAGCAATGACATGGTGTTTGCCGTGGGGCCGGCCGGAACAGGCAAGACCTACTTGTCCATCGCCCTGGCTGTGAAAGCCCTGAAGGAGAAGACGGCCAAGAAGATCATCCTTTCCCGTCCGGCAGTCGAGGCTGGCGAAAAACTAGGGTTCCTACCTGGCGATATGAAAGACAAAATTGACCCATACCTGCAGCCACTCTATGACGCTCTGGAGGATATGATTCCACAGGTGAAGTTGCAAGACATGATGGAGAAGCATGTCATCCAGATAGCCCCACTGGCCTTCATGCGAGGGCGCACGCTAAGCGATGCCGTGGTCATCCTCGACGAGGCCCAGAACACGACTCCGGCACAGATACGTATGTTTCTCACTCGCATGGGTTGGAACACGAAGATGATCGTCACTGGCGACATGACCCAGATTGACCTGCCCCACTCGCAGAAGAGCGGTCTCATTGAGGCTCTGCACATTTTAAATAACGTAGAGGGCATCGGCGTAGTCAACCTGAACCAGAAGGATATCGTTCGCCATAAACTAGTAACCCGAATTGTCAATGCCTACGAGGCCTTCGATAAGGAGGCCGGAGGCTAAACTTCAAATCGTAAATTGTAAATAACACTTATAACAGATGAAAGCATTAACAAAGACAGAGTTCCACTTTGATGGACAAGAAAGTGTCTACCACGGTAAAGTCCGTGACGTCTACAACATCAACAACGACCTGATGGTCATGGTGGCAACCGACCGTATCTCGGCTTTCGACGTGGTACTGCCCAAGGGCATTCCCTTCAAGGGTCAGGTACTCAATCAGATTGCAGCCCAGTTCCTGGATGCCACTGCCGACATCTGCCCGAATTGGAAACTGGCGACCCCCGACCCAATGGTGACCGTTGGTCTGAAGTGTGAGGGCTTCCGTGTGGAGATGATTATCCGCTCCATACTCACCGGCTCTGCCTGGCGTGAATACAAAAACGGCTGTCGCGAACTGTGCGGTGTCAGACTGCCTGACGGCATGAAGGAGAACGAGCGTTTTCCTGAGCCCATCATCACCCCGACGACCAAGGCCGATGAAGGGCACGACATGAATATCTCTAAGGCAGAGATTATAGCCCAGGGGCTCGTCTCCGCTGAGGACTATGCCATTATGGAAGACTACACCCGTAAGATTTTTGCCCGTGGTCAGGAGATTGCCGCCAAGCGTGGCCTCATTCTTGTCGACACCAAATATGAGTTTGGCAAGCGCGATGGCAAGGTCTACCTCATCGACGAGATTCACACCCCCGACAGCAGCCGCTATTTCTATGCCGACTGCTACGAGGAGAAACTGGCCAAGGGGGAACCCCAGCGTCAGTTATCAAAGGAGTTCGTACGCCAGTGGCTCATTGAGCACAACTTCATGAACGAGCCCGGTCAGGTAATGCCTGAGATTACCGATGCCTATGCCGAAAGTGTTTCTGAGCGCTATATTGAACTTTACGAGCACATCACCGGCACCGCCTTCAACAAGGCCACCGAGGAAGGCGACATCGCTGCACGTATAGAGCGAAATGTCACCAACTGGCTGAATAACCGATAAAACGAGACCAGATTTTTCCGGACATTCTGGATTAACCGGATTTTCCGCCCCCAGACTCCAAGAAGCCCCATGACCTACCAGCAGGAAAAAATCAATCCTTACCACGAAGGCGAAAAGGCAGCACAGGTGGAGCAGATGTTTGACAACATCGCGCCCAACTACGATAAACTGAACCATCGCCTATCGTGGAACATCGACCGAGCATGGCGCAAGAAGGCTATCGTCCAACTGGCACCATACCGTCCGCAGACAATACTTGACATCGCTACGGGCACTGGCGACTTTGCCATCCTCTCGGCTAAGATACTTAGACCGGCAAGCCTCATCGGAGCCGACATTAGCGAAGGGATGATGGATATCGGACGGCAGAAGGTTCGACTACAGGGACTGCAGAACATCATTTCCTTCGCCAAGGAGGACTGCCTCCACCTGTCATTTGCCGACAACACTTTCGACGCTGTGACAGCAGCCTTCGGCATTCGCAACTTTGCCGATCTGGACAAGGGCCTTCAGGAGATGTACCGCGTACTCAAGCCCGGCGGACATCTGAGCATCGTTGAACTGACCACACCTGTCGCATTCCCCATGAAACAACTCTTCCATATCTACTCCCACACGATACTGCCCACCTACGGACGACTCATTTCCAAGGATACTAGTGCCTACTCCTATCTGACAAAGACCATAGAGGCCTTCCCACAAGGAGAGCACATGCAGCACATCCTCAGACAGGCGGGCTTCAAGAACCCAGGTTTCAAGCGACTCACCTTTGGCATTTGTACGATGTATTTTTCAACCAAATAAACCCTAAAGACCATGGACAAGTACGGACTCATAGGCTACCCGCTCGGGCATTCCTTCTCTATCAGTTACTTCAACCAGAAGTTTACCGACGAAGGCATCAATGCCAAGTATATGAATTTCGAGATTCCCAATATAGAGGATCTCATAGAAGTGATTGACTCGAATCCCGAACTAAAAGGACTTAACGTCACCATCCCTTATAAGGAGAAGGTGATGGAATATCTGGACAGCATCAGTCCTGAGGCCCGTGCCATCGGGGCCGTCAATGTCATCCGTGTCACCCATCAGGGCAACGACATCCAGTTGAAGGGCTTCAACAGCGATGTCATCGGATTCACACAGAGCATAGAACCCATGCTCGAACCGCATCACAAGAAAGCACTTATCCTGGGCACAGGCGGCGCATCGAAGGCCGTCAACTACGGTCTGAAGTCGCTCGGTTTAGAGACCGTCTATGTCAGCCGCTATCGCCGACCTGAGACCATCTGCTACGAGGATATCACACCCGACGTTATTCACGAGTACAATGTCATCGTCAACTGCACCCCAGTGGGTATGTTCCCTAAGACCGAGGAGTGTCCGAAACTGCCTTACGAGGCTCTTGACGAGACCAATATCCTCTACGACCTCATCTACAACCCCGATGAAACACTCTTCATGAGGCGGGGGGGCGAACATGGTGCCAGTGTTAAAAACGGACTGGAAATGCTCCTTTTACAGGCATTTGCCTCATGGGAGTTCTGGAACGGTAAGGAAAAGTAAAATGACAAATAATGTAAAAAGATACAAACATGGACAACAGGTATATGATGCGTGGCGTCAGTGCTGCTAAAGAAGACGTTCACAACGCCATTAAAAACATCGACAAGGGTATTTACCCACAGGCTTTCTGCAAAATCATACCCGATATTCTGGGTGGTGACCCGAACTACTGCAACATCATGCATGCCGACGGTGCCGGAACAAAGTCGAGCCTTGCCTATATGTATTGGAAGGAGACTGGCGATCTCTCTGTCTGGAAAGGTATCGCACAGGATGCCATTGTCATGAACACCGACGACCTGCTATGTGTAGGTGCCGTTGACAACATCCTTGTGTCGTCGACCATCGGCCGCAACAAAATGCTGGTGCCTGGCGAGGTCATCTCTGCCATCATCACCGGTACCGACGAACTGTTGGCCGAACTGCGCCAGATGGGCATTGGTATCTGGCCTACCGGTGGCGAGACTGCCGATGTAGGCGATCTGGTGCGCACCATCATCGTCGACAGCACTGTCACCTGCCGCATGAAACGCAGCGATGTCATCGACAATGCCAACATCCGGCCGGGCGACGTCATCGTCGGTCTATCGTCTACCGGGCAGGCCACCTATGAGCACCGCTACAATGGCGGCATGGGAAGTAACGGCCTCACCTCTGCCCGTCATGACGTCTTCTCAAAATATCTTGCAGAGAAATATCCTGAGAGTTATGACCATGCCATGCCTGACGCCCTCGTCTACAGCGGCCGATATGCCCTCGACAGCATAGTCAACGGTTTACCAGTCGACATGGGTCAACTGGTGCTCTCGCCCACCCGAACCTATGCTCCCGTCATCAAGCATCTACTCGACGAACTACGTCCAGAGATTCACGGAATGGTTCATTGTACAGGTGGTGCTCAGACCAAGGTGCTACACTTCGTCAGCGACAACTGTCGTGTCATCAAGGACAATCTGTTCCCCGTACCCCCGCTCTTCCGTGCCATCCATGACTGCTCGCAGACTGACTGGCGCGAAATGTATCAAGTGTTCAACATGGGTCACCGTATGGAAATCTATGTTTGTCCGGAAATGGCCGACCGTGTTATCGACATCAGCCGGTCGTTCAATATCGATGCCCAGGTCGTCGGCCATATCGACGAAGGTCCGAAGAGTCTTACCATCCAAAGCGAATTCGGCACTTTCTCATACTAAAATTGAATTGAAATTATAGTAAAATGTTTGCTCATCTGAAAGAAAATGACTACCTTTGCAGGTGATTTGGGGCTTCCCCTCTAATTCAGGCATGTAGATGAAACTCGTCATCATGACAAAAGCCACGTTTTTCGTGGAAGAAGACAAGATTTTGACCACCCTCTTCGAGGAAGGTTTGGAGAATCTGCACTTATACAAGCCGGAATCTGAGCCCATCTATTCCGAACGGTTGCTCACTCTGCTACCCGAAGACTATTACAAGAAAATTACCGTTCACGACCACTTCTATCTGAAGGAGGAATTCGGACTACACGGCATTCATCTGAATAACCCAAGTGACGCCCTGCCCTACGGCTATAAAGGATATGTAAGTATTACCTGCCGGAAACTAGAAGATTTGAAGGAGGCCAAGAAACGCTCGTCGTACGTCTTTCTGCGGAACGTCTACGACAGTCAGGGAGAGCCTACTGAGAAAAGATCGTTTACGGAAGAACAACTGAAGTCTGCTGCCAGACAAGGGCTTATAGATAAACATGTGTATGCTTTGAGCGGCATCAATCTGAATAACATCAAGCGTATGAAGGACCTGGGCTTTGGCGGTGTGGTCATAAGCACCGACCTGTGGCAACACTTCAACATCCACCAGGAACAGGACTACAAAGAACTGATTACCCACTTCAACAAGTTGCGCAAGGCTGTAGGATAAGTAACGAATAAAGAACTTAAATAGAGCAATGACTACACAAAATTACATGGTATTCTCTGGCACGGCCACAAGATACCTGGCAGAGAAAATCTGCCAAAGCCTGGGTTGCCCACTCGGCAAACTCCAGAACACCAAATTTTCTGACGGAGAGTTTGCGGTCTCCTACGAGGAGTCTATCCGCGGACGTGACATTTTCCTAGTGCAGAGCACATTTCCAAACAGCGATAACCTGATGGAACTGCTGCTGATGATTGATGCCGCCAAGCGTGCCTCGGCCCGCACTATCAACGCTGTCATTCCCTACTTCGGATGGGCCCGTCAAGACCGTAAGGACAAACCCCGCGTGAGCATCGGTGCCAAACTGGTGGCCGACTTGCTGAGCGTGGCCGGTGTGAACCGTCTAATCACCATGGATCTGCATGCCGATCAAATACAGGGATTCTTCAACGTACCTGTCGATCACCTCTATGCTTCTGGCGTACTGCTACCCTATCTGCAGAGCCTGAAACTGAAAGACATGGTCATTGCCTCGCCCGATGTCGGCGGTTCCAAACGTGCCAACACCTACGCCAAGTATCTTGGCTGTCCCCTCGTGCTATGCAACAAGACCCGTGCTCGTGCCAACGTGGTGGCAGAAATGCAGATCATCGGTGAAGTGGAAGGCAAGAACGTAGTGATTGTCGACGACATGGTCGACACCGCCGGAACCATCACCAAAGCCGCCGACCTGATGAAGGAACATGGTGCCAAGACCGTCAGGGCCTGTGCCTCGCATTGCGTGATGAGCGGTCCGGCAAGCGACCGCGTGCAAGAGTCGGCCCTCGAAGAAATTGTCTTCACCGACTCTATACCCTATACGCAACGCTGCGCTAAAGTGAAGCAGATCAGCGTGGCCGACATGTTTGCAGAGACCATTCGCCGTGTCATCGAGAACGAGAGTATCAGCGACCAATATTTAGTATAAACTTATGAAAACAATCACAACCATTCTTGGACTTGCTACTACCGTTCTGATGATGACAGCCTGCCATACGAACACCTTCAAAATAGAAGGTGTGGCTGACGGTTACGAAGACGGCGACACCCTTGTAATATATGAGGCGTTGACCAACGACGCCCTCGATACTCTCTTTGTGAAGGACGGTCACTTCACTTATGAGAGCGACATCGACAGTGTGATACTCTGTGCGCTGACCCCTGCTGACCATTCGGCTTTCGTTGTCTTCATCCGCGAGCCGGGCACCATCCGGATGACCCTGTCGAAAACCGAGCCGTCAACCATCGCCGGCACCGAAGCCAACGATGCCTGGCAGGCCATGAACGACAAACAGGCAGAGATACAGGCCAAAGTGGAAGATTTGGTGGGCAGTATCACCTCCGAAGATGAGGAAAATGCCAATCAGGACTCTATAGTCAGTGAATACAACCGATTGTTGGAAGAGTCTGCAAAAAGTATGATCAACCTGGTAGAAACCAACATCGACAATGAGTTTGCCTATATCGTCATCACCCAGATGGGCAGAAGTGACATTTTTACTCCGGAGAAACTGGCAGAATTAATTGGCAAGATGCCTGAGAAATTCAAAAAGCGTCAGGCCATCATGGACTTGGAACGGGACTTGGAAGCCACCAAGAACACAGCCGTCGGTGGCGCATTGGACGACTTCTTTCTGCCAACCCCCGACACGATGGGCATCAGCGTCCTTAACGAGGTGAAGAAGAACAAAATAACGGTGCTCGACTTCTGGGCATCGTGGTGCGGTCCGTGTCGCAACGAGATGCCATTCATGAAAGATCTTTTGGAAAAGTATCGGGAGAAAGGTTTTGGCATCATCGGCATTTCGGTAGACCAAGATGCAGAGGCTTGGAAGACGGCCATCGAAGAACTTGGTCTCACCTGGCTTCAGGTATGGGACAACCAACAGAAGATGAGTAGTGCTTTCCGCGTGCAAGCCATCCCTTTCACGGTGGTGGTCGACCAACAGGGCAAGATTCTGGCCAAGGAACTGCGAGGTACCGATTTGGAAGCCTTCGTCAACGAACAACTGGCAAAATAATTCGACAAGAATATTCATCATTAAGAAAGGAGGGCAAGTCATCGATGACTTGCCCTCCCTCTTCTTTTGCGATTTCGCAACTAAACGACCCTGTTATCACGAGGAAAGACCACTGTCGGTTTAAAAGACTTGGCCTCTTCGAAATCCATCAGGGCATAGGAAATGATAATCACCGTATCGCCCACCTGCACCCTGCGGGCCGCAGCCCCATTCAGACAGATGCATCCGGACCCTCGCTCACCTTTTATAATATAGGTCTCAAAGCGCTCACCATTATTATTGTCGAGCACCTGTACCTTCTCGCCGGCTATCATGTTGGCAGCATCCATCAGGTCCTCGTCGATGGTAATACTGCCCATATAGTTCAGATTAGCCTCCGTCACCTGCACACAGTGCAGTTTCGACTTCATCACTTCTATAAACATAGCCATCAGACCTCCTTGTACTTAATATGGTCAATCAAGCGGATTGGCGTCTTACCGCAATAGACTGTGATGCAGCCCACTACATAAGGCGAGTCATCCCAGTTTGCCACATTCTGCAGCGTGTTACCATCGACAATAGCATAATACTCCACCTCGAGGCCGTCTACAGCATTGATGTCGGCCACTACCTTGTCATGGGTCTCCTGCAAAGTATGTGTCTTTGCATAGTCGATACTGGTCTTCAGGGCCTTGTAGATGGCAGGGGCAATGGCTCGCTCATCTGGGGCCAGCAACGTATTACGGCTGGAACGGGCCAGACCGTCGGCATCGCGCACGATGGGACACTCTACGATTTGCACGTCCAACTGCAGATGGTGCACCATAGCCTTCACCACAGCAATCTGCTGCCAGTCCTTCTCTCCGAAATAAGCACGGTCCGGACGTACAATATAAAACAGACGGCTGACCACCTGGCATACGCCATTGAAATGGCCGGGCCGATGGGCGCCTTCCATCACCGTTGACACAGGAGGATATTCAAAGTGACGGTTATCGGGCGTAGGATACATCTCTTCCACCTCTGGTGCAAAGACAAAGTCTGCCTTGCACTCGTCGAGAAGCCTGCAGTCGGCCTCCAGGTCGCGCGGATAGTTCTTTAAGTCGTTCTTGTCATTGAATTGGGTAGGATTTACGAAGACTGAGACAACGGTGATGCCATTCTCCTTCACACTGCGGCGCACCAGCGAAGCATGACCTTCGTGCAGTGCACCCATCGTGGGCACCAGTCCAATCGTTTTTCCCGCCTTTCGAGCCTCAAAGAGGGCATTCTGCAAGTCGACAATTTTCTGAAATACTCTCATTCCTATTTCTTCGTGATTTGATTTGAGCGTGCAAAATAACAACAAATTTTGCAAATATGGAAAAAAAAGACTAAAAATAACCCTATAAAATGTCACTTTTTCCTAAAATCACACATTTTCTTAGGATTTCTAAGGAAAAAGTTGTACCTTTGCAGAAGTTAAACGAAAGAAGATGGCAAAAAAGAAAATACTATTTATCAATCAGGAGATTGCTCCATATGTACCGGACAACAGCATGTCTATCATGGGTCGCGAACTGCCAAGAGCCATTCAGGAGCAGAACCACGAGATTCGTACATTTATGCCTAAATGGGGCAATATCAATGAACGACGTGGACAGTTGCATGAGGTCATCCGTCTGTCGGGCATGAACCTGATCATCGATGATACCGACCATCCACTCATCATCAAAGTGGCATCGATACCCACCGCCCGCGTACAAGTCTACTTCATCGACAACGACGACTATTTCGCAAAGCGTCAGATGGAAGTAGACGAGATGGGCATCAGTTATCCTGACAATGGTGAGCGCGCCATCTTTTTCGCCAGAGGGGTGCTCGAGACAGTCAAGAAACTACGCTGGACGCCCGACATTATCCACTGTCAAGGATGGATGGGGGCTGTGGTGCCGCTCTACATCAAGACAGCCTACCACGACGAGCCATCGTTTGCCAACACGAAGGTTGTCACCTCACTGTTCACCAAGACTCTTAAAGACGATCTAGGCACTAACTTCAAGAAGTGTATAGAATTCCGTGATGCCAAGGCAGAACTGCTGAAAGGCTATAAGGACAATTTCGACTTCGAAGAACTGGGCAAACTAGCCATCGACTACAGCGATGGAGTGGTACAGGCCGACAAGGAAGTAAACAAATCGCTCGTAAACTATGTCAAGAGCAAAGGCATCCCCTTCCTGCCTTACAAGGAGGATTTTGCTGAAGCCTACGAGGCTTTCTACGATCAGACATGCCCCACGGACGATGATAAAGCATAGTCCTCACTCAAAGAAATGATGATAATTAGAGATAACAGAGATAACAAAGATGAACAAACTTATAACAATGGCTAGTGTCGCCTTAGCGGCAATGGCCATTTATTCTTGCGATGAGGATACCGCCGCCATCGGACAGTCGCTAACCCATGAGACAGACAAACTAAGTGTCACGTCTGCCAACTTCGAGGTAAGCACCAAGACCATTGTTGCCGACTCTGTTTACACACTAAGCAACACATGCTACTTCGGCTGCATCAAAGATCCGGAGACCGGCACACAGGTCAAGAGCGAATTTTCTTCACAATTCCGCATCTCGGAGCATGAATACGTGTTCCCAGAAGAAGACATCGTTTCGAGAGTCAATGATCTGCCTGCTGCTGACTCATGCGAACTGATTATCTTCATACAGAAGCCCTTCAGTGCCAAAGACAGCCTGAACGCCATCAAGATGCGTGTCTGCGAACTAGACAAGCCCATGGAAGAAGGACAGCGTTACTACTCGAACTATGACCCATTCAAACATGACATGATTCGCAAAGACGGCCTGCAGGTGGATAAGATGTTCTCATACGCCAACCTGACCGACCCCGACACGCTCAGGAGCAAATCCACATACTTTCACAACATACGCATAACGCTCAACGACATCTATATCGACAAAGCCGGCATATACTATGAAAACTACGGCACCTATATCCTGCAGCAGTATTTCAAACACCCGGAATACTTCCAGAATTCGTATGCCTTTTCACACCACGTGTGTCCCGGATTCTTTTTCCAGATAACCGACGGACTGGGATTCCACACACAGGTCTACGGCATCGGACTGCGTATCTACTATACCGCCAAATTCGGCGATGATATTATCAACACATCGATGGCGATGGCAGGAACCAGCGAAGTGGTGCAGACCACGTTCGTCTCTAATGACAATGAGACCATCCGCCAACTGGCCGACGAGAGCGACCACACCTACATCAAGAGCCCGTCAGGCCTCTTCACAGAGGTCACGCTGCCTATAACGCAAATCAAGTACAACCATGAGGGAGACTCGCTTTTGGCCTCGAGAATTGTATTCCAGCGCATCAACAACCAAACTACCGACGACCGTGTGCTGGGCATCCCTTCCACCCTGCTGATGGTGCCGAAAGACAGCCTTCACAATTTCTTCGAAAAGAGCAAGGTGCCCGACAACAAACTGACCTACGTCAGTTCATATACATCGAGCACCAACACCTATACGTTCAGCAATATCTCGAACCTCGTCACCAACCTGTGGAACACCATGAAACGTGAGACGACAAAAGATCCGAACTGGACGAATCAACATCCAAACTGGAACAAGGTGCTCCTTGTGCCTGTCAGTTATACGAGCAGCACGTCATCGAGCGAGATCACCAATGTAGAGCACGACATGCGCCTGACCAGTGCCCGACTGGTGGGCGGTCCGCAGAATGCCAACCAGCCGATACAGATCAACGTTGTCTACGGCAAGTTCAAAGACTAAGACCATGGCTGACGGCTATCTCGAGAAACGACAGCAAGACTACGAGGCCCGCAAAGCCGACTACCTGCGGCGCAAGCGTCATCTGCCTCTTCAGAAGCCCCGTTTGGAACATCCCGACGACGAGGCCTTGTAATAATCTGTCGACAAGAAGTCTTATTTAAGAATTTTGTATTTGGCAAATTTCAGCAGCAACTGCTTCGTGCCGGTGTTGCGAAATTCCACTGTGGCCTTCTCGTTCTCGCCACTTCCCTCCACCTTCAAGACAGTACCTATGCCAAAGCGCTGGTGCTCGATGACAGCACCTTCGTGAAGCGATGACGATGACAAAGATACCGATGTTGATGCCATGGGTGATGATGTCATGGGAGTAAGCAGTTTGAAACGACTGCTGCCCTGCTCCATCTGACGATGGAACGAGGGACTGAAAGGATCAACTGCTGTTTCTGGCTGGCGCGGTGCCACCTGACGGGGCTTGGGGGCGGCTCTAAACTGAGTGCCCACAGGTCGCGGATTTTGCATCCACTCCGGGCCTTCCGATGGCCGTTGCCAGGGCTTGCGCGGTTCGGCACGCCATTCGTTGGCTCCATTCTCCTCACCCTCGACGCGCAACAGGCGGTGATCGATGTCACGGATAAAACGCGAAGGCGTGTCATACTCCATCCTGCCATAGCGGAAACGATTTTGTGCACAGGTCAGGATACAATGTCGCTCTGCACGGGTGATGGCCACGTAGAGCAAACGGCGCTCTTCCTCCAACTCACGCATCGAGTTGACACACATGGGCGACGGAAAGATGTTCTCCTCCAGACCGACCACAAAGACCGTAGGAAACTCCAAGCCCTTGGCCGAATGGATGGTCATCAGCGACACCTTCGGCTGGCTCTCATCACCATCGCTGTCAAGGTCGGTGAGCAGCGCCACCTCCTGCAGAAAATCGCTGAGTCCCACCTGGTCGCCCATGTCCTCCTCACGCCGACTCTCGACAAAGTCCTGCATACCGCCCAAAAATTCCTCCAGGTTCTCCTGACGCGACAGGTCCTCTGGGTTGCGACTGGCATAGATTTCTTTCGACACACCACTCTCCATGATGATATCATACCCCAACTGATAGGCGTCCTCGCCATCTTTACGGGCATTCCACCCTTCAATAAGTTGTCGGAAGGCCTCTACTTTCTTGGCAGTGCCGCTCGCTATCTCAAGATGGAACAGCGAGGGCTGCTGAATAACATTCCATAGCGACACGCCATAGGCCGATGCCGTCGCCACAATCTTGGCCACCGTTGTGTCGCCAATGCCACGTGTGGGATAGTTGATGATACGCTTCAGCGCCTCTTCGTCGTTGGGATTAGTCACCACACGGAAGTAGGCAATTACATCCTTAATCTCTTTACGCTGATAGAACGACAGACCACCATAGATACGATACGGGATGCCTTCCTTGCGCATTTGTTCCTCGAAAGAACGGCTCTGGGCGTTGGTGCGATAGAGAATGGCGAAGTCGCTATACTCACACTTGTCTTTCCGACGGATACGCTGGATATCCTTACACACGATGATGGCCTCCTCGCGATCACTATATGCAGGTTTCAAGATGAGTTTCTCGCCCTCGTCCTTCTTGCTGAACACATCTTTCGGAATCTGTCGTTCATTCTTACTGATCAGGCTGTTGGCAGCCTGCACGATCAGTTGGGTTGAGCGGTAGTTCTGTTCCAGTTTAAAAAGTTGGGCATTATCATAGAAATTTCTGAAATTCAGTATGTTATCAATATTAGCGCCACGAAAACTATAGATACTCTGGGCATCGTCGCCCACAACGCAAACCCGCTGGCGCTCACGGGTCAACTGGAGCACAATCTGTTGCTGAACATAGTTGGTGTCTTGATACTCATCGACCAGCACATAGAGAAACTTCTCGGCATATTTCCGACGGATGTCCTCATGGGTCTTCAGCAGAAGAAAAGTTTGCACGAGCAGGTCGTCGAAGTCCATAGCATTGGCCTGTCGGCAACGCTCGGCATAGCGCACATAGACCTCTGCCACCTTGGGGCGTTTGCTGTCGAAGAGCGAGCAGTTGACAAACTCACCGGGCATGACGAGATGGTTCTTTGCCATCGAGATCTGGTCGCTGACCGACGATGGCTTGTACTGTTTGTCGTCCAGTCCCATCTCCTTGACAATACTCTTCACCAACGAACGGGCGTCAGTCTGGTCATAGATGGTGAAGTCTGAATTATAGCCAATATGTTCAGCCTCCACCCGCAGGATATGGGAAAAGACAGAGTGGAAGGTGCCCATCTGCAGATAACGTGCCTGTTCAGGTCCTACCAGTCGTCCGATTCGCTCCTTCATCTCGCGAGCCGCCTTGTTCGTAAATGTCAGGGCCAGAATGTTCCAGGGCTTGAGACCTTTCTCCTGCAGCAGGTAGGCAATCTTATAGGTCAGCACTCGTGTCTTGCCCGAGCCTGCTCCGGCAATGACAAGCGAGGCGCCATCACAATACTCGACAGCGGCACGCTGGCTCTCGTTCAGTTGTTCCAAAAGATTCTCAACCATTTGCCAACCTGTATATATCTGTCATTTCCTGTTCGTGTAGCACCTCCATAGCGCCCACTGTAATTGTTCCCTCACGACTACACTTTCTGACCATCAAGGCAATCTCGTCGTCAGTGACAGGACGGCCGATGAGTTCCGGTATGTTAGTAGGCATTCCTATACGGCGATAGAAATCCTCCATGGCCTCGATACCCAGCAATGCCGTATGCTCCGGATGAGTGAAATCGTTGGTGACGCCCATCACGTTGACAGCAAACTGCACAAAGCGCGTCAGGTGGTTCTTCATCGTATAGCGTGCCCACGAACCCCAGATGGCAGCCAGTCCAGCGCCATGCGTCACGCCAAAAAGGGCACTCAACTCATGCTCCAGACGATGGGTGGCAAAGTCTTTCTCCGTGCCACATTCCGTCAGGTCATTATGCGCCAGTGAGCCGGCCCACATAATCTGTGCCCGGTAGCGATAGTCTTCAGGATGGCGGAGCACCTCGATGACACAGTCCTTGACCGTTCGCAACAAGGCTTCGCTGATAGCATCGGTAAGCGTCATCTCCTCATATTTCGAGAAGTAGCGCTCCATGGTGTGCATCATGATATCGGTGGCGCCGGCTGCTGTTTGATAGGGTGGCAACGTATAGGTGCGCTCCGGGTTCATGATGCAGAACTTGCAACGGCAAAGGTCACTGTTGATTCCACGTTTGACAAGTCCCTCGTCCTTGGTGATCACTGCGCTGCTCGACATCTCGCTACCGGCTGCCGGGATGGTGAGCACCACACCGATGGGCAGGCACGACTGCGGTACGGCCTTGCCACACCAGAAGTCCCACACATCACCATCGTAGCCCACGCCATAGCCGATGGCCTTAGACGAGTCGATCACGCTGCCACCACCGACAGCCAGAATAAAGTCGACCTTCTGTTCACGACACAGGGCAATACCCTTTCTGACCATCGACAGCAGCGGATTAGGTACAACCCCACCCAGTTCCACATAGCCGATACCGGCTTCGTCAAGCATGGCAAACACCTTGTCGAGCAGTCCAGACTTGCGTGCAGAACTGCCTCCATAGTGCACCAGCACACGGCTGGCACCACAACTGCGAACCAACTGTGGAAGTTGTGTTTCCGAGTCACGACCGAAGACCACACGGGTCGGCGCATAGAAATTGAAGTCTTTAATCATATTCTAATAATTTTTATTTACCAAGCCTCTTAACGTGAAATACAGCCATTCCTGAATACGGAACAAAGTCCAGGTGGGCATCGGCCGATAGCCAAACTTGCTGACTTTGTGCTGGTCAAGCAACGGCCTTTCAATACCTTGCCATACCCGACGCAGTTCTGCCAGACCATAGTGCCGGTCTTCGTCGGACAATTGGCGTCCATGCACGAAATAGAACATATATACGTCTATCAAGTTGTGCCAGCGATGAGTCTCGTATACCGATAGTATCTCACGACTGACGTTCTGTTCCTTGAGCGACTGTTTCATCGACTCATTGGCACGCAGGTAGTCAAAGCGCCTGACGCTAACTTGATGAGTGGCCGATGCCCCGTGTTGGCGATAGTGATAGACACCACCGCAGCGTGTCACCTCACGGGCATACATATAGTGCAAGCGTGTGGTGTTGTCATCGCTATAGAGCCGGCACGTGGTGTCGTAGGGAAACCGCCGGTACATGTCTGTCCGCGCCATATAGACGCCATGAATCTGCCAGGTCAGACTCAACCGAAAGGCTTCTTCGCCTTTCAGACTCTCAAAATCGGGCATCTGATACATCTCGGCATGGTCAGAATGGTCGATTGACACATCGAACAGCACCACATCTGTACTCTCGTCAAAACGAGCGACGGCCTGCTCCAGCGTGTCCGGTTCAAACCAGTCGTCAGCATCGAGCATACACACGAAATCGCCTTGAGCACGTTTCAGTCCTTCATTGCGAGCATAAGCCTGCCCCTGATTCGCCGGTAAGGTGACTACTTCTATCCTACTGTCCCGTCGGGCATAGTCAGCCAAGATCTCTGCCGAACGGTCCGTAGAGGCATCATCGACACAGACCACCTGAAAGTCCTTCAAAGTCTGGGCCAACAGCGAGTCAAGGCTCTTGTTCAGATAGCGAGCGGCATTATAGACCGCCATCAGCACTGTCACCTTAGCCATCACGATGCAGTTTTTTGTTCAACTTATTCTTCAAAGCATTCCAGAGTCCAACTTTCTGATGGAGAATGGTGAGAGACACGACAGCACTGACAAAACAGAGCGCCACGCCCAGTGTCCATCGGAACACAGGACTGTCGAGCAGTGTAGTAGCATAGACCACCAGCCCCAGTGGTATCTGTATAGTCGCCAGTTGGACGACGGGCAAGGAGATGCTGTAGCCATACTTGATATGCGTGTAAAGATAGACTATGATGATATCAGCCAAATAAGACAGCGTGACGGCTAAACCCGTACCCCATAGTCCCCAATTGTAGTAGAGCACGATAACCAGCACCACCGTCACCACATCGGCAATAGCCTCGGTAATCAGGTAACCCACGGAATTAGCCTTGGCCAGTTGCAAATACGAGATGGGCAACGAGATCGCCTTCAGATACATGGAAAGCACGGCAACCTGCGCCATGCCCACCACGGGCAGAAACTCGTCGGTAAACAGCAGAGGTATCACGATGGGCATCATGACAATAAAGAGCGTCAGCATTGGCGAGATGAGAAGCAACGACACCTCTATCTGCTTATTGACCATGTCGCACATCGCCACCCTGTCGTCGCCTACCGACGACAAGCGCGGGAAATAGTCGGTCTCCATGGCCGAGAACACCATGCCGGCATAGGTGATGGTCAACATGTAGCCCGCATTATAGAACCCGACGATTTCGAGATTGCCCTGCACATTCAGATAAGAACGTATTATTATCTCCACAGCGCTGCCCAGCACGCCGGCCAACACGAAAGCCACACCCAGGCGTACCATGCCCATGCCTTCGCCCAGTATGCCGTATGCACCGCTAAAGGAGAGCGGATAGAGCCGATAGGAATACCAAATCGTAGTCAACAAAGCGAAAAATGCCAGCAGCACGATGACAGGCACAATGCCAGCCTGTCCGAAAAACATATAGACAGGAACCGACAGCAAGAGGGCCACAAAGACGTTGACCACCTGAATGACAGCCAGCGACTTCAGCCGACGACACCCCTTGAGGATGGCCGTCTCACCGCCCGATATCGCCATCAGGGCCACGGCAGGACCGAGCAGCACAAAGTGGAGCGTATGGTCGCCCCACGAGAATGTAAAGTTGCTCAGCAATGGCCCCGCCAGCATGCACAGAAGCATACCGACAAGTCCCGTCAGCAGGCTCCAGGCGCGCACCACCCTCACAAACCGGGTGATACGTGCCTCATCACCTCTGTCAAACAGTTCCGACACGTGGCGCACGGCACTGAACGAGATGCCGAGATTGGTGGCCTGCGATATGAAATTGATGGTGCTGTTGAACAGCGACACAAGGCCCATGCCATCAGGCCCCAGAAGCCAGGCCACAAGTTTATTGCGCACTAAGCCAATCAGTATGTTCAGAGTTTGCACTCCCCCGAAGATACTGATGTATTTTAGCACGTGTCCGTAACTGCTTTGCTCCTTATCCGCCATATTTTCACTATTCAAAACGCAAAATTACAACAAATATTTTGATTTTACGTTATTTTCATGTAATTTTGTGCCAATGAAACTAAGTATCATCATACCCGTCTACCGCACAGAGGCCACCATCGACCGCTGTATGGAGAGCATCGTAGGACAATCGTTCACGGATTGGGAGGCGATTCTCGTCGACGACGGGTCGCCAGACGCATGTCCGCAGAAGTGCGACGAATGGTGCCGGCGCGACAGTCGCATACGAGTCGTCCACCAAGTCAACGGCGGACTGAGCGATGCCCGCAATACGGGTATAGAGTTAGCCCAAGGGGAACGACTCACCTTTGTCGACTCCGATGACTATCTGGACACAGACACCTACGCACAGGTGATGCCGCTGGCCGAAGAGCACGACATCGTGGAGTTTCCGGCAGTCCGCTTCCATGGATCGCCGCAAGCCTCACTGCTCACCTTCCGACCTCAGGTGTGCACCGACCAAGCCCACTACTGGCTGACGTTGCGGGCCTATGAGCACACTTATGCATGGAACAAGATTTACCGGCGACAACTCTTCGACGACATCCGCTTCCCCAAAGGCAAAGTGTTCGAGGACGTGCACACACTGCCACGACTGATGCTACAGGCACATAGCATTGCCACTACCGACAGGGGGCTCTACTACTATTGCTATAACGAACAAGGCATCACGGCTACGGCAGATGGCCACAAACTGGAAAACCTGCTCGAGGCCCATCTCGCGGCTATGCGCCAGTGGTGCGACGATGCCTACTATCTGCATGTGCTCAACATACAGATGGATGTGACAGAACTGACCGGACAAGCCCCCATACTAACCCCGCGCAGAGTCAGCATCCTGTCGGCAGGGCTGACGTGGAAACAACGGCTGAAGGCCCTGACACTCAACACTCTCGGACTGGAGGGAATATGCAAACTGAACAAAACCATACATCGATGGACCAAGCACCACTCATAAGTTTCATCATACCCGTCTATGATGTGCCTGCCGACATTCTCTGCGAATGCATCAACAGCATCATGGCCTTGTCGCTCAGAGCCTACGAGCGCGAAATCATCGTCGTGGACGATGGCTCCAAGACGAGCCCCCTTGCCAAGATGGCATCGTTCGTTGACGACATCATCTATATACGTCAGAAGAACGGAGGTGTATCCACGGCGCGCAACACCGGACTCCGCATGGCCAGCGGACAGTACATACAGTTTGTCGACGGCGACGACTTGCTGCTGCCGATCTATGAGCATGTACTCGACTTGGCACGATTTGAGAAGGCCGACATGGTGATGTTCGACTTCACCAACAAGAACCATCAGCAGGTGGACTATACCGACGAGGGCCCTGTGACGGGTACGGAGTTGATGCACCGACAAAACATCCACGGCTCGGCCTGGGGCTTCATTTTCAAAACCAATGTTCTCGGCACTCTGCGCTTCACCCCAGGCATCGCCTATGGCGAAGACGAGGAGTTCACGCCACAACTGTTGCTGCGTGCCGAGCATGTCTACAAGACAACGGCAAAGGCTTATTTCTACCGCAAGCGCACCTCATCGGCCACAGGCAATGTCACCACCAGAAAGAAACTGCAACGTCTGCACGACACCAAGCAGGTCATCCTGCGACTACACCAGAAGGAAGACACACTGCCACTCGCCGATCGCATCGCACTGAAAAGGCGCATCGCCCAGTTGACGATGGACTACATCTATAATACGATGGTGCTGACAAGGAACCGCAAGTACCTCGACCGGCAACTAGAGGATCTGCGACGCGAGGGGCTCTTCCCCCTACCCGACCTTAAATGCACCACCAAGTACACGTGGTTCCGACGGATGACCAACTCGAAGGCAGGACTGACGCTGCTCATGCACACCCTGCCACTGATGACCCGAGAACGATGAAGATACTACTGCTCGGAGAATAAGATGAAGATACTACTGCTCGGAGAATACAGCAATGTGCACAACACTCTGGCCAGGGGACTGCACGAATTGGGACACCACGTGACGGTGGCCTCCAATGGCGACTTCTGGAAGAACTATCCGCGCGACATCGACCTGGCACGACGCGAGGGAAAGATAGGCGGACTGGCGCTCATGGCCAAGGTCTACAGCCTCCTGCCACGATGGCGAGGCTACGACGTGGTGCAACTCATCAACCCTATGTTCCTCGAACTCAGGGCCGAGCGCATCTTCCCCGTCTACCGCTATCTGCGACGCCACAACGGCAAGATGGTGCTCTGCGCCATGGGCATGGACTACTACTGGGTGCACGAATGTACCTACCGCAAACCCCTGCGCTATAGCGACTTCAACATCGGCGAACGGGTGCGGACAGACGCCACCGCTGTCAAGGAGCAGCGCGACTGGCTGGGCACCGCCAAGGAAAGCCTGAACAAGATGATTGCCGACGACTGCGACCACATCGTGGCTGGGCTCTACGACGACTACGTCTGCTACACGCCCTACTTCAAGCACAAGACATCGTTCATCCCACTGCCCATCGTCATGCCGACACCCCAGCCCGTCGTATGCCACTCGCCACTGCGCATCTTCATCGGCATCAGCAAGGGGCGGAGTGCATACAAGGGTACAGACATCATGCTCAAGGCTGCCGAGGATGTCTGTGCACAATATCCCGACAGGATGCAACTCATCAAGGTAGAAGGCGTGCCCTTCGACGAATACCAGCGTCTGATGGACGGCAGCGACGCCATACTCGACCAACTCTACAGTTACACACCCTCCATGAACCCCCTGCTCGCCATGTCGAAAGGCATCGTCTGCATCGGAGGAGGCGAACCGGAAAACTACGAGATACTCGGCGAGAAGGAACTGCGACCCATCATCAACGTACAGCCCGACTACTACAGCGTGCGCCACGAACTGCAGCAACTCGTTCTACACCCCGAACGACTGCCCGAACTCAAGCGGCAGAGCATCGAATACGTCCGGCGACATCACGACTACCGGCAGGTGGCCCGACGCTACGAACAGATATATCAACAATAGAAACAAAGACACACCGGCAATAAAAAAAGTGAGGCTACACATCACGTGCAGCCTCACCTTCAGAAACTATTATATATGTTTTCGAACGATTATTTTCTTATTTGAAGAAATCCTTTACGGCCTCATTCGGAACCATCTCCTCATCGAAGACGTATGCGCCAGTCTTCGGGCTGCGCACCATCTTGATGACCTTTGAATAAGCGCGACCATCCTTCGAACCTTCGTGGAGGGTAGCAACGGTTTTCTTTGCCATAATATCTTACCTTTTTTACTTAATCTCCTTGTGAAGAGTCATCTTCTTCAGGATCGGGTTATACTTCATCAGTTCCATGCGCTCAGGCGTGTTCTTACGATTCTTGGTCGTAATGTAACGGCTGGTGCCGGGAAGACCGCTATTCTTCATCTCGGTGCACTCGAGTACCACTTGCACGCGATTGCCTTTTGCTTTCTTGCTTGCCATGGTCTATTAGTCTCCTATTACTTTAATGTCCTTCCAATCCACGAAGCCATTGGCTACTGCCTGCTTCAGAGCGGCGTCCAGACCTACTTTATTAATCATACGAAGGCCAGCAGCGCTGATCTTCAACTGTATCCAGCAGTCCTCCTCTACATAGTAGAACTTCTTGCTGAACAGGTTAACATCGAAACTGCGCTTTGTGCGATGCTTTGAATGCGACACATTGTTGCCAATCTGTGCCTTCTTTCCTGTGATTTGACAAATCTTAGACATTTCTATCTACTTTAATTTTGTTCCTTTTTAGTAACTTACTCCAAACAGGGTGCAAAGGTACACATTTTTATCAAGAATCGGAAATGTAGAATTAAGAATTAGCCAATCCTTAATATTTTTTAACTCTCAGCAGACTCCTCGTCACCCTTCTGCGCCCTCAGCAGTTCGCAAAACATCTGCATCGCCTTGTTGGTAGCAACAGCCAGGTTGACGTCGCGACCCTGGTCTTCCTCTATCTTATATGTTACGATTTGCTCTGCCGAACCACAAGCCAGCCAGATGGTGCCCACGGGTATCTCCTTCGTCCCGCCACCGGGGCCGGCAATGCCTGTGGCTGCTATGGCGTAGTCGGTGCCAAGGGTCTTGCAGGCACCCTTCACCATCTCGATGGCCACCTCTTCGCACACGGCAGTCTTCTCCTCGAGCAACGCGTGCGACACTCCCAGCAGGCGCTCCTTCACCTCGTTGACATAGCAGATGATGCCACCCTTGAAATATTTCGAGGCACCGGGCACGGCGATTATCGATTCCGCTATACGCCCGCCGGTACAACTCTCGGCAGTGCTCACCGTCCGCTCCATCTCCCACAGCAGTTCGCTCACCTCCCTGCTGATCATTTTTCCTTCAAAATCCATCTTGTATATTTACAATTTGACAATTTACAATTTCTTTTTCTTTATTTATCTGTTCTATTTATTCTACTATTCGGCTACCTATTTGAAAGTGACCTTGCTGAACGCAGGGGCGTCGATCGGACAGAACTGACCGTCCAGATACTTATAGTACCCCACGATGCCGATCATGGCAGCATTGTCGGTGGTGTAACTGAACTTCGGGATGTAGATCGTCCACCCGTAGCGCCGTGCATGGTCGTAGAAGGCACCGCGCAGACCGTTGTTGGCACTCACGCCACCGGCCACGGCAACATGCTTGATGCCCGTCTGCTTCACGGCCAGGCGCAGTTTCTTCATCAGTATGTCTGTTATCGTCCACTCCAGCGATGCCGCCAGGTCCTCCTTGTGGTGCTCCACAAACTGAGGGTCGTCCTCCACCCACTTGCGCAGGTTGTACAGAAACGAAGTCTTCAGCCCCGAGAAACTATAGTCCAGCCCCGGTATGTGCGGCTCGGCAAACTGATAGGCCCGCGCGTTGCCCTGACGGGCCAGACGGTCGATAATCGGACCGCCCGGATAGCCCAGACCCATCACTTTCGAGCACTTGTCGATGGCCTCGCCCGCAGCATCGTCGATGGTCTGTCCCAGCACCTCCATATCGTTGTAGGCGTTCACCTTCACTATCTGCGAGTTGCCACCGCTCACCAGCAGGCAGAGGAAAGGGAAAGGAGGCGGACAGAAGTCACCATCGCCACCATCGATGAAGTGAGCCATCACGTGACCCTGCAGGTGGTTCACGTCGACCAGCGGAATGCCCAGCGAACGGGCAAAGCCCTTGGCGAAACTCACGCCCACCAGCAGCGAGCCCATCAGACCCGGACCACGGGTGAAAGCCACTGCCGACAGTTGCTCCTTCGTGATGCCGGCACGCTTGAGGGCCTGGTCCACCACGGGCACCACATTCTGCTGATGCGCCCGCGAAGCCAGTTCTGGCACCACACCGCCATAGGCTTCGTGGACAGCCTGCGACGCCGTCACGTTCGACAGCAGCATGCCATTCTTCAGCACCGCTGCCGACGTGTCGTCGCAACTCGACTCTATACCTATTATATATATATCCTTCTCTTCCATCTTTTTTTTCACGCTTCAGCCTAAATTCGGTGCAAAGTTACGAAATTCCCTGCAAACGGCCTTTAGAAAAAGGTGAAAACTTGTGAAAAAAGGGGGCGTCATGTTCGCTTTCCTACTTTCCGTATAGCGCCCTCAATAGGTGAGCACCTCTACGCCGTGCTCGGTCATGAGCAGCGTGTGCTCCCACTGGGCGCTGGGCTTCTCGTCTTGGGTGATGACCTCCCATCCGTAGGGGTCGTCGGCATCGATGAACACACGCCACGTGCCCATGTTGATCATCGGTTCGATGGTGAACACCATGCCCGGCACAAGCAGCATGCCGGTGCCGCGGTAGGAGTCGTGGTCTACGTCAGGCTCTTCGTGGAACTGCAGGCCTACGCCATGACCGGCCAGGTCGCGCACGATGCCGTAGCCGTACTGTTTGCAGTGCTTCTTGATAGCGTGGCCGATGTCGCCCACGAAGCCCCAGGGCTTGGCGGCCTCCATGCCTATCTCGAGGCACTCTTTTGCCACGCGCACCAGTTGCTCCTTCTCGGGCGTGGTCTTGCCGATGATGAACATGCGCGAGGCGTCGGCATAGTAGCCGTTGTAGATGGTGGTGAAGTCCACGTTGACGATGTCGCCCTCGCGCAGCACGTCTTCCTCCTTGGGAATGCCGTGGCACACCACCTCGTTGATGCTGGTGCATACGCTCATGGGGAAGGGCGGCGTGTCTTCATCGCCTCCGTAGTTCAGACAGGCGGGCGTGGCGTTGTGCTCGTCGCAATAGCGGCGGCAGATGCGGTCTATCTCGAGCGTGTTCATGCCCTCGTGGATGGCGGCAGCCACGGCATCGAGCACGCCGGTGTTGATGACGCCGGCCTGGCGGATGCCCTCGATCTGCTCGGGGGTCTTGATCAGGTCGCGGGTGGGAACGAGTTTGCCCTTGCTCTCCCAGTACATGATTTGCTTATCGAATTCTGTAGGCTCCTGTCCGGGCAGACAGTGCCATCTGCGTTTCTTCATTGTCGTGTCTTTGTTTTCTTTACTTTATTTTAGTTGCTCAAGTTCCACCTTTTTGGGAGTTATGAAGTTAAGGAGTTACGACATTGCTGACGGACGAAAACTGGGCCACCGTCTCGACGAAGGCCCGGGGATTGCCCATGTCGAAGCGTTCGCCCTTCAGACGCAGGCCAATCATGCCCGACTGGTGGAGCACCTTGTCGAGGGCTGCCGTCAACTCTATCTCGCGTGTGTGGTCGCCGGCAGCGTCGGCATCGCGGATGTCAGCCTCCAACTGGTCGAAGACCTCGGGCGTGAGGATATACTGTCCGAAGACGGAGCAGTACTCGCGCTGCCCGTTCTGACTGCGCACGCCCAGAAACTCCTCGGCATAACTGGCCTTGGGCTTCTCGGCCAGCATGCCCACGCGCAGCACCCGCTCGTCCTGGTCTTCCCACGTGCCGCTCATGATGCCGAAATGGCTCACCTGCGCCAGCGGCACAGGATAGAGGCCCACCAGCAGCCGGTTGTAGCGCTCATAGGCCTCGATGAGTTGCAGGGCGCAGGGCTTGTTCGACAGCGTGCGGTAGAGTGTGTCGCCCAGCATGAGCAGCACGGGCTCGCCATGGGCAAAGTCTACGGCTTGGTAGACGGCATGCCCGAAGCCTCGCTTCTCGTGCTGGTAGACGTAGTGCAGGTGCTTGCCGATGTCGAGGATGCGGTTCTCGTACTCGCGGCTCTCGGCATTGAGTTTGGCCAGATGGTCGTCGCTCAGGGGCTGTTCGAAGAAGTCGGCATACCACTGGCGCTCCTCCTTGCTGCCCAGCACGAGACATATCTCCTCTATGCCGCTCTGTATCAACTCTTCGAGCAGGATGAGGATGACGGGGCGCACCATGCCGTCGGGACAGGGCACGGGGAAGAAGTCTTTCTTCAGGCTGCGGGTGGCAGGATAGAGACGCGTGCCGAAGCCTGCCACGGGGATGATGGCTCGACGCACGGTGTGCACGGGCTTGATGGTCAGACGATAGGCGGGCATGCCCTTGCCCGACAGATAGTCTACCAGTTGCTGCTGTGCGGCAGCGTCTCGGGCCAAGAACTGCACCGAGCCGTCACCGTGCGAACCGACGCCCTTGCCGCCATAGGTCAGCGAGCGCACATACGCGTCGGCCAGGACTGACTTCAACTTGGGCGATGTCAACTCGCTGGGGCACAGCGGAGCCACCTGTTTGTCGAACACCTCCTCGGTCTCGGTCATCAGCCGTCCGAGGGCCTCCACCTGTCCGGTGGCCATATACGTCGCGGCACGCTCTACAAACTGCAGGTTCTGCTCGCCCAGGGCACGGTGCAACTGCTCCTCCTGCTCGGTAGAGGCAAAGGGATAGGCTTTGTTCAGGTCGGACAAGATCTTGATGGTATTCTTGTTGCCGCACAGGTCGGCAAAGACCCAGTAGAGATGTTTCTTCACGTTGAGGGGCTTCACCTCCACCTCGTCGCCGTCGAAGGTCATCAGGTTGGGCTTCACGCCGAAGGCACAGGCCTGGTCGAGACGCCCGCAGCGCGACGAGGTGCGCAACTCGCCCACGTAGGCTATGTTCATCTCGCCCATCGTGTTGAGGTTCAGGTTGTACAGCATGTTGAAGGCACGGGCCACAAGCACGCAGATGGCAGCACTCGACGACAGGCCGCTCTTCATGGGCAGCGTCATGCTGGTGATATGGATGCTCACGCCGCCCACCTTGTACCACTGGAGCATGTACGACGCCACACCGGCACAATAGCAGAAGAAGTCGCCCGCTCGGGCGATGCGCTTCAGTTCCTGCTCGTCCATCCGGCAGGAGAAGTCGCGCCAGTGGTCCTTCATCTGCGGGGCGCTGCTCGTCACTACAAAGTTCTGCGATTTCACTACTTCGGCATAGATGCCCTCTTCGATGCCCGTCACGATGGCGGCACCGGGCACGATGTCGGCATTCATCGTCCGATAATGGCCTGCCCAGTCTGTATGCTCGCCAAAGAGGCACAACCGACCGGGCACGAATAGTTTTATCATAGTATGCGTTTTATATGTTTGTTTGTATTTGCATCTGCAAAGGTAGCAAATAATTTGAAAACGAGCAAATATTTTCCGCTACAAAATTCTACTGCCGCTTGCTGCCACCCCTACTGCCGTTTGCTGCCGCCACCTCCCTACTGCAGCACCAGACTGAGCAGCGGCGAGGCTACTGCCGATACGACCCACGCCAGAGCCGTGGTATAGAGGGCCGACACGAGGGCCCAGCGCCACGAGCCGGTCTCATTTCTGATGGCGACAATGGTGGCCACGCAGGGGAAGTAGATCAGCACGAACAGCAGGTAGGCATAGGCCACGGACGGCGTGATGCCGTCGGCCTGCATCAACTGGTGCAGACGGGCGTATTTCGCGCCGTCCTCGCCATCAGAGAAACTGTCGGCGTCGGCAAAACTGTCGTCGTCACTATAGAGCACACCGATGGTGCTGGCCACAATCTCCTTGGCACCCACGCCTGCGATGAGACTCACGTCGAGTTTCCAGTTGAAGCCCTGGGGGGCAAACAGCGGCTCTACGCTCTTGCCCAAGCGTCCGATGTACGACTGCTCCTGTTGCTGCTGACGCCCGAGGCTGGCATCGTGGGGGAAATAGCCCAGTGCCCAGACGATGATGCTGGCCACGAGGATGATGCCGCCCATCTTCTTGAGATACTCCTTGCCTTTCTCCCACGTGTGGCGCACGATGGCCTTTACCGTGGGCCAGCGGTACGGAGGCAACTCCATCACGAAGGGCGTGTCGTCGCCACGGACGACGAAGGCAGCGAAGATCTTGCTCACGATGACCGAGAGCACAATCCCCACAACATAGAGCGACAGCAGGACCAACGAACGGTACTGCACGGCAAAGAAGGTGCCCACAATCATGATATAGATGGGCAGCCGAGCGGAGCACGACATCAGCGGAAGTATCATCATCGTAATCAGGCGCGAACGGCGGCTCTCAATGGTGCGGGTGGCCATGATGGCAGGCACATTGCATCCGAAGCCCATCACCAGGGGGATGAACGACTTGCCGTGCAGCCCCATCTTGTGCATCAGACGGTCCATGATGAAGGCAGCACGCGCCATATAGCCGGAGTCTTCCATCAGCGAGATAAAGGCATAGAGAATCAGTATCTGCGGCAGAAACACGATGACGCTGCCCACACCGCCTACAACCCCGTCGACCATCAACGAGCGCAGAGGCCCATCGGGCAACGTCTGCCCTACCCAATCGCCCAGCCAGGCCACGCCTGCCTCTATCCAGTCCATCGGATACTGCCCCAGGGCGAAGGTGGTCTGGAACATGACGAAGAGGATGGCGAAGAAGATGGGGAATCCCCATATCTTGTGCGACAGGATGCTGTCGATGACATGGGTGGTGCGATAGGTGTCTTCCTTGGTGCCCGCCACATAGCGAGCCTCCTTCAAGGCACCATTGATGAAGCCGTATTTGGCATCCATGATAGCCGTCTCGGAGTCGCTGCCCGTCTCTTCCTTCACACGGGCATCGGCCATGTCGCGGGCCAGCAGCAGTTGCTTGCGCTGTGCCGTCTTGTGTTCCTCGGTCATGTGCTGACCGACGTATTGCAGCACGTGGCTGTCGTGCTCGAGCAACTTGATGGCCAGATAGCGTGTAGAGTAGCGCTGGCGGATATGCTCGTCGTTCTTCAGGAATCGCTGAATCTGACTGATGCCCTGTTCTATCTCATGACCGTAGTTGATGTGCAGATGGCGGGTGCTGCCGGCCTTGCCCTCGTAGACCTGTATGACGGCACGGAACAGTTCCTTCACGCCCATGCCTGTCTTGAACGAGGTGGGCACTATCGGCATGCCGAAGAGCGACGAGAGCGTCGACAGGTTGACAGAGTCGCCACGGCGCTCAAACTCGTCGTACATGTTCAGCGCCACTACAGTACGCAGGTTCATATCCACCAGTTGGGTGGTCAGATAGAGGTTGCGCTCCAGATTGCTGGCATCGACCACATTGATGACCACATCGGGCATCTGCGTGGCCAGGTGCTGCCGCACATAGAGTTCTTCGGGCGAATAGCAGGAGAGCGAATAGGTGCCGGGCAGGTCGGTCAGCAGAAACTCATAGCCGAACATCTGGGTATGACCTTCGGTGGCATCGACGGTCACGCCCGAGTAGTTGCCCACATGGGCATGGGCACCGGAGGCGTAGTTGAAGAGCGAGGTCTTGCCGCAGTTCGGGTTGCCTATCAGAGCCACGTGGAGCGTACGGTGCTCACGCAGGGCGGCATGCTGAATGAAGTCGTCTTCATGACCGGGCAGTATCTGGTAGTGCTGCTGCTCAGCGGTATGATGCTCGGACACAATCTCTATCTGGTCGGCCTCCTGATGGCGCAAAGACACCTCGTAGCCCATCAACTTGTACTTCACCGGGTCCTGCAGCGGAGCGTTGAGCAACACCTCCACCGTCTGCCCCTTGATGAAGCCCATCTCGATGATGCGCTTGCGGAAGCCTCCGTGGCCCAACACCTTGACGATGATGCCACGTTCGCCGGTCTTCAGTTCTGATAGTTTCATAGTGACTGCAAAGTTACGACTTTATGCCCTACTCGGCAATACCTAAAAATAATGATTACGCACTCAGGCCAGGAAGAATATCTCGGTCCAAAGGATGGCCAGGCCTGCCAACCAGCCAATGAGCACCTTCAGGCTCACATTACGCACATACCAGCCCAGGTGGATATGCTCCATCTTCATCAGAGCCATGCCGCTGGCACTGCCCACAGAGAGCAGACAGCCGCCAACAGCCGTACAATAGGCGACGACTTTCCAGTAGGCACCGTCCTGAGCATAGTCGCCGGCACTCCACACATCGTACAGGGCAATGTCGCTCACGGCTATCGTGAACGAGTCGACGACACTGCTGAGGAATCCGGAGAGGATGCCCACTATCCAGAGGTTGTCGATGGTAGAATCAATCCAGTCGGCAACATCGGTCAGCACACCAGTCTCGCCGATCACTCCCATGCCAAGCATGATGCCCATCACGAAGAGCAACTGCTGGTACGACTCGTACTGGATGGCACGGGGCACACGACGGCGCGACATCTGGTCGGTGCTCATCAGTTTACGGTTGAAGGCCTCGTTGACCACCCACAACAGGCTCAGCACAACCAGTGCCCCCAGGAAAGCGGGCAGACGGGTGATGCTCAGGAAGGTGGGGCCGAACCACAGGCCGCCAATGGCCACAATCAGCATCAGTATGCGCTGCCAGCGGTTCAGACGGGTGTCGTCGCCACGGAAGGGAGCCACCGTCCACTCGATGTCGAGGCGCGACGGCAACTGACGGTTGATGAATACAGTGGGAATGACCCAGGCTGCAATGGCCGGTAGGGCCAGGTAACTGGAGAACCC
>OCTX011816430.1_pt1 | contig 31041 bp, 42 predicted proteins | sample 1539691 | NCBI WGS metagenome assembly OCTX01 (sample SAMN02144231, study PRJEB22623) | gut metagenome | biome: sheep rumen | host: Ovis aries | place: New Zealand
TGTATGGCAAGTGATCCACAAGCGCATATCCTGACCGGCAGTACAGACGCTTCCAGCGGTCAGATGCTGACATCTGCCGGATGTATGGCAGATAGTTGTATTATCTGGTTATTGTGCATCATACACAAAAACAAAAGCCAAAAGCTGACATAACTTGTATATATCGCCGGATCATAAAATAATGAGAAATAAGTATTGACATTTCCTGACCGGCGTGTATAATGGGTATTGTCAATAAGAAATACACACATAATTTCTTTAGGAGGTGTTTATTATGATGAAAAGTAATCTGTACAGAGGCCTTGACATTGTCAGGGAGTTATTCGGCGCAATGTATGACATTGCCGGAATGGAACATCCAGAATATGGGCAGCTTGACCGGCTGGATTATGCCAAAGCGGCATATGAAACACTGATCTTGCTGTGGGAATTGTCGGACAAGCAGGTAAGACGTTTGCTAATCTGTTACCGGGTATACTGCAAGTATTGCCTGAAATTCTATAAAGAGCCGTCAGCTGATACATACAGCCAGATGGCCGAATTCATCAAAGCCGGTTGAAACCGGCTTTTTTATTGCCCAGGATCAGACACTTTTGTGCAATTTGCACAAAACAATCTGTCAAAACAGATAATAAATACACACATTAACGAATCGATAAATAATGTGAAATACCTGTTGACAATGTCCGATCTGTGGTGTAAGATGGTATCAACCTGATAAGGGAAACACACAACACGAGCATAATTTGAAGAAAGGTGGTATATTATTATGACAAAATATTTCGATGGCGTAAATGGGCTTATAATCGAGATGAAAGAAAATGGCAGCTTGGATTTTTCTGCTGATTTCTTCAACGTTTCTAACCTTGTATATGACGCTGACACTGATATATATATGGTGTCCAGTGTTAACAATCTGGTCGAATCGGCAGAAGACTGGAAGAATTTCGCCGGTGATTTTCGCGATGATGTACCGGCAGAACGTGAGGTTAATTACAGGACGTTTCCAGTTTCCGCTGTGCCGGTTTTTGCTGCAGTAGTGAAGAAAATGCAGCTGTGAAAGGTGGTGAAATCATGTATTTTGTTACGGTTTTAGACACAAAGGACTTGAAATACAGTCCGATGTACGATATTCCGCTGACCGGATGCGCCGATGATGATGAAGCTGTCGATAGAGCTAAAATCATCAGGTCAACGCTAGACAAGCGGTATACAATTAATATACAACGTATTGTAAACGTCAGTGTTGGGTATATGTAATATAGGTAAGGCTGTATGAGCAATCATACAGTCTTTTTTTTGCGCCATGGCGATCTGCTGACTATTGGAAAATCTGCCACAAACGGAAAATCTGCCGGATATGACAGCGGAACAGTGCCCAACAATTAAAATTGTTGGAAAATCTGCCATTTGTGTCAGTTTGCGGAAAATCTGCTGTTAAGCAGTGGAAAATCTGTGCTGGAAAAAATCAGCGGAAAAATCTATTGGAAAAATCCAGCGGAAAATTCTATCACTGATAAACTAGCGGAAAATCTTATCAGTACAGCATGCAAATATTTTAAATTATCTATTGACAGATCGGAAAATCTGTGATATTAGTAATACATACACACATAAGCAATATATTAAGGGAGGTATTACCATGAAAAACACAGATATGTATAAGAAAGTCACTGAAAAAATCATATCCATGATCGAAGCTGACCAGTGCTTACCCTGGCAGAAGTCATGGGTAAGTGTAGCTAATAGCTGTTGCTCTGGTGTTTCTGGAAAACCTTACAGCTTGCTGAATCATTTCCTGTTGGGTTTTCGAAGCGGAAAATATTACACTTTTGACCAGGTTAAAAAGCTTGGTTATAGCGTTAAAAATGGTAGCAAGGCCGGATTTATTGTTTTCTGGAAAATGCTGCATATCACAGATATCGACAGCAATGGCGATCCGGTGGAAAGTACAATTCCAGTATTGAGATACTACAATGTGTTTCATCAGGATGATACTACAATTCCAACGGAAAGTTTGCAGCTGAATGACCAGCTGGAAGAATTGCCAGATGCTGAATCTGTCTTTTCTGGTTACATCGCCAGAGAGCAGATTAACCTGGTGGAAGAACTGTCTGACGAATGTTATTATTCGCCGTCAACAGACAGTATCCACCTGGCAAAGCGTGAGCAGTTCAAATCTGCGAATTTCTTCTATTCTGTGGCTTTCCATGAGTCTGTACACAGTACGATGAAAGCTACACGTTGCAACAGAGAGGCTTCCAGATATGGAAAAAATGTCTCTTTTGGCAGCGAAGAGTACAGCAAGGAAGAACTGGTAGCGCAGCTTGGCAGTGCGATGCTGTGCGCCAGGTTAGGCATTGATACGTCTGATACGGTCAATCAAGATGCTGCTTATATTAAAAGCTGGCTGTCCGCGCTGAAAAGCGATCCGTCAATGATCGTCACAGCCGCCGGAAAGGCTGAAAAGGCAGCTGACTATATCCTGTATGGTCATCATCATGATGTAGCGGAAAATCTGGAAGTATAAGCAATTCAGGCTGTGTGGAAAAATCCATGCAGCCTTTTTTGACGGAAAAAATAACGCAAAATAATTTTTAAAAAAGTGCTTGACAAATCAAAAGTAATCGATTATTATTTAGATGTCGATAAGGAAAACACACATTTGAAAGGTGGTGCTGATATGAACAGAATGCAGTTTGAATCCGGTGATGGTAGACATTTCGCCGGATCAGTAAATTTCATTTTTGGATGTGGCATCTATGCAGAAGTCGCAGTTCCAGAAGAGGCAACAGAGGATTTCGGATATCTGACCATGAAGAAAGCTGTCATGGAAAGATTTCCAGAACTTAAGGCTGTCTGGCAGTATGATGGCCAGGAACAGTATCTTGCGGCAGATGCCGATGCTGACGCTGAAGTGTACATTGACGGCTAAAGAGTCAATTGTCACATGATAATACATATACACATATGAGAAAGGGAGTAAAGCCATGAAGAAAAGAATCGATGGCAGACTGTATAATACAGAAACTGCTACACTTGTAGCAGAACATGATAACGGAAAATCCAGGAATGATCTGGCATTCCAGGAAGAACAGCTTTACCGGAAGCGCAACGGAGAATACTTCATCTTTGGTCGCGGCAATGCGAACAGCTGGTATGCAGAGCCAACAAAGGACGGCTGGTATCGATCCGGCGAACAAATTGTTCCTATTGACGCAGAATCAGCGGAAAGATGGGGACGTAAACATATGACAGCTGACGAATACAGCGCAGTATTTGGTCAGTAAGCAATACACACAGCATGCCTGAAGTGGTCAGGTCAGATGGAAAATCTGGTACGTCCGAATCGTACATGCTCGTTTAAAAAAGCGCACAGGCGATCTCTTCCAATATCACACACACAATAAGAGAGAGGATCGCCTATGAAAAATAACGGAAAAATTCCGGTGTTACTCATCACATATATCTATGATGAGGATACTGGAAAGCTTACGGTGATAATGCGAATTATTTACTTCTAAGCCAGGAAAGAGTTTTCGTGTGCTTTCTCTTCTTGGTTTCCGTTAACCAACAACAGAAAGAGAGGATTGTATCAATGACAATGGAAAATCTACTTCATAAGTTTCTGGCATTGGTAGTGCTATTTCTCAGTGTTTGCTGCTGTAGAATCTGCAATGAATACAGCTTTATGCTGGTAGTGCTGCCGATCTGCGCAGTCTATCTTTTTTCGAAAGAAAGGATGTGTTAATATGAAGAAAATAAGGCTTTTTGCTTTGGCTATTGCCGCCGGTATCGGTATGGCCGCCGGCGCTGCTGCTACATCAGGGATACAGTTTTATCGTGGCTTGTCGGAAAATCTGAATATTGTCCAGATGTACGATACCTCTGACTTGACAGTTGACATTCTGGCGCACAGGAACGGTAATATTATTATCGAACGTATAATAGGCATCTGCATAGACGATGCCGGAAACGGCCAGGTGTTATGCGAAAATCCCGAATTAGGAAGCTATATTTCCTACAAAGGGATCGCAGCCAGCAAAGGGGATGTCGTACTGACATACTGCTTGTATAATCCAGACAGCAATGACACAGACGATATACTGGAAAGATTTGACTACATCATCGATCAGGGGCAGTAATGTCCCTGATTTTTTTGCGCTTGCGCCGCCGGTGACACTGCCGGCCTGGTCCTTTTCTGGTTAAAAATAACCGGAAAAATATTTAAAAAAGTAGTTGACATATCGGATCAGATGTGCTATCTTATAGACATCCGATAAGGAAAACACACATACATGGAGGGGGGCAACAAAAATGGCAATCACATACGAAGACGGAAGAACCGTCTATGCCGGTGCTGTATATGCAGTCGAAGGCTACCGGTGGGCAGACGGCATGTTAGAGGATACGGCGTACTGTTGGGACGCAGAAAACCATAATACCAAAGCATTAAATGTTGGATATTATGGTAGCGATTGCAACAACCTGTGCCGGTGTGATTACTCTGTGGATATCAGCACAGAGGTAGCCAGGGATATGGTTAAAACATACCGTCAGACATTTGCACTGGAAGCTTTTGTAAAATCCGTTATCGAGGCGAAAAGCGCTGTCAAGGCCGGAAGCAACGTTGTCGTTGTGAAAGGCCGGAAGGTTAAGAAAGGAACTGCCTTGACGGTATTCTGGGTAGGCGAAAAAGAAACCTACTTGTCAAAGCAGTATTCCTGGATGCATGAGACAGAACGGATTGCCGGATGCCAAGATGCTGACGGCAACAAGTACTGGATCAAGGCAGAATATCTTAAGGTTACCGATCCAATCAAGTCACCAAACAGGAAAAACAGAAACCTGTTTATCGACAGCTGGTTAAACCAGCATCTGCCGGTGAACGTGATAAAGGCAGCAAGGGGATAGAAATATCCCCACTGCCGGAAGGATTGACAGAAGGAAATAACTGAATATAATTATTTTTAAGGAGGTATTTATTATGAAAAAAACATTGAGACTTCTCAAACTCAGTTGCGAGGCGAAAACTATGCCGGAAGACATCGCCCGGTATGCAATTGAAAATGATACGGACGCCATCGTTGTGAAAACGATGGATGATACGCCGGAGAACCGGCAGCTTGCAAAACGCTGGCTTGAAAACCGCCGTCCGTACAATGAATGTCGCAAGCTTGCCACATACGCCGGCTGCGTGTATGTCATCGAAGCATATGCGGTAGAGTATTACACAGCTGACGATGACGGCGAACTGGTCGAAGGATCAGATTTTGATGTCTGAACCAGGTAAAACAGGAAAGGGGAAAGTGCTATGAAGTGTTATATACCCGTGTATGAAGATGGCGTTTTTACCGATAGTTATAAATATATCGGCGAGTTCGAAACGCCGCACGAAGCTGCTGTATATGTGCAGTCAGTGCTTGGCGTTGATCCAGGCGAGTTAGGCATCTTTACCGAAGACGAATGCATCTGGAGCGATGCAGACGTTTTGTGATAATAAAGGGATGGAAACATCCCTTTTACATTAACCAAAAAGATAATAAATACACACAAGATAGGAGTAGCGATATGTTTACTTTAAAAGAAATCCTTGGTAATATGTGGTATATTCAGCCGGTGGTAGTGGTAGAAGAAGACCGGAAGAAGCATCCGCTGGAGATCGAACCTGTATTCGCCGGCGAAAACTGGAAATGTCGTGACGCTGCGCTGCTGAACAGGTATGTCAAGAATTATGGCGCACACGAAGGAAAGATTTACATCTGCCTGGCAAGATGAAAGGAGTAAACTGTATGTATTCAGCAACTGACATCAAAGCATGGCTCATGGTGCATCCAGGGACATGTGAGAAGGGAAAATATTCTGTCAGCGTGAAATGCTCAGACGGAAGGTTTCTTTTGGTTGACGATCCAGACGAAGCAGATGACACATTTTATTCTAATGCATCTTTTAACGATGCGGCTGAAGCACTGATGGAAGACATCAACACGCTGGCGATCCTGTTTCTGTGTGGGATCGTGTGACCACAAGCGGCTCGTAAGAGTCGCTTTTTTATTTTACAAATAACGATAAATAAGTATTGACATTACGCCGTAAGTGTTATATAATCGCAAATGTAAGCGATACACACATAAGCAAGCGAAAGGAGAGTTTCAGCATGTATGAATTGATCGTAGTATATACTGATGGCACGAAAAACATCTATGAATATGATTCCGCAGCCGCCGCAAGAGCCGGTGAAAGAGGAATCCGTATGGCACTTGGAAATCAGGTTTCCTGGTGCGGAATTGTGAGAAGGTGAGGTGGAAAATATGAAAATTAATATGTACGCAAATGATCTGAAATCTGCTATCAAGCGTATTTCCGGCGCGGTTGACGGAAAATCTCAGTTCTTTGGCTATGTCACGTTTGTTGCTGATGGTAACATACTGGCAGTCAGAGCGATTACTGCAAAAACCAAAACGGAAATCAGGATCGCTGATGTTACAATAATAGAATCTGGTTGCGCAACCGTCAGCATTGACGATCTGAAGCGTATGTCGCTGAAAGGTGACATGGTGATGATAACAACCAGTGATGGAAAATTCAGTGTCGGAAATGATGTGAAGTCTTATAAGATGGCAGATAGTTACTGTGAAGACTTCAGCTTCAAACTACCGACATTCCGGCCGGAAGAAATCACTTGCATATATGCAGATTATGCGGAAAGCTTCCTGAAGAACCTTGCCGGTATTAACGCAACAAGGTTGGAAAAGTCTTCAAGTCGTGTTATGGAAGGTTTCTATCTGGATGCGGGAAACGGAAGGATCGCCACCATAGATGGTCATCGGCTTGCTGTTGCAGATATTGTGGAAAATACACTTCACCTGGCAGAAGCAGCATTTACAAACGGTATTCTTCCAGGTGAAGTGTACAAAATTCTGAACAGTGTTGCTGCTGACGGAAAAATTGAAGTCAGCTTTACGCCGGACGGAAAACACGCATACATGGTCGGTGATGATTTTACGATCCTGACCACACTGGTTGATGGCAGCTTCTTCGATATCGAGGGATTACTTGCGGAAAATTATGACTATCAGGTTTCTATTGAGACTGATAGCATGCTGCCGGTGGCGAAGGAATACAAACAATACATCGGAAAGGACAAAATATACGACCTTAAATATCCTATGGTCATTTCCTGCCACAATGGAAGTATCATGGCTGGCATCAGGGATGAAAGATGCCAGGTTATTGACAAAATCTGTGATGTTAGTGGAATTGATGACTTCTTTTTCGCAATCAATCCGGTGTTTGTCATCGATGCATTGTCCGCTGGAAAAAATGATAACTTCCTGATGTGTGGAAAGTATAGTCACAAGATGCCGGTGACGATCCGAACTGGAAAGTTTAAGTTTGTGCTTCTGCCGATAAATATCAATACAAATGATTCTCTGTTGGTTGATATTATTGCAAGACAGGACAAGTAACTAGATACCAGACAATAATTGCGTAATACATATAAGTATGCTATAGTAAGTGATGTACACTATAGCATACTTTTTGTGCTGTGAAGGGAGGTGATAATATGAAAGATTATGAAGTGATTTTGTTAATTCTGAAACAGTATAATAATACTGACAGAACTGTCATCCTAGCTAATCTTAACATGGCTATAGCTATCCAAAAGGAAAACGGTCTTCCTGTGGATAGGTACGTTACTATACCAATTGTGACCAATCGCAGCAAATACACTGTTATGCAATGGTTTCAGCGTGATTGGATAAAAATACCTGTTGTCGATCTTGGCATTCTGTCGGAGTATCTTGGATATAACATACACGCATTTTTTGTGGCGCACGATGATGGATTAACCAAAACAGAATTCATTCAGTCCAGTGCAGATTGTGACCGGCTTTACGGATCAGACTGCACACACCTTTTCAACAGTATTGTCAAGCTGCATCTGGAAACGGATAAAATGGTTGTAATCTCCAATATAGAGGATTATTTTGGCACTGCCGGTGAAATCGTTGGAAGAAAATCCAGCGAACGCAGAGAGGCGATTATGGCCGCTACAGGATGCAATGTACACACATGTTATGCATGGTTTAACAAGGCTAGAACAGACATCCGCATTCCGCTGGAAAGTGTCTGCAGGATCGCCAAAATGGTCAGGAAAGATGTAAGATATATGCTTACGCCGCATGAATACAGCGTTTAGTGGAAAATCTCATAGTGGAAAATTCTGCTGTCAAGCAGTGGAAAATTCTGCTGGAAAATTTTATAAAATAATTCGAAATAACTGTTGACAATATTTTTGTTTGGTTGTATATTATTATGTGATGGTTTGTGTCAGAGCGGACAGCTTACGGATTGTTAAGCGCAAGTGATGCCAGAAGAAACGATCCAGACACTATACAGGTATGCTGCAGTGGCAGGATACCTTTGTATAAAAGCCATACATAACGCTAAATATATAGCGACAATAAATATAAATCATAAACAGAATATCGTATGGACACAGTAACCATGTAAAATGATCTGTAGACCTGGCGCAGTCTGACACAGAAAAAGTGCGCTAAGTTCGTGGCTGGCGAATAGAAAAAATTAAGTGGTGGTAATCTGAGTGGGATAGCATCATCAGGCAAGGGCAGATTTTTGTCTTACAAGTGCTATACTATTATACTTCCGAAGCGTCCGAATGAGGATGTCGCATAGTATATATAGTTTCTCTCTTGACTCCAAGGGGGAAACTTTACCTAACCGAGCGGAAGCCGATAAGGATATCAGGTTAGCCGCCGGTAGTCAACACAGGCTTTCAAAAATAATTAAAAAAATATGTTGACAAATGGTTTAAGGTGTGCTATATTCACATCAACAGCGAGGTAATAGATACACACATATATAGATAGGGGGGGGTAATGATATGGCAATCAGAGCATTGATCGAAGAAAAAACTGCTGACATAGTGCAGTTCCCTGGCAACGGAAATGGCACTGAAGTAAGACCCAACAATAAGAAAAAGGGTCAGAAGTCAGAGGTATATGCGTACAAGGATCTGAACGATCTGAGAAACATTCTGTTGTACTTCGATAGAAATAAGATGTACACGCATTACCTCATCCTTTCTTTTGGAGTAAATACAGCCAGAAGAATCGGCGATATCCTCAGTCTTACATGGGAACATGTATATGATCCCAAGACCGGCGTTATCAGAACGCATGTGAAAGAATTCAATGAGGAAAAAACCGATAAGTTAGCTAATCCAAAGATTAATGCGACACTGGCACACATTATCTCTGAATATGTGGAAAAGACCGGCGTTGATGTTACTTTGGATGATTACAAAAGACCGATTTTCATTCAGGAATCTGGCACTTATGCCGGAAGGTTAATCACCGAAAGCGGTCATCTCAAAGCCTTGAAGAAGGCGGCTGAAGCATGTGGCATTACCTACAACGTAGGAACACACAGTGCTAGAAAGACATTCGGATATATCACAAAGATGATTCATCCGAATGATCCGAATGCGATGCAGCTTCTCCAGGCAATCTTTAACCATAGTGATATGCGTATTACAAATGCGTATATCGGGTTAACTGGAGAGATGAAAGACCAGTATCATGATGATATTGGTGACATCTTTCAGGATTGCGTTCTGGATGGTAAAGCTTTTGCGCCGGATGGGAGCATCGTTCTTCACCTTGGTGTAGAGGATGTCAGGAACGCCATTAAACAGGCGTTCAAGGCCGGAAAAGGTGCTGATGCGCTGGACGAAGCCGACATGGATAAGGTGGATGCTATCATGCAGATGCTTTATCAGTGTAAGAAATAACCTGAGAAAAATACCGTGATAACCTATTGACAGAATACAAAATCTGTGATATGGTTATCATGGTTAGTAAATAAAACACACACAGAAAGCAAGCACAGCTTGCAGAAAGGCGGCAAATATGATAATTAATCCAAAGCTGATCAAAGCTAACATCACATGGTCTTTAAAACAGGTGGTCAAGATGATCGATGCCGGATCGCTGAAGTTTGATAATATTTTTCAGCGGTCATACGTCTGGGAGAGAGAACGTCAGTCACGCCTGATCTGGTCTGTTATGGAGGGATATCCGATCCCTGCATTTTATGCCAGACGAGCGGATGGAAAGTATGACTTCCTTGACGGTAAACAGCGCATGGAAGCGTTCCGTGCTTTTCTGCACGATGAATTTGCGTTGGTACATATCTTCCCTGTACATGTGCAGGACGAAGAAGGTAATGAGATCGAACTGGATTTGAACGGCATGAAATACAGTCAACTGCCGGAAGAAATCCAGGATGTAATAAAGGATTACCATGTGGCAATCTATTATTACGACAATATCACTGACGAACAGGTAAGAATTCTGTTTGCCAATCTTAATAACGGCAAACCTCTGTCAACCAAAGACAGAAACATTGCTAACTGCACAGATTTGGCAACCGTCACTGAGATTGGAAAACATCCTCTGTTCTCAGATTCCTTCACCGAGAAGAGTCTGGAACAGCGCAAGCAGATTCCGATTATAATGAAAATCTGGATCATGCTTACAGAACAGATTCAGGATGTTACATTTGAAAGTAAGGTGTTCAATGAAGTTATTGAGGACACTGTGCTTTCTAGCGAAGGCAAAGCCAGGATCACAGCGGTATTGGATAAGCTGTACAGCATTTACCTTGCTGTTGGTGAAAATCCAGATGAAAAGACGGCTAAAAAGGTTCAACGGAAGATGACGGCAGAAACCAATCTGGTTAGCCTGATCCCGTTCATTGTTAGAGCAATTGACGAAGGTGTTTCTGATGAACTGATGGCCGGATGGGTGTGGAGTATGTTCTCAACGGCAACGATAGTTTCAGAAGATTACATGTTCGCTTGCCAGTCGAGCAGTGCAAAATCTGCAAGCATTAAGGCAAGGAACAAGGAACTGGAAAAATCATGGGATTCGTACTTTACAGTGGAATCCAATGAATAATAATACATATATATACAGGTGGGCAGGATGCGTTCTTCCTGTCTGCCTGGTGGAGGGTTATGAGCAAAAAGTGGGACAATATACGGTGCGGAATGACTGCCGGAGGTGGTCTGTTCATCGGTAGCGGAAAGATTCAGCCAAATGGTACGATAAAATGGGAATCTCGCAGCCTTGACCGCACAGAAGAGATGGTCAACATGGTCGCAAGACACATGCGAAAACAGGCAAGGGATGAAGGTAAGGAATATTTCGGATATGAGGTGGAGAATGTTGGAACAATATTCTTTCTGAAACAGGGATATGAATTCAAAATTCGGAAAATTCCACCTAAGAATGCGCCGGTAGATTTAAATGACCTGGACAGCGTTTACATCCACTAAGAAGGGAGCGAGGATGATGTACAAGCAGACATTTCATATTGTGTTAAATGATGACTCTGTGGAGTACATCATTCCTCAGTGCGGTGATATCTGGATGTGCGAGTTGCCTGGATCGTCAGGCAGCGTACAGAAAGGTTACAGGCCTGTGTTTATCCTGTCAAATGACCAGAATAATAGGTATAGTAACACTGTCAACGTAATGCCGATCACTTCCAAAATGAAACGGAGAGGCCTTCCATGTCATGTGGAACTGGAAGACTATGAAGATTACGGTTTGTCAGAACCAAGCATGATCCTGGTGGAACAGTTGACCACCATAAGTAAGGATTGTTTGCGCAGGAAGGTGGGATGTATAGAAAATACAGCGGTTCTTGTAAGAATTTGCAAAGCGATGAGCGTACAGTTTCCTGTGTTGGATGCTGTTTTAAGATAACGTGAAATATATTGACAATGCCTCATTTTTATGATACATATATGAATTAAGGAGGCAGTATGTCATGGAAAATATGGAAAACTTAAGCACTAAAGAACTTATCGATAAATTCTTTGAAGAGAACAATACGGACGGTAACATGAGAAACCGTTCCAAACTGGAAAGACCGGAATTGTACGAATACGAGAAGAAAATCGGCAAGCAGCTTGTAGAAATGAATGATGATGAATTGTTGGATATGTTCACAATTTTCTTCACATCCAACGGAAAGTACAAGCTGGCACAACGCTCGTATGAAATGATAACTTCGATGTACAGGAAATTCTTCGACTGGTACATTGACAATGTCAAGATAATTAAAAATCCATTCTCCAGTCAAAAACTGCGTGGAAAATCTGCGATTGATTATATCAGAGCAGCGTCAAAAGCTGACGTTTTTGATAAAAACGCAATGGAAAATCTTATCGAGCGGATTCATGAATCATATGAGAGATTGGATGCCGATTATTACGAAATGTTTATTCGCATGTTTTACGAAGGATTTGCAACCGGCAGCGAAATTGCGTCTTTTAAGGAAAAAGATTTTAACGTCAGGGCAAAAGCGGTGTTTATTGACGGAAAAGTCATCCATCTTTCGGACAGAACGGTGCAACTGTTACAGCAGTTTGACAAGCTGGATGAAGTTGACGCACACAGAGGTGTGTATAAGCTTGTGCGTTGGGAAGGGTCATATGTCAAGTTTAAAACCAGAGAAAGCAAGATTGCAGAGTTTAACAATGGAAACCTGATACTGCGATCTCAGTATATTGCGAGATTACTGATTAATCTTGGCAATGAATTTGATGTGAATGTAAACTACAGATTGTTGTATCTAAGAGGATTCTATGATTGGATGGTTAGTCAATCTGACAAAGAAACTATAGATACGATGATCAACTCCCAGAGAGATGCTGAGAGTAATAATAAGATCATGGATTACGCTGCTCAGTACGGATTTTCCGAGAAAAACGTGACCGTGGTAAAACGTGTACTTCTGCCTTTCGTTGCCGTGTAAAAGCGGCAACTTCAAAGGTGGTTTAAAAAAACACTAAATAAATATTGAAGCGCGGTTATCTTGCAAAGATTGCACTTGACTGTAAGTAAAGTGTAGTGTATAATACGCTTATCGAACGGTTGTTCTGTTTCAGCAAAAGGAGAAAAGACAGAAAATGTATTATGCCAGATATTTATTTGATGAAAGTTTTGTGTCGTTTAAAACTAAAGAGGAACGTGATAAATGGGTAGACAGTCAGGAATTTCTGGTCAGAATCCCAATAGAGGACGATGAAACTGTTGGAAAAATTGGTGAAGGATATGTACAGCATATCGGTGATGATGGTTTAACGTGGTTTGATCCACCGGAAACGTATATAGACGAAGATGGCCTGGTATGGTATCCGATAGATTTATAATAACTACATAGAGATTGCGAGCAACTGGCAATCTCATTTATAAAATCCAAAACATAACGCTAAATAAACGAAAGGAGTATTATTATGTATTACATCAAGACCGGAAGAGAATACATAAGGCGTGATCACACGGGAAAATACGTTAAAACCAGAAATATACTTCTGGCAGACAAGTACGACAATGAATGGTTGGCAAAGCGTGTTGCAGAAAACTGTCTTCCTGCTGCGGACAGAAAACATAGTAGAGTTGTGTATGAAGCGGATACGAAGACAAAGATGAAGACGGTTGAAGAGGTTGTCGGAAAAGCGGCGCAGGATGAAAATGCAACAGAAGACATCCAGAAGATGAAGGATTATATCCTTGGCCTTGACGGGAAGTGTAACGAATTAAAGCTGGAACTTTCTGAGTTAGACCAGGCAATCGAAGATATTAAACACTACATAGAATTTTACGATTTAGATGCTGATCGTTGTTTTTACATAGTCAATAACCTGTTAAAGCCAGTACTTGTAAAGAGAAGAAAGGTTAAGAATGACCTGGAAGTTATACGGCAAATCGGCGAGTTACAGATAAATGAGAACTTGATATATCCGATACTGCAAATATACCATCAGATCGAGAACAAGGTGTATGTACCAAGAAAGTATCCAGAATTGTTTGAGGAGGAGAAAAATGTTAAAGAAGGTTAAGAGCAAGGTGGACAGGATTGCCTGGAAAGTGCTGCCAAGAGTGTATGAATGTCCAGATGTATTCCTGATCATCTGGTTAGGATATGAATTCGCAATTAAGAAGTGGAGGTGATTGTTATTGAGAGTAATTGTTGCTGGAAGCAGGCTGTTTGATAATTACAAACTGCTAAAAGATACGATGGATAGTTTTATTGGCAAGTTACCGGAAGAAGAGAAGAAGAGCCTTGAATTTATTTCCGGCTCTGCGCAAGGTGCGGACATTTATGGAGAGGTATGGGAAGTAAATAACCATTATCTAACCAGAAGATTTGAATTGACTTCGCAGGAAAAGCTGGAAGAAATGGTTGATTATGCTGCGAAAGACAATGGATTCCTGATTGCATTTTGGGATGGAAAGAGCAGTGGGACAAAGAAGTTGATTGATTTGGCGCACGAAAGGAACTTGAATATGAAAATAGTGATATGTTAGAGGTGATTTTGTTGGTTAAAACTGTATTAAATTCTATTCTCGCCGGTGGATTAATCGGCACTGGAAATATTGCGCTGGTATCGTGCGATAATCGATACATTGGATCTTTGTTATTTGCTGTAGCTTTACTGTCAATCATACAGCTTCAGTTGCCATTATATACAGGTAGGATCGGAAAGATATATAAGAATAAAAATCCTGGCGAACTGTTAATGATATTGTTGTGTAATGTGATTGGAACTTTGGACGTATGTAATATGTATATGGCGATGAATGCGCAGAATGTGGATAAACTTGCTACGTTGGCATTAACCAAAGCAAGTAAAGGTTATCTTGAATTGTTTATTGCCGGAATTCTATGCAATATTCTGATACATATAGCAGTAACATCCAAGAAAGAAATCATAACGGTTTTGTGCATAATGGGATTTATCCTGTGCGGATTTGAGCATTCGATTGCAGACAGTGGATACTTATTTATTGGACTTCCATTTATCAGCTGGTTGATTGTTGTCGCAGGAAACAGTGTTGGCGGAATTTTGACAGAAATATTATTACATAAGGAAGGGTAAAGCATGTATTACGATAATGCAGCAACAGCGGCTATTGACGAAGGATTAAATATAGGTGGATATTACTACTCATTTCCAAGAAATCCATCAAGTCAGCATAGCTATGGAAAAGAGGCAAAAGCAGATCTGGAAAAGGCAAGATCTGCAATTGCAAAGTCGATAAACGCAAAGAAAGAAGAGATTATATTCACTTCCGGTGGAACTGAAGCAGATAACCTAGCGATTAAGGGATTTGCTTTTGCACATGAGAATTGCAAAATCCTGACGATCCCGATTGAGCATAAGGCGATTTTGAAAAGCTGCGAGTTTTTAAAAGAAAGAAATATTGCTGACTATGAGTTTGTAGAGATTGATGGCGATGGAGTTGTCGTGCTGGAAGACCTGAGAAAGAAGTGTGAGGAAGCAAAGGGAAAGTCTTTGTTGGTTAGCATTCAGTTCGCAAACAACGAGATAGGAACTATTCAACAAATAAGGGAAATAGGAAAGATTGTGCATGAATTTGGCGGCACTTTCCATGTAGATGCTGTTCAGGCGTATGGAGTAATTAATATCAATGTCAAATTTATGGAAATCGATATGATGTCAGTTTCCGGTCATAAGTTTCATGCCCCAAATGGCGTAGGATTTTTATATAAGAAGAAAAATGTAGAAATATGTCCGCTGATCAGTGGTGGAAGCCAGGAATTTGGACTGAGGGCAGGAACAGAAAATCTGCCATGTATTCTTGCAATGGCAGAAGAAGTTAATAGAAATGATTACTTCAGCAGTGCGAAATGTGAGAAAAGAGCAAAAGCAATCGAGAAAGTAAGAGATGAAATAGAAACAGAACTGCTCACGATCCCGAATACAATCATCAATGGTTCTGTCAAAAACAGATTACCAGGAAATATCAATGTCAGTTTTAAGGACATTAATGGCGAAGTGTTAATGATGTTGCTGGATTACAGAGACATACAGGTATCAAACGGTTCTGCGTGTAATTCAAATGACAAAGATCAGTCATATGTATTAAGAGCAATCCATGTGCCGGAAGACTATATCAGCGGAACCATCCGGTTAACACTGACATGGTGTGATGATATCGACAAGTATGAAAGTGCGATCAATCCAACCAAAACAAAATATATGATGGATGCGCATGAAATTGTCAAGAATGTTGAACAGCTTCGGCGATATTTAAAAAAATGAAAGAAACGTTATGAGTAGATTAACGTATAAGAGTGTATTTTGGGGCGATTACGGCTCAGTTGATGCTTACGAGGATGAGCATGAATACATACAGAAGTTGAGAAATGCTTTGGGAAAATTTGAAGATGATGATTGGGTTTCAATAAATGAGGACGGCTATCCAAAAGAAGAAGGAAAGTATCTTATGACAATAGAGTATATTGATAAGGCTGAAAATGAAATGAGAGAAATTGCCGCTGGACAGTTTACAGATGGTAAGTTTTGCGGTTTGGAAGATGTACTTAAACCGTACAGAGTAGTTGCATGGAGAAATTATAAGCCATATGAGGGTAAGTGATGATTTTAGTGCCGTTGATGTTTCTGGTTATTTCGGCGATTTGCGGAGCAGTATTGTATTATGTGACCCAGTCGGAGGAGGACGATGTTTGGTGACAAACTAGAGAGCAAATACATTGTAGCTTTCGATTTTGAGGATGAAATAGAGGATGTTTTAAAAAAAGATAGAAAGATTTTGGGCGAGTATTATAGCGTTGTTTTAGATATGATCCTGGCAGGAAGGGTTGAACTTGATGACGTTATGATGGAATTTGAAAGAGGTAATTGCTGGCATTCCGTCAGAGCAACCGAAGACCGGATCAGACATGACTACGGCGATTACTATGCGGATGAATTTTGCTGCGATGACAACCATGATTACATCTATGAGACAGACAAGACACTGTCCAGATGGTGTGACAGTTATGCCAGGTTATTGCAAGATAAGGAATATATAGCAGAGATTGGATGCGAGGATCATGATATTATGGATGTTATTTCCAGATTAAGATGCGTGGTTCTCTGGAATGAGGAAAGAGTAGGCCGGGAATGGCTTAAAAAATAATTTAAAAATAATGCGAAATATGTGTTGACACAGATTTTTCTATATGATATATTATTATTGTCCAAATGAAAAGGAAGGGAGTAGTAAAACTCCCTTCCAACACACACACAAGCACAACTAAAAGAGAGGTTGTGCATGAGTATGATAACATTTGGATGGACAGTTGTCAATAGTTTAGCGGTTTAGCATAAAAGTAATGCTTCTGGCTTTGAACCAGAATAAGGGGGAGCATTACCCTCAACCGCTGTTATATTTTGTTGGGGGATAATATGTAGTTGAATGAGGAGTATTATTTATGAATATGCTCCCAATGAATTACAGAAATTATTAGATGTATCAAATGGTTATTCGGACGTATTAAGGAAAATAGGATTAAACCCTAAAGGTGGAAATCCAGAGGTATTAAAAAAGGTAATAAACGAATATCATTTAGATACTACTAAACTTAACGAAAACAGAAGAAATCTATATTCAAATAACGCCAAAAATAAAAAAGCAAGAATATCTTTGGACGAAATATTCAGAGGTTCACATCCGAATTATTGTTCAGGAGATTTAATGAAAAGATTAATTTCGGAAGGATATAAAAGTTATAAGTGTGAAATATGTGGAATATCTGATTGGCTTAATAAACCTATAACACTTCAGTTACATCATAAAAATGGTATACACAATGATAATTCGCTTGAAAATCTACAAGTATTGTGTCCAAATTGCCATAGTCAAACAGATAGTTTTTCTGGAAGAAATACACGAAAAAAAATATATAAGAAAAGAAGCAACAAGAATAAAAATAGTGTAAAGAATCGTGTTGTTTTACCACATATAACGAGGGAAGATTTAAAAAATAAAATTAGACATGATAGTTTTGTTCATATCGGAAAGGAGTTTGGCGTGAGTGATAATGCGATAAGAAAATGGTGTAAAAAGTACAACTTACCATTTAAAGTTTCTGTAATTAAAAGTATCAACGATGATAATTGGGAGCAAATATAACTGATTAAAGTCATCTTATGCAAGATAATAGACAGTTAAGTTTTTAGCGTAGGTTCTATTCTTGATGCGCCAGTGGCCTAGTGGTAAGGCACATGACTTTTAATCATGGAATCACGGGTTCAAATCCCGTCTGGCGCACTTAAGTTCTTTTGATAAATAACCAAAAATAAATTTTAAAAAGGTGTTGACAGAAGGTCTTAAAGAGATTATAATGAATAACGTAAGATAAATACTGGATGCACTTCCTGGCGAGTGCGATCCGAAACCTTAAGCCACCAGGATAAAGGCACATACAGCAATTCCATAAGACCAGACTTTTAATCTGTTATCTTATAGTGCCTTGTTTAAAAATGGAAGCGTGGTGAAGTGGGAACACACATGACATCGTAAAATGAGTACCTTGTCAAAGGTACAAACAGCAAAATACTAATTTCTAATAGGATAAAATCAGGTGATCGCAGGTTCGAATCCTGCCGCTTCCAATACCCGAAAGGGTTTAGCGCACGTAGCACAATGGTAGTGCAGTGTCAAGGGAAAACGCGGTTAGAAATAATCGCTAACAGCAAATATTAAAAGCAAGTTATTGGTTCGAATCCAATCGTGCGCTATAAAGACGCATACAGCAATAAAAAAAATGGAAGAAAAATAATTTCAGGCCACAAATGAGCGTCTTGGAGGTAAAGATTATGGGATTTTACGATCAGATGAAAAATGAATTAAGCAAAGAAAAGACATTCACAACAAACGGAGCAGTTGCTTATGCAACTTCCGGTAAAGAACTTCTGGATTTCAATTTCGGAGTTTCTGCAATGAGAAATATGAAACCAGAAGAAATCGAAAAGCTGTTCGCAAAAGTCTTCTATGAAGACAAATTGACTGCGCTTGAATACCTTTTCTATCTTGGCGATGTCAGGGAAGGGTTAGGCGAAAGAAAAGCGTTCAGATCTGCGCTTAAGTTTCTTATTGAATCGCAGCCGAAAATCGCAGAAGCGGTCATCGAACTTATTCCATACTACAATAGATGGGATAGCATTCTTCCGATGCTTGATGATGAAGATACAAAAAGCGCAGCGATTGCGCTGATCAAACGTCAGCTTAAGGAAGATAAGAAAAACATGAAGGCCGGAGAATCTGTTTCGCTTTGTGCTAAATGGATGCCAAGCATTAACGCATCCAACTGGAAAAGAACAGAGTGGGCAAGACTCATCTGCAAAGAAACCGGCTGGTCTAACGAGAAGTACAGACAGAAACTGTCAAAACTCAGGAAATATATTGATGTAGTTGAGCGCAAGATGGCTGCGAATGAATGGGACAAGATCAATTACGAGACAGTTCCATCCAAAGCGAACTTAAACTATAATAGTGCTTTTCTCAGACATGACGAAAAACGCAGGAGAGAGTATCTTGCTTCTCTTGCAAAAGGTGAAGTCAAAATCAATGCAAGCACACTGAATCCTCATGAAATCTGCGCAAAGTACCTCAGAAATAGAAGTTATGTAATATCCAAGTGGCGTGTAAATCCAGATGAAACACTGGAGGCCTTATGGAAGGCACTTCCAGATTTACAAGTTGAAAATACGCTTGTTGTCCGTGATGGCTCTGGTTCGATGACATATAGCGGACTTGCAGGAAATTGTACGCCGCTTGATGTGGCAACTGCGCTGGCAATCTACATGGCAGAACACAATACAGGAGAATGGAAAGACAAGTTCATTACATTCTCCTGTAAGCCTAAAATTATCGACCTGGCAAACTGCGGAAATCTTGCCGAAAAGGTAAACTTAACATTGGCAGAAGATGACTGTTCAAACACGGACATTTATAAAACGATGAAGCTTATACTTGACACTGCGGTAAACAATGAAATTCCGGCAGAGGACATGCCGAAAATGGTAGTAATCTGTTCGGATATGCAGTTTGATGGCAGAGGACACAACCTCAATAAGTCTCTGTTCGATGAGATTAAAGAGGAGTTTGAAGCCGCAGGATATCAGCTTCCGAGGATCTGCTTCTGGAATCTTTCCGGTAGATTAAATGGAACGATTCCGATGCAGCAAAATGATTTAGGACTGGTTCTCTGTTCCGGCTTTTCCGTTCAGATTCTTCGGATGTTCATGAGTAACCAGGTCGATCCTTATAAACTGCTGCTGGAAACACTTAACAGCAAGCGTTACGACAAAGTCAGGGAAGCAGTAAGGAACTTTGTTTGATAAATAAGTAGGCATAGAAATATGCCTACGATATCTGTGAGATAGCTTAACGGATAGAGCAGCGAAAAAACGAACAACGTATCTTGTACAAGATGCGCACAGCAATTTAAAAGTTAAAGCATGGAGAGCCGCAGATGCAAGTTCGAATCTTGCTCTCACAGTTTACAACCAAAACCAGATCAGTACTCCTCTCTTTTAAGTGTGTGTATGTGTGTGAAAATGTGTGTAAAAAGTGCTGACGAAAATGCGCAAAGTTAATTTGGAAATGGTCTTTGCGCAGTACGGATATATTGAATTTGGTATTTTACAGGTTCGAATCCTGGTATCCGTATCAACGGGAGGTAACCATCCCGTTTGTGTGAGACAGGACGCTGTACTCCGAAAGCGTAAGGGAATCATCGATAAAACCTTCATGACGGGGCGATGCTCGCACAGTTATTAGGAACATGGAGATCTATTACCTAATATGCCTTTAGGTGGCGAAAGATAGATAGAAAAGCGGATAGTCCAGTATTCAATTGTGGCAGAAACATACTTACCTATCCTGGCAAACTGCGATATGTTCAGGTTTGCACGTTTCGGAACGTAGCACAAAGGATCGTGCTTTGACGGTAAACAACAAGGGGGGGTCGCCACCTGCTTGTGATGAAGGTTCGAGTCCTTCCGTTCCGTATCAAACGAAGTAACGCATCCGTATATTATGGATAGGATAAACTGAAATGATAGGTTTATTCACTTCGGATGAACTGGCGCACCAGTAAATTACTATTAAATGCAACAGAAACTAACTTATTAACTTATCGATTAATCGGTTTGACATCATTGTGCGTAATGACCTAGCTGTTGAGGTTAAAAATCAATACTGATTAATTCGGCAAAGTCGATATTGAGTCTTAATTCGCATGGCAAGGTGTGGATGTGGACTATCGAGATGGCAACGCAAACCAACTAACAGTGCTTCGGCGTTGAGTAGTCATTGTGAAAGAGGAATCGATATTGACGATGTGGGACATTAGTTCAATGGTAGAGCAGTCGGCTCATAACCGATTAGTTGTTGGTTCAAATCCAGCATGTCCCATTAAAGGTGCGAGCAGCAATTATAAAGTAAACGCAACCATTCTATGCATTTATTTAAGCACCTTGTTTTTGGCGCAAAATTACACATAATAACAAAAAAATACACTACTATACATGGTGTGACGGGTTTTTATCTTTCATGCGCCAAATGCGGATGTGTCGGAATAGGCAGACGAAGCGGACTTAAAATCCGCTGATGATTTCATCGTGTGGGTTCAAGTCCCACTATCCGCATTATGAATTATATCGCGAATAATTCAGAAAGGTTATCCAGAGAATAGCATTAAGGGAAAGAATTAACAAAAGTGTGAGGGTGGAGATGGTGTAGCTAACCATAGTGCAGATGTAAAGGTATGGAATAACTGAAAGCGGTGTGTTGTAAACGGTAGCATACGCCTGTAGACATGTGAAACGTTGGCGAGGTATTGGTTCGAATCCAGATCATCGCAATCGATATGAATATTGATTATGTTTGGAACATTAGTTCAAAAGGTAGAATATCTGTGCGTTTTGGGCGCAGAAGGTTATAGGTTCGAATCCTATATGTTCCATTTGTAGATTGTTTCTACATATTCTTTATCGAAAGGCGCACACAGCAATATTCAATATTACAAATTTTGACAGTTATCAATATTACAAATTTTGACAGTTATCAATATTACAAATTTTGACAGTTATATATAAACACATTTAATGCGCCTTGTAAATGCGGATGTGATGTAACGGCAAACATGCATGATTTAGGATCATGTGCCTATGGCGTAAGGGTTCAAGTCCCTTCATCCGCACTGTAACCAAAAGAAAAAACATAGGAAAGGGATAAAGCATGGAACACAAGGGAATATCTGGTTTTGATGGAACTATTTTTATTAACAGCACAACCAAGTTGAGCAATAATCAAGAAGCATGTATTCATCGTGCGGTTATGCCTGACATTATCAATGTCGAGATGCCGAATGACAGAACAGTGTTTGTGCAGTTTGCGGACGGCACGAAAGAAGTCGCTCACGCAAGCGAAGAAGATGAGTTTAATTTCCAGTTTGGAATAGCGATCTGTCTAATGAAGAAACTGCTTTCGGTCAGAACGATTGGTTCAAGCATAACAGGATCTTCTGCTTATAATAAGTTAATGAAGTACGCTGAAAGTAAGATTAACCAGACGAAAAGAGACAGGGAAGCGGCGAAAAGGAAGGGAAAAGAGTTAAAAGAGGAAGAGGCTGCTGAAAAACGGATGATTCGCAAGGAAGAACAGAAAGAACGTGAATACTATATTGATTTGATGGTTGAGGCGATCATGAGAGCGTTAAAAGCATCAGAAAAAGAGTAATTTTTATCTGTTGAATGTTCTTCCTGGTGCGAACGTTAAGTGACCATGAAAATACTTGGACGTTCGCACGTTATTAACACGGATCTGGTGCTACAAAATCTGTGTTACGGTTGACTTTCCGACCGAAGCGTGAGGGTTTATATACCACTCATGAAAATTAAAAACTAGCACATATGCATGTTGCACAATATAATTGAATAGTAGCACATTTATTTGTGAATATTTGCTGACACAATATGCGTACATGTGCGAAGTGGAAGATGAGAGAATACCAAGCTAACATGCGATTGCTGCGACACAATATGCGTACATGTGCGAAGTGGAAGATATCCCATCATTGCTAATGAGGACGCTGTTGATGGCACAACATACGTACATGTGTAAAGTGGAAGAGAAGGGCGTAAACTATAGGGCATAAGATAGTAAATGCACAACATGAAGAAAATGAGAAAGGAATAATAATATGCCTACTCTTACAAGAAAATATAGATTACAGGTTGTTGGAGATAAGGATGAAGTAAATAGAGTTTATACATATATCGAAGATGGTATTATAGCACAAAATAAAGCAATGAATGAATATATGTCGGCATTGTATGCCGCTCGTATATTAGGGATGGATCCCGAAGATAAAAAACAGCTTAATCTGTTGTTTGGGAGGGTCACGAATAGCAAAGAAGGCAGTGGATATTCTTCGGATATTAAATTTCCAGAAGGTTTGCCTATCGCATCAACAGCAGCGTGCGCTGTGAGAAAGAAGTTTTCTAATTGCCTTAAAGAAGGCTTGGATTATGGAAATGTATCATTACCTACTTATAGATCAAATAATCCTCTTCTGGTACGTGTAGAGTATGTAGCATTAAGAGGTAGCAAAGAGAAAAGAAGTAAAGGTAAATTGATTGGTTATTATGACACTGGTATTTATCAGGATTATGAATCTATAGGTGAGTTTGAAGAAAGTATATTTAAAGATATTCAGCCAAAGATATTCATTAAATTTGCAAATAATATCACGTTCAGAGTATGTTTTGGAAATCCGTACAAAAGCAGAGAAGCGAGAGATGTTATCCGGCATGTAATTGAAGGTGATTATGTAGTAGGTGGGAGTTCGATCCAGATTACAAACAATCGTAAAATCATTATTAACTTATGCCTGGAAATACCGCAGAAAGAAGCAAAACTGGAAGAAGGAATTGTATGTGGTGTTGACTGTGGAGTGGCAATTCCGGCAATGTGCGCATTGAACAATGATAATTACAAGAGAAGTGCAATCGGAAATGTAGATGATTTTCTCAGGGTACGAACGCAGTTACAAAATCAGAGAAGAAGATTACAAAAGAGTTTAAAGAACAGCAATGGTGGACATGGAAGGAATAAAAAGTTAAAACCTCTTGAAAAGTTATCAGAAAAAGAAAGACATTTTGCAAACACGTATAATCACATGGTAAGTAAACGAGTTGTAGATTTTGCAGTTAAAAACCATGCAAGTCAGATTAATATCGAAGATTTATCTGGATTTGGTCGGGATAGTTACGGAAAATCAAAAGAAGATGAATCTACAAAGAAGATCTTACGAAATTGGTCATATTACGAACTGCAACAACAGATAACATATAAAGCCGCACAGTATGGGATTTCAGTCAGAAAAGTAAATCCTGCGTTTACATCGCAAAGATGCTCATATTGCGGAGAGATCGGCAACAGAGAAACCCAGAGTAAATTTGTGTGTAAAAATCCTGAGTGCAGATGCCATAAGATATTTGATACTGGATGGATTAATGCGGATTTCAATGCTGCCAGGAATATTGCGTTATCAACTGATTATACAGACGATAAGAAGAAAAAACGTACCTCAAAGAAGAAAACCAAAAAAGAAACAGAATAAAAATTATAGTGACGTAAGTTTGTACTTGCGCCACAAATAACACGAAAGTGTTACGGTAGGTTTTGCTGCCGAAGCGTGAAGTCTTATATGGCACTCACGAAAACCTGTGTAATTATATCCTGCGTAGTTTGAGGTTTTGCACCTATGTGAAATTACACGGGTACAAAACATGATAGGTGTATGGGAATCCATACACTGAGTTTTGCACATATTCGGAATTACACAGGTACAAAACTAACAGCATGATTGAAAACGGTTATGAAAAGTTTTGTTCACATGTGAAATTACACAGGTACAAAACACATGCACAAAAGTATATGTGTGAAAATAAATAAATAAAAAAGAAAGGACGTACATGGAACAACGTAAACTTTACATTTCAGACCTTCATTTCGAACACATCAACGTTACACGATCCGGCGCAAGGAACTTTGACAACAGACCATTCCTCGATTGCGATGAAATGCGAGATAAAATCATCGACAAATGGAATGCAGAAGTAACCAAAGCAGACCATGTCTACATACTTGGCGATTTTTGGTGGAAACTTAATGACTCAAACTTCCAGCTTTTCAAAGACACAATGAATCAACTGAATGGAAATAAACATCTGATTACAGGTAATCACGATAGAGTTTCCAGTAAAAGATTCTGTTCATTCTTCGAAGAAGTTACTCCGTACAAAGAAGAAGTCGATACTGTAAATGGCGAACCGAGATCGGTAATAATGTCACACTATTACATTCCCTTTTACAATCAGCATTTCAGAAACGCAATCATGCTTCACGGGCATTCGCATATTTCTTCTGAGAGCGCGATGGAGCGAAGAATAACCAAGATGCTGAATAACCAGGGATACAAATGCGAGATATATAATGTAGGCTGCATGTATCCGTATATTGATTATGCGCCAAGGACGCTTCAGTACATCGTGGACAACTATTCTGAGCCAAAAAACGAATCGGATGAATTTAACGATATCATTCAGGCTTTACTGCAATATCATAGCGATCATCCAAAGCAAAGCTTCATGGATGCAATTTATAACGCAGCATTAAAGCCGATTACAGATATAAATATCTCAGGTATGGTACATAGACAGAGCCGTCCGCAGAATGAGGTTTGAGATGAACACAGAAATTAAGAAACTTGTAGATGATTTAAACAGGTATAGAGATGCCTATTACAACAAAAATAACAGTCTCATACCTGACGAAGAATACGATAGATTATACGATAAACTTGCTGCGCTGGAAAAGAAAACCGGAATTATTTATGCAAATTCTCCTACGCAGACAGTAGGATATAAAGTAGTAAGCGGACTAAACAAAGTAAAGCATAGTCATCCTCTGCTGTCACTTGACAAGACTACGGAAATTCCTGATTTTGTCAAGTTTTTCGGCGAAAAACAGACGGTTATGATGGCAAAAATGGATGGCCTGACATGCTCAATCACATACGAACACGGAAATCTTGTAAAAGCGGAAAGTCGTGGCGATGGAGAAACCGGAGAGGATGTCACGCATAACGCAATAACATTTTCCAACCTTCCAAAGCATATCCCAAATGTAGATAAACTTGTAGTTGACGGTGAAGCAATCATTGACTATGAAACATTTGAAAGAATCAAGGAAACCGAGAATACAGAGTACAAAAATCCGAGAAACCTGGCAAGCGGATCTGTAAGACAGCTTGACAGTAAAGTTGCAGCCAGAAGAAATATAAAGTTTGTCGCATGGAAACTTCACGAAGCAACTGATTTGACCGGCGAAAACATATTAACCAACAGTTTCAGCCAGAATCTGATTATACTTGACGCACTTGGGTTTGAAGTAGTTCCGATGCTCTTAGTTAACGATCTTGTCCAAAATGCCGAATTGTGTATAAAGACAATCAAAGCTGTATGCGCAGATAATCAATATCCGATTGATGGAATTGTCGGCATGTTTGATGATATCAAGTATGGACAGAGTCTTGGAATGACAGGGCATCATCCAAAAAACGCAATAGCATTCAAGTTCTATCAGGAAAGAAACAAAACTGTACTGAGAGATATTGAATGGCAGACTAGCAGAACTGGTTTGATTAATCCTGTTGCAGTACTTGATCCGGTAGAGATTGACGGTACAACAGTCACAAGAGCAACGTTAAGCAATGTCAGTGTCATCAGGGAATTACAGCTTGGAATTGGCGATTCTGTTACATTAATTAAAGCTAACCAGATTATACCAAAGATAGTTGATAACCTGGATCGCACAGATACATATAAAATCCCTGACATGTGTCCAGATTGTTGTTATCCGGCAGAAATCAGAAGAGAAAATGACAGGGAAATGCTTTATTGTACGAATGAGAACTGCATAGGAAAACTGATTGATAAGATGTCTAATTTTGTGGCGAGAAACGGAATGAACATCATTGGATTATCCAGAGAAAAGCTGGCAGTTCTGATTCGGTTAGGATACATAAGAGAGTTTTCGGATATTTATACGCTTGTAAATCGCAAAAAAGATATAGTAAAGCTTGACGGTTTCGGAAAAGCAAGCGTAGACAACATGATCCAGGCAATAAGCAAGAGCAGGAAATGTAACCTGTCGAATTTTCTTACGGCAATCGGCATTACAGGCATAGGAAAATCTGGAGCAAAAGAAATTGCGAAGTATCTGGCGAAAGTGAAGAGTCATAATAGCGGAATTGATACATTTTTGCGCATGGTACATTCAGATTCTGACTGGTCTGTAATTGACGGTTTCGGTTCTATCACTTCTCATGGAATTAACAGTTATGTGAAGGAACATGAACAGGAAATTGTTGATGTAATTCAGTATCTGGAGTTTGCAGATGATGAAACCAAAGAAAACAATAATGTTTTGGGCGGCAAAACGTTCTGTATTACAGGAAAAATGGTCAAGTTTGCGAACAGGGATGCATTTGTCGCAGAAATTGAAAAGAATGGTGGAATTGTAACCGGCAGCGTAACTGCAAAGACGGATTTTTTGATTACAAATGATAAGGATTCTGGAAGCAGTAAGAACAAACAGGCGGCGAAATACGGAACTAAAGTTATAAGCGAGGAAGAATTTGTTGCGCTTGTAAATAACGCTAAATAAGTGTTGATAAAAAACTCATAACAATATATAATAAGAAGAAAGGCGTTTTTATGAATTACGAACTGGTCAATTTCTGCGAGGTAGACAAATTTGCAGAAAAATCATACTGTGCGGTACATGGCGTTGAACCAGAAAAGAACCTGGGAGATATTACGAAGGTTAATGAGTGTAATTTGCGGCCATTTACGATGATTTGTGGGGGTCGCCATGTCAGGATTTCAGTGTAGCTGGGAACTTAGAAGGAAGCAGATGGAAATGTAAAGAGTGTGGACATGAGTACAATCCTTTGTTGGTTCATTATTTTAGCAGAGATAAGTGTCCACATTGTGGAAGTACTGATATTAATAAGACCAGGTCTTCTCTTCTGGTTGAATGGTTGCGAATCATTCGTGCTAATAAACCAAACTGGGGAATATATGAAAACGTAAAAAACATAACCGGAAAGAAGTTCATCCAGACGTTTAATATGTTTATAGATGAATTACATGAATACGGATATAACACGTATTGGAAAGTGCTGAACAGTAAGGATTTCGGGCTTCCACAGAATCGTGAAAGATTTTACATTATTATAATAAGGAAGGAACTTGATAATGGTAAATTTCAGTTTCCAGAAGGTTTCGATAATGGATACAGACTAAAAGACATGCTTGAAGATGAAGTTGACGATAGGTTTTATGTAAAAACGCCAAAAGCAAGCGATTTGATTAAGAAACTAATTGAAGAAGGAAAACTGCCGGAGAAAGATGTAAGTAATACTGTGCGATCCGGGGGCATGGAAGTTTAGATAAGCACGCATGGGATATAGTATATGACAGAAAATAACAACAGAATTATTGTTGTTGGATGTCTTTCAAGTGGTGCTACCTTCCATCAAAGCGGTCTGGTATACGAAACTGGGGGGTCGCACCATGTATACTTGCAAGAGATTATAAAGATCCAACGAAAATCATTGTAAAAAGAAAACATGAACAAAATAATTGAACACGGATACATAGAAAAAGGAACAGGCAAACATCAATCAAACGTAGTATACGGAATCGGGGGGTCGCACCTACAATCTGTGCTGGTTTAGGGGTAAAATGCTGGACACTTATCTTGATTCAGAATAGAAAAACAAGAAAAAATGACACGAATAATTAAACTTGGAAGTATAGAAACTGCAAATGGTATCCAAAACAAACAAGGATATAATGTTTATTCGATATTTGGTTGTTCGTCTACTATAACTGCGGATACTGGTGGGCTGTCTCGTAATTCGGGGGGGGGTGATACTTATATATGGAAAAAGAAAAAAGTATAAACATCCGTGATTCAGGGGGGCAGGAAGATAAGTATTGCCTGTGCGATCTGTATTCATACTGCATAGACGCAAACTATCAGAAGAGTGCATCATTTGAGCAGTTTTTAAAGAAACATAGAAGACAGTTAATCATTGAAAGGATTAAGAAATGAACATCGTACAGCTTGGAAATGTGAACACTGATTATAAATGGAGTAACCCACAAACTGGAAGAGTTTATGGTAAGAATGGGATCTGTCCTACAATAAACACGATTCAGGGGGGCAGAGAGAACCGTTAATAGTAACCAAAGAGGACAAGCAAATGGAAGATAATGATAATTTCGGCGTTGGTTGTGAAGATGAATACGAGTATTTGATTAGAAAACTCACCCCAAGGGAATGTTGGAGGCTTCAAGGTTTTACAGATAAGCAATTTGACAGAGCAAAAGATGCTGGTGTATCAAACACGCAACTTTACAAACAGGCGGGAAACAGCATTACAACATGTACGCTTTACTACATATACAAAAATCTTTATCAGGTAATGCCTTATCTTTTTGAAGATATGAAACTCAGCAGCTTCTTCTCTGGAATCGGAGCATTTGAGGCAGCGTTAGATATGTTATATGAAGACATCAATAACGGGGCATTAGACAGGAACAGATTTATGGAACTTCAGTACAGTAACTGAATTAAAAGACAATCTTGTAATCGAGAAAAGATATGGGAAAAGAAGTAGACAATTCAAAGATGATTAACACAAGTGAATGCGAAGATTGTATAAATTCTGTTTTGGATGAATCCAACAAAGCAAAAATAATCGTATTTTGCGGCGCAAAAGAGAAAGAATACATATATGGTCAGTGCATTCCTTGTGAATATTATGAATCCAAAAAGAAAGAAGAGTAGAATAAATGCTTGGTCTTGAAATATACGATCCGAATGGCGTTGACGGTAAGAAATTATACTATTATGTACATACAAAAACCAAAACAGGAAACATTGAACCAATACCATGTATCCTGGCAGATGAATCAAAGAAAATAAACATGCCGGTGATTTATTGTTTGAATAACAAGATGAAACCAGTGAATTATTGCGGTATTATTCCAGCTTCCGAGTTAACTGATGATATCGAGATTGCGAAACAAAAAGCGGCATGCATAAATGAATTGTACAAAGGGTTTCAGCATAAGCCGTATATTTCAGTAGACATATTGGAACTGCATAAACAAGACCTGTTACAAATTGAAACAAAAATACAGTCGGAATTGGGCGAATACGACAATTTTCAAGGTATAGATTTCTGCCAGAGTTTAGACAAGATCGGCATCCGTGGACATCACGCATCAATTTATGGCTATGTTTTTTGTTCAGAAGCATTTTCAGTAGATTTTTCAGATACAGAAACGGCAATAAGAAATTTCATCGAGTTCTGGAAGAAGAATGACACACCGGAAAACGTTGCAGATTATGCCAGGTTTTTAGAAGATGGCAAGAAATATGGATGGGATTAAATCTACGCATAGTCAATAACCCATGACTAAAGTCACGAGTCTCCAAACGGCATGATATTATGATTGAAGAGAATATATATAACAAAGAAAAAACACAAAAATTGATATCGACATTAAAGGAAATATTAGAAAGAATAGGTGTTACAATTGAAACAGTTGCAAACGAAACTAACACTGTAAACGAAATTAACGCTGCTTTTAATTCGTTAAATATCATAGTTATTAAATCAGACGAATTTGAAAGTAATAAAATCCCTGATGACGATATTACATCTTTGAAAAAGAAAATTAAATACTGTAAAAATCCGCTTGAAAAGAAGAATCTTGAGCAACGATTAAACGTAGCATATAAAAAGAGGAAGCGAAAAAATGGAAATTTATTGGGTAAAAGGAATAAATAAACAGATGTTTATAGATTGTTGGTTGATGGAGATAAGCATAGATGAAAGTTATAAAGAAATCTGAAAATTTGAATAGCCTGTATTCAAAAGTTAGATTTAGTTGCCCTGTTTGTGATAGTAGACTTGAAGAGTGGAAGAAAGATTTACAGCCAGTGAATTTGTTAGGCGAATTACATTTTGGATTTA
>OCTX012245896.1_pt1 | contig 31006 bp, 42 predicted proteins | sample 1539691 | NCBI WGS metagenome assembly OCTX01 (sample SAMN02144231, study PRJEB22623) | gut metagenome | biome: sheep rumen | host: Ovis aries | place: New Zealand
TGCGAAGAGTATAAATAATGGACCCTTTAGACTTGGACAGATCTTTAATTGTCGGAATAATAATTGAGCACGCCATAATTTGTTATTATCATTAGTTTATTTCGACCAAATTGTGTATATTGTCGAGAAAAAAGACTTATGACAACACAAATAGAGAAAACATCTGTAGCATGTGGAATAAAGGGTTTCCTTCGTCATTGCCGGTTTGAACGGAAACTGGATAAGAAAACAATAGCAGCCTACGAGACTGATCTCCTGCAATTCATTAAGATTGGCGCGATTGATTCAGAATGGGAAATTGAACAGATAACACGAGAAAAGATAAAGGTATGGCTTGAATCAATGGAATCATATAAATTCCGAACAATAAAGCGAAAACTGGCATCAACACGTGCTTTTCTGCGATATTTGGAAACAGAACATGACGATTTCAACAACCCAATTAGAAAGATGCGTATAAAACTCAAAGAACCCGTTCGGCTACCAGTAGTAATGACAAAAGACGAAGTCAAAAAGATATTGACTCAATTAGAAGAGAAAAGTTCTTCAAAGCCCAAATCCCGCCAAGCCAATTTCATAGCAGTGCGGAACAGAGCTGTGGTTGAGTTATTGTTTGCCACAGGAATGCGCATCGGGGAGTTGTGTAATCTGCGCCACAACGATGTCGATTTGGAACACCGAATAGTCCATATTTTAGGAAAAGGAAATAGAGAACGCGTGGTAGATGTCTGCCTACCAGTCACCTTAAAGGCATTGCATGAATGGGTAGCAGTCCGGCCTTCGTCACACGATACTCCAGGGGACTTCTTCTTTATCAATCGCCTTGGTGCCGGACTCTCCCCGCAAACGGTAAGAAGTCTCATCCATAGTCTTGCAGACGAATGTGGCATTTCCAAACATGTGACCCCGCACACTTTTCGCCACACTTTTGCCACACTTTTGTTGGAAGAAGATGTTGACATCGCCAATATCAAGCAGATATTGGGGCATAGTTCCATTGCCACCACACAGATATACCTTCACGTGAACCCCGTTAGGCAGAGAGAAATTCTCACTCACAGACATCCTCGATTAAAAATGACTTAAAAAGAACTACCCATTGGGTAATTGAAATAGACAGCAACTTCCGCAATGTCTAACAAATATTTTTTGTCATTCAAAAAAAACTTTGTATTTTTGCATATCCGATTATTGGAGTTTGATGCAATATGACATATAGTATTAAAACATTGACAACAACCCACGAAGGCCGCATTTTCAACAGAAAGAGCGACCACATTGAACCTAAAGGGCCAGTTGTAGTTGTTGTAATGTCCAATGCCGATAGCGGGAATTTCATTGCTGGCATCAAGGTTGAAAGCTCCATGTATTGCATTAACCGTTCCATCGGGAATGCCAATAACCCATTGTTTTTTCGATGGGATTATTGTGTTTCGAAAATAGATGTACACACTGAATAACAGCCTATGGATAAAGAATATCTCACATTCGATTTAAGTAAACTTGACGATGACAAATATCACGAGGCCGTCCAAAATGCGAGTAGCATTTTGGACACTGACGATGGTGAGGATTGGTGTAATCTAATCCTTAAAGTCGCAAGTGAGATAAAAAGACGTGAAGGTTTGGAAAACGCCATCAGGTATCTTGGCGCCATTCAAGCTGATTACGCGCGGATATTCTTAAATCTATTTGACAAAAACGCTGAAATACTCAAACGGACCTGTTATTATAATCTGGAGAATAATAATTATGACAAGGCCAAAGAGAATTTGGCTCACTATATATACAGCGCCCTTTCGCAGATTGATTATAAATCGACACTCCGAAAGATGCCATATTATAGTTTCCGCACTTTCTCGGACTACTCATTAAAAGATGTAAAAGAACAGAAACTAACATTGTCTCATCCACGTGAATTCAATGATCCGTTGGACACCCTGTTGGTATGGTGGATGGAGTCCGAAATAGCCGAATCCCATGGTAGTGAACTTGATAAAAAATACACACTTTTATTGAAAAAAGTATCTGAGGGCATCAAAATACGGTGTTTGTCTGCAGGGAAGACAACTAAAAAAGAAATTCCCGTAGAAGAACTTTCGAGCTTGATGTGGGCACACTATGCAAACAGCCATAAAGGATTCTGTATCGAATATGATTTTGATAGAGATTTTTTTACCAAAAATCACACTAAAAATCATATAGTTGTATTTGACAACATAAATTATACTGATGTGGTTAATCCGCATGGAGAACCGTCCATCAAAGACGCGCTATTCAACAAAAGTGAATTCTGGAGTTATGAAAACGAGGTCAGATTGGTGATGTTTGATGAGGAAAACGAGGAAGATTTTCCTTCACTTGACTGTACAGGCATGATAAAAGCCATCTATTTAGGGGTGAAGTGTTCCGATGAGAACCGCAGAAAAATGGAAAGAGCCATCGGGCATAAAGACATCCCTCTGTATCAAATGAAAATTGATGCAAACAACCTGACACATTTTAAAAAGCAACAAATAGGGTAAATTATGTTTAGAAAAAAAATAACACAAGACGAGTTGTTGTCTGCCGTCATCCAATACGAACACAACACTAAAAAAGCAGAATTTGTAGAACGGATAGATAAAGGGATCTGCCTTTACAAATTCAAAGGTTCAAGGAAAGCGAAGGTGGTAATAGTAATGTGCGAAAGCCATGACTTCTTTGAGAAGTTGAACATGCAATTACAGATGGCAAAAGATATAATATTATCAGCTACGGGGTGGCTAGACAATATTGAATTATTCACTACGGCTGTCATTACCGATGCAAAAGCAGATGAGTTGGAATCCCATCTGTCACCTGATGAACTTTCGCTATCTGTGTTTGACTGTGAACGGATAAAAGAATTGACAGAATTCAATCCCCTCAAGGAGAATGTGTCCCAAACCACGAAAGACCCAGATGTAGACCCTGCATTCTTTGACTATTTGGCCATGAGCAACGAGTCCTCCGATATCAAAAATCATTTCTTTCATGCGCTACTATTAATGGACATGTATCGAAGCCAGCCTGTTGAAGAAAAATCATTTATTGAGGAGTGTGTTGAAAAGTACCATAAAAGCAGTGTGGAAATACAAAGAGCTGTTAAATCCCTTCGGCGTGAAGGGAAACTGACTGCTTTGCAAAAAGGCAATGAGTTTAGCCTAAGTGATTCCGAGCAACGTATTATAGATAAATCCGTAAAAGAATCCCGCTCAACAGAACAAGAATTCCTTAAAGCCTACGATATTCTTTTAGAGAAATATAAGGTAACCTCTGGGGAAAAAATCTTGGAACGATTAAAAAATGAATATTTGTCAAAATACAACGGGCTGCACTTTGATGAGCAAAGCCAAGAGAACAACAAAAATGAGGTGGCCGGAAGTTTTGCCGAGTTTATTGGCGATATTCTTGGCGATGACCAGCAATGTTTCATTCAAGAATTATCGGAACTTTGTGGCAGAACCGACTACTTGGATCAGTACGCTCTGAATCATGCTTTCCTCAATCTTTTTCGTTCTGATAAATATGAAGAATATTTGAACAAGAAAGAATTTGTAATTTACATGGATACTCCAGTAATTGCGAACTATATATGTTCAAAAAGTTCGTGTGCCGACGAATACCAAATCACATGGGACAATCCCGATTATTTGAATGCCCTAGACCTTTTCGGGTACCAAGAGGAAAATGATGACAAAATAAGATTCACCGTGCCTCACGATTATATCCAAGAGACTATTGGCGAACTAAAAAAAGCATTGCAATTTTCATGGTTTGACCAAATAAAAGATGCACCTATTAAACTAGAAACCTCCAACATCTTCTACAACTTTTATTGTGCTGTCAAAAATGAAATGGAACATTTGGGTGAAGATGTGTCCGGCTTTGGCTTTGAATCATTCGCCAAATTATTGGGATTTAGTGATGTTAATCCGGATTCAACCACTTTTATGAAAAAAAACATCTCTTATTTAAGATATTTCCTTAAACAAATGGGAGTTGAAACTCTTGAAATGGTTGACGGCTATTATGATGGGTTTGAGAAAGTCAAAAATGGATATGAATGGACACTTCACGAACGTGGCAGAGACAAGACTAATTTGGCTATCAACGCCGATGTTCGACAAGCCTTCTTCATCACGAAAGAGGCCATGGCAAAAAAGATTGAAAACAGGGAGTTTTACCTTGTTAGTTGGGACAATACATTGTACAAACTCCGTGACATCGTCAGAGACGAGTTGGAAATAACAGGACATACTTACGGAATATACAAGCCCGGGGAACTCGCGGACAAATTAGCATTTCGCAACTTCCGCATAAGCAAAGAGAACGTAAAAAGCGAAGTCTTTGCCTATGCAAATAACAGTTTCAATTTAACAGATAAAATCCGCAGTCTATTCGACAATGTATTGACTCCATATTTTGCTTCTTCAAAAAACAAGAACAACAAGCTCGTCTCATCTTTGCTAAAAATGGAACAATCCATGATTGATGGAGAAACGGACCGTGATACATCGTCAAGGAGTGACAAGACGTTGTTTGAAGAGTTCTTCTTGTCGATTGTCATGACTTTGCCCAAACACAATTGTACAAAGCAGAATTTGCGAGATTTTTTGGTCGACGAAAACAACAACAAATTTATCATTTCCTCGTTCCAAGAGGCTTTTGAAAAGAAAGAGTCCGTCAATAACCTCGATATAGCAGAACGCTTTTGCAATGAAATAAAAGCATATGCAAATGTTGCGTCAGAAGACATTAAGTTGGGGTAAAAGACTCGCTAATCTACATGTTATATAAAAATGCCCATCACGCAAACGCATGATGGGCTACTAACAAAGATGAAGACACGCCGTTACCAGCGGCGATAGTAGCACCAATTAAGGTTAGAGTAATACACACCGTCAAGGCGATGCCATGAGCCGAAGAGCTTCACCTCGTCACCACGCATGAAGATGAAACGCGATGCACCGCGCTTGCGGTCTACATAATCCCAGAGTTTCTTATTACCCCACCCAACGACCTCTAATTTGGTCAGAAACAGCTCTCTAAAGAAGATTTCGCTGTCGGTCATATCATCGTGCGACTCGATGGGCAAAATGCCGTTATGGGCAAACCACACGCCGCTCTCGCGGTCAAAGAACGGATGGCAGTTGGCACGGCTGACAGAGCCGTGGGTGGCCAGTCTAAAATGGATAATGCAGTCGGCACTCTTTTTGCGCTTCTGTATGGCCTTGGTAAAGTACCGAAACGAAAGAGTCTTGCAGCAATGGCCGTCGCTGTCGGCAAAGCCGATGCCGTGGCGGTTGTACATAAAGACGGCTTCAAACGTCTGTATTGTCGGCGTTTCTACGCCTGCAGGGATATAAAGGATGCAGCACATAATTGATTATATTTTGATTGATTATTAAATATTTAACTTGTTACATGGTCATTAACTGGTCTACCATTGCCATGCCTGCAAAGGCGTTGGCACGGTCTTTGAAAAAGCTCTTCTCATCGTCAGTCAAGAAAGGCACATCGTCAATAGAGCGGACTGGCGCATTGAGACGGTGGTCGGCTGACCAATGCACCAGTTTGATGCAGAAACGCGTCCAATAACTGATTTTGTCATAGTCGGTTGTGCCTTGGTGGTGGCGAAACTCAATTGTGTGGTGTCTGCCCCACGCCTCGCAGTTGATTTTATAGTAGCGGTCATGGTTCATGGCCTCGCCCACTTGTCTAAAGGTACGCGCGCGCACAATAGCGTCCACGTTGCCGACAAGTTTCTTTGCATAGTAATTTTCGCGGCGGCTGGGTGACATAAAAGAGTCAATGACGCTTTCAAGATAGTAGTAGTTTGCAAAGGTGTTGCCGTATTGTTTTTCGGTGATACGACCGCCCACATGGATATGCAGTCCAGTCGAGCGGTTGACCATTGCACCGCATTCGCGCAGCGAGGCGCAGCAGGCTTTCAAAGTGTCGAAACCGCCTCTCGCGCCGTTGAGGATGGGCGAAACGCACTCGATGGGATTCTCGCCTCGGATAGAGCCGTCAGAAACCAATTTATAGTACGTGTTGTTGTCGCGGTGGTTGTAACCCTCGCTGTGCATTTCAAGTCCGCGCTCGGTGGCCTTATTTATAAGTTCATTCACGCGCACATGATAGCACTCAATCTCTACCCCGAAAGTGTACCGCGCCAGTATCTGGTCGATGGTGTACTCTACGACTGGCCGTGCCGCTCTGCCCTCTCGTCCGGCCATACGCTCGGCGAAAAAGAGATTTTGAATGTCGGTGGCCGTGAGACCGATTTTGAGCAACTTCTCGCGCTTCACATCGTGCGAGATGTCCTCTTTCATAATTTCGTTGGCTTGCTCTCTAATTGTCTTCATTGTTGTTAGTTTTTTTAATTGTTATTATACTATTTGTTTTAACTTTCGAATGCAAAATTACAACAATTGTTTTAATTGACAAAATAATTTTGCACAAAAATTAAATATTTAACATTAACCAAAATGCAATTAACTTAAAATGAATACAATAATTTTTCGAGCGGTAATTATAATTAACATTTTAATAAGCCATTTTTCGCTGCAAAAAGAAAATATTTTTTGTCAATTAAAATAATTTATTTAATTTTGCAGCGAAATTAAAACAACAATTTAATATGAATATAAGAGATAATGTTAAGAGGTGTTGCGACTTACGGGGAATTACCCAGAAAGAACTGGCCGCAAAATTGGGAGTGACTGATATCAGTCTCAATGCCACGCTCAAAGAAGGCAGAGACCCGCGCGTCAGCACCGTGAAGAAAATCGCCGATGCCCTGGAGGTGGACATCGCCGAGTTGCTCTCCGACCGTCCGCAGCAGACCGCCGAGCCGGAGGTGGTGCATGTTCCGTACATTCGCTGCCCCCATTGCGGCAAGGAGATAGACGTGTTTGTCAAGCCCCGAGAGGAACAGCAAGCCTGACCATATCCGCGACATACGGGCATAAAAAAAAGCCCGCACATCGGCGAGCTGATATTCCTACTATTGTGTTATTTACATAGAGGCGGATTCCTTCTGGGCATCCGCCCTTATCTTTGCAATCTCCTCTTCTGGACTGTCCGTCAGCGACAGTCTCCGCACCGCCTCATCGAGTGACACCAGACCGGCACCGTACAGCCCTTCCAGTTTCTGCCAGTTCTCCTTCTCGTCCTCCCCGAAAGGCTCCGAGAACTCAAACTTAATCTTCAACTCATCCAGTTTCTTCTCCATCTCTGGATGCAGGAATTTCAACACAGCGATGATGACATTCTTGTCACGGTCCACCAGTTCCTCGTATATCTCCATACGGTTGGCACGCTTGAGGTAGCCCAGTATCATGGCGTTCTTGATAGCCACGCCCGACAGCGTTCCGAGACCTTTGAGCTTATCAAAGGAGAAGTCTGGCGTGAAGGTGTCAAACAGTATGCTCTTCTCCAAGTCCTCCTTCTCGGCGGCACGCAACTCGGAAGCCTGGGGCGGATTGACATATTCAAATCGGGAATCTCTGCCAGTGACTTGCATCAGTTTGGCCGGAGTGTTGGGGTCAACCATGCTGTTTATGACATCCGTGGTGGCCACGGCGATGGGGTCTGCGAAGTAGTTGTTGGTGTCGCCTATCTTGCTGTCTATTTCCTCCTCACGTGCCATTCGGGGTTCCGCGCCCTCCCAGGACTTCGGCTGCTGGTAGTAGATGAGGTTAATCTTGTGCGTGGGGTTGGGATAAGGCTTCACGCTCCAGCCCACGGCCTCCTTCTGAGTGAAGTAAGAGGCATCCTCCGTCAGAAAGTCCCAGTGCTGCACATAGCGGCCATTGGCGGAACGGAGCTTGTACCCGAAAGCCACGGCCACCAACTTGCCGTACTGGTCTTTGAGGGTGCGGAGGTCGTAGCCCAGGGAGCGTGCCAGGATGACCACGTTGCAATGGGGAGTGTTGTCATCGTCACGATAGAGATGGTAGTATTTGGCACATTCCGTTTCAGATCCTGCGAGGCGTTTCACCTTGCGCATCGTGCTGTCGAAACGCTGCTCGGAGAGGAAGTCCGTAAACAGTTTATACGCCTCGTCGTCGCCCTCCACCTTGCGCCACAGTATGGGATTGCCAAGGAGGAAAAATAGTTCTATCTCATTGATATACCGTTGGCGGCAACGTGGAAGTTTGCAGGTAATGTACGGCTGCTTGTTCTTGGGAACGCGGTTGGGGCGGCGCATGATGTCGTGCTTCTGCGGCCAGTATTCCTTGATGGCGTTGTCCACGTCGGTCTCGTTGGAGTTCATCAGGTTGATAGCGTGCGACACATCGCCGGAGGCCACATACTCGAAGAGCGTGCGTTCCGCGCCGGTGGCGTTGAGGATAAGGTTGCGGAAGAAGTTGTGTATACCGCTTACGAAATTGGACTGCATGGTTGGTTACGGTTTATGGTTTGACGTGCAAAAGTACGTCATTTTCACCGTGTAACGTATGTCGTTGCAGTCTCTCGCGTTGGATGTCGGGCGGTCGTTACATAGAAAGCCCAGAAAGGGCTATTCTTTGCCTATGAAGTAGAGGTCAATCACGCTGCCCTCTCTGGAGATGATGGTGGCATCGGGCTGCACGTCAGGATCGAGTGCCGCGCGTTTCGGGTCTTCTCGGTGTACGTAGATGTGCGCAGGAACGGTGATGTGCTGGTCTGTGCCGTGGAGGTCGCTGGTCAGCCAGCCGTCAGCACTTACCACGCCCCACATGGTTTTGTCCACCCCAAGGCGGTTGAGGCGGTCAATGATGGTCATTTCTCTCTGTGTCATATTGCTTTCGGTTTTACGGTGTACATACGTCTGTTGAAACGGTCTATCACAAGCCACCTGCAGGCGGTGTTGTCGGTTGCCGCTTGGCTTGCCACGGCTCTCGCCTCGCGCAGTATGTCATAACAAGCGTACAGAGCGTAGGTGTAGCCCACTTGGATGATGGCGCAGCGCGTAGGGCATTCGCGCGCCGTGTCAAATGCTTTTTGTCGGTCTATGCGTATCATATTATATGGTGTTACTGATTGATGTTCAACACAAAGCCGATGCCTGCATTGGAGGCTGCATCGGCCAATTCTTCCATGTACCTCGGCGCAAAAGTTCGGTGTATGCCATCGGCGTGTATGGATGCCTCGCAAGTGCCGTCCTCATAGCGCATCACATTGATAACGTGACGCTCGATGCCGCTGTCGGTGTCAAGGGTCTCGCGCCAATGCCATGCACCCTCGCCGTCATAGTTGAAGTTGTTTTTGGCCAGAAGATAGGCCGAAATGGGCGTTTTCATATCTATACTATTATGCAATGCTGATAAGGTTGGCTTTCTTGAAGCAGCGGAAATCCCTGCGCTCGGTGTCATAGTAGGTCTGCACCGTGTCGTTGGCTCTGCGGCCACCCTGCGCCACGGTCGGCACGATATTGTCAGCAAGTGTGCCGTATGCCTCGCGTATGCTGCCGTCCACCTTTTGAAAGTAGAACTTGACGATGCGCAATTTCATGGCCATCTTTAGTTTGATGTTGCGCCACGCCGTTCTCAACGCCTCGGCCATTGTCATGCCGTTGGTCTTTACAAACTGCCACGCCAGTTGCATGACATCGCTTAAAAGTTGGTTTCTCGTTTTCATCTTGTTATGTATTTTTATTCGTCTATTGTATATTCAAATTTTTTCGGATGCCACTCATGGCCGCACCCTCTGCAAACGCATGTTGTTTTTACATGGTCGGACTCTTCACCTATGCCGTCGGCCATCACCTTGCCGTCCTCAACCTCATATATATATGGCCGTGTGTAGTAGTCCACTATCTGGAAGTTTCTGCTGCCACATTTAGGGCATTTCTTGTCTGTCATTTTATTGGCTTTTAATCGGTTGTCCTATAGTAATATTCTGCATCCTCGCCCGTGAGGTTTTCAGCGCACCATGCGTCCAGTCCGCGCCACAGCTCGTCATATTCACGCGCCAGTTCTTCATTGTGCTGGTAGTGCTGCCATATTTTGTGGTTCAGTACCATCACCAACTCGGTGAGATATACAATGTTGTCGCGCCATCCGGCCACGGCTCTGTTGTAGGTGTCGCGCACGGCCTTTACACCGAATCGGTCGGCTATTGAGAAGTCCATCCAAAAAGTGGTCTTGGGCGTGTAGCCGTTTTCTGCCATTATTGCTTCAAATGCGTTCATATTATTTTGTATTTATTATATTCTTTGTTTTAATTTTCTAATGCAAAATTACATATTTTATTTTAATTGACAAAATATTTTTTTCAAAATAATTAAACATTTAACATTAACCAAAATATAACATACTTAAAATAAACACTATAATAATATGCAACAAGATTAAAATTAACATTTTAATTTGCCACAAAAGCACACTTTCTCGCGCTCTGTTTAGCAAAAAATGACTATATTTGCACTTGCATTCTACAAGAAAGCAAACACAAAAGTAAAGAGTAACACAATGATAGGACTACGCGACGGTTGGAAGATATACGTGGGCATCGCTCCCTGGTACTGCGGGGAGGGCGAGGACTGGCACGACGGTCTGTATCATATCAAAGAAGGTCTCCCCGCATTACCCTCACGAGGAGACTTCTTCCGCCCATCGACAGCAGCATACAATGCGATGGAGGCTGTTTTCGGAGAACAACCCTGCAAAGACTGCCCAGACAAGAACGGAGGATGTATGTGTCATAATTATGGGCGCAGCCCCATACTCCACACCAGCGACTGCAACTATGTGATGGATGTATGCTTCTTCCAGGAAGAGAAGGAGATAATAATAATCTTGACTTGTGAAGTTGGCGAGCCAGTCGTTTCCGTCTCAAAGGGAAGCGACACAAACCTCAAATTAAGACTTATGGCAAAGGTGTTGGGTAAATCCTGACACACCAAGTGTCAGTTCCTATCCTTGAAGAAATCAGCCCAGTATGGATTTTCCTTGTCGAATATCTACTTCTGCTCCTTGGTCAGTTTGTAGGGATAGTCGGCAAATAGGTTGAAGATGGTCTTCTTGTCAAATGAGAACAGATGCTCTCCCTTGCTTTCTGGATTGTCTATCCAGTATATCTGGTCATCAGGGTTTTCCTTGTAGAACATTCCGTCATTCAGAGCCTCGCACACCCATCCGAAGGCTCTGGCCATCCGCTTCTCCGAGTCGACGAAGTGGCCGCCTGGATTCCATTCCAGCACCGTTTCGATACCCTGGGCGGAGACCAGCTCGTGCTGCTTCCGAATAGCGTCGTCCACATGGGCCATGACAGGGTTCTTGGTGCGGAACTCCCTGTCACCGAGACTGAGGTACACAGCATTGCTGTGCATCTCCTTCCCATCGATATAGTCAGCCCATTGAGAATACCAGACAGATGGTGAAGCGGCGGCGATACCATCGCAGATGTCGGAATTGTATCCAGCCCACAATGCGAAGAGTCCGGCCAATGAGTAGCCGCCGAGGACAACCTTCATCGCTCCCCAGCGTTCCTGCAGGGTGTGGATTAGGACATTTTTGACGTAGCCAAGTGTCATTTCAGCACCATCACCGAAAGGCTGCTTGCCGAAGGTCGGCGGTGCCGGCCACGGCGTGAGTTCCGACATCCAGTCCTTGATACCGAAGGCCACCATATTGAACGGAGCGTCGGTGTGGCTGCGTATCAGTTCCACCTCGCTGTCGAGCAGGCTCTGGTCGTGGTCATCCACGGGTTGGAGCAGCAGGATCTGCGCACCGTCCGTCGTGTAGATGGTGCAGTCACAGCCACCTATGGCCTCCGTAGTCTTCATTTCCAGATGCTGCTGTCTTTGCCGGAGCCAATCTCAAAGTGCAACTTGGCGATTCCAAGGTCAAGACCGGCGAATGGTCCATGCCCTTCTGTAGCCATCACCTTGCCGTCAGCCATCTGTGCGAAGCGGAAGTTTTGCTTGTTCATCGCCGAGGGAGCCAGCATAACACATCCGATACCTTTCTTGAACCAGTCGTGCGTATAAGCAAGCGAGGTCACTTCCTCGATGGGTTTGCTGCTATGTGCGACGCCCTGGGTGGTGCCATAACCGATGGAGATAACGGCCACATATTTCTCATCCTTGCCGACCTGCACGGCTTTCTCCTTGGAGAAAGAGCCAGCCACCCAGCAAGTGTTCAATCCCATCTGCTGCGCCATTAGCACCAACCGTTCTCCCTCATAGCCGAGTTTCACCTTCAAGTCGTCGGACTTCTTTCCCACCAGAGCGATGTAGTTCACCGCACCAGAGAACTTGCAGTATTTGGCGAGGAAGCCGGAGAAAGCCTTCGGCTCGTTCTGGATGAGTTGTATATGCAAACCTTTGGCGGCGTTTATCTTGTCAATCTCCGCCGTAAGCGTGGCCACCTGTTCATCCAAGAGTGGTCTTTCGTCGTACTGCCGCACGGAATGTCGTGCCGATATTGCTTCTTCTATTGTCATAGTAGCTCGTTTATCTTACCCTTTCCATGTGATACCCCATCCGTTTGAGCTGCATAGCCATGCCAAAGAGGTAGAGTTGTCGCAGACACGTCACATAGGCATCGAAAGCCTCCTTGGTGCCTGGCTCTATCTGCTCGCGTATCAGGTCGAAGTTCACCCTCGTGGCGCACTCGCTGACCACCTGGGCAAGGTCTTCATATTCCTCTCCACGTACCATCAGCACGTCCTCGCAAATGTACTCATCCAAGGAATCGTAGCCGCGCTTGTCGCGCATATAGAGGTAGAGGTCTTCTATCTGGGAATATATCTCCCACTCGTCATCCCACAACTTGGCCACGGCTATTCCGATGTACATCATCCAGCCGAGGCTGGCCACGGGATAGTCGCGGTACTCGCGCGCACCGTCGGGAATATATGACTGACCTATCGACTCCCACTTGTCCGTCACATCGGGGCATTCAGGAAGCCGCTCGTCGACTTTTCCTATTTCCACAAGGTACTGGAGCAGGCTTTTATGTATCGTATTCTCAAACTTATCTGCCATTGTATCATTACACTAATGAAGATGCAAAGATACAAAAATAAACTGACATGGCAGCGAAAATCTTTAGTACGGAACGTCATCCGCCGTCACCCTGACAGACCGCAGTATGCGACCGAGCAACTTCCCAAGCACATAATACCTTACCGCGTCAATAGCGTGGTTGAAGGCATCGATAGGAACATTCACAAAATTGCCGTCCTTGTCTTTCGACCAGGTGTAGTTCCGAAACTCGTTGATGAGGTTCTGCGAGCGCCGCGTGACGTGTATGCGGAGGGTTTTCATCTTGTCAATACCGGCCAGCACAGATCCTGCTCCCTTCATTACGGGATAGATGAGGATGCCCGCGTTGGCAATTTCCTGAATAAGTCGGGGGTCTGCGCTGTCTGCCATCACCTCCAGCCCATTGCCCTTGGCTCCCAGCTCGCGTATGATGTCCTTGGAGAGCATCTGCGGAGCGTAGAAGAGTTCGTCGAGGTAGAGGTCATCGCCCAGCAGACCGCACCGTATGCCTGCGGAGGGGTCTTGCGTGAAGCCAAAGTCCAGACCCAGAGCCTGGTGCTTGCAGCCTTCGGGGAACTTATCCACAATATCCCAGTTCTCAAAGACAACACCCTCCACCTCGTCAGCCCAACGCCCCATGATGGTATGTGCGTACTGCTGCGGATTGGTCTCCTTGATGCGCTTTACCTCGGAAAGGAACTCCTCGGAGAGGTTCTCAAGATTATCGAGGTAGGTGGTGTGGATATGAAGGACGGAGGGATTGGTGCTTATCTGCACGGGAACGCCGTCGAAGTATTCTATGCGGTGGGTGTTCTCGATGTATTTCTTGTAGATGAAATGGTGCTTGTCTGTGGGGTTCATCACGATGATGATGCGGTTCTGGATACCCTTCTGGCGGATGGAGAGCATGATGGTCATAAACTCACGCTCGCTCGTCCATTCCTCGGCCTCGTCGCACACGAAGGTGGTGATGCCGTGGATGGACTTGAGCTTTGCCGTCTGGTTGCCGCTGCTGGTCTTGATGCCTCGGAACATTATCTTCGAGCCAGTCTTGCGGTTCACCACGTCCTGCTTGGTGGCGTGGAAGTATTCGGCCACATCGTCGGCCTCGACCTTTTCAAGAAACTCTGGGATGACGGATAGCTCAGCGGAGGTCATCGTATAGCGGGAGAAGAGGATGTTATGGACTATCCGTTCCTCCTGGCCATACTTGTTGGTGGCCATCTGAAACTCAAAGGAAAGTCTTTCAAGGAATGTGGAGACAGCGTAAGACTTGCCGCTTCCGCGCCCTCCCGTGATAAGGATGATGGGTTTGGAAGTGTCGGCATATAAGGGATAATATACGGAATGGGTCTTTATCATTGCTCGTCGTCACTCTCTTCGGCCTGCATCTTATCTGCCGTCATCTCCAACTCTATCCACTTGTGGATGTCGATACCCTTGGTCGCAACGGTATGATGCACCGTGGTCTCTTCGCCGAAGCCCTCATCCTTGCCGAGGGTGGTCATAAAGTAGCGGAGCATCTGCGGGTCGGGATGTTCCTGCCAGCCCACGAACTTGCCTTTCTCCATGATGGGAACACCGAAGGCCACGGCCTGCGCCGTGGAGACTGCCTTGTCGAAGGTGCGCATACGTGCCTCGTAGAGGGCATCGTCGAACTCCTCGTCCTCGTTGCACCAGCGGCGGAGCATCTTGCGGGACACGCCAAGCATACGTGCCGCCTCGGAGAGGTTTCCTCCGGTGGCGGCCAGTACCTTTTCCAGTTTCTCTACTGGCGGCTTCTTATAGGGTTTGCTTGGCATATCGGTTATGGTATATGGTTATGGTTTTCATCGGTTTGCCCTCGCGCGTGCGCGTGAAGACTGGGAACTATGGGACATTTGGACTACAAGCCGAGCCGCTGCATGAACTCCTTTCCGTCGATTATCATCGAGGTCGTGAAACGGTAGCCCGTGAGGTCGCAGAACTCCAACTGGTCATCCACGGTGTCGAACTTGAGCATCACGTATACGGTGTTGTCGGCATTCCGCGTGTCGGCGATGTCGTTGTTGCGCTGCTTCTTGGCCTTGATGTCCTCCTTGCTCTCATGGGGCTGCTCGGCACGGTCTTGGGCTATCTGGTCGAAACTTTTCTCCTCCTTGTCGAGGTCGAAGGTGGGTGTCTGGCGTGGCGCGGGCATGGGGGCGAGGAAGTCGTCACCCATGTCCTCCATCGGAGCTGCGGCAGGGTTGGTGTCATCCGTGACGAGGGTAATGTCATCGTGGAGAGCCACGAGAGCCTTCATATCATCATCGGAGAGTCCGACATGGGAGAGGTCAATCTCGCCCACATAGGGGGCGATGAGGTTGTAGTCAGCTTTGCTGTTGCCCACAGCCATGTAGGTCATCTGCTCCTTCTCCGTCTTGTCATCGAACTCAACTACCTCAACCTTCAACTTGTAGTCCTTCTCCTTGGAGCCGTCGTACTTGTTGATGATGTCGAGGGCCTGCACACGGCGGTGGCCGTCGATGAGGTTTCCGCTGAGTCTGTTCCAGACGATGCCTCCGAGGTATCCGTTGCGCTTGATGTTGTCTACCTGCTGGCGGATTTGCTTGTCGGTGTGCCGCTTGGGGTTGTAAGGGTTAAGCGTCACCTGGCTCCGCAGGATCTCCTGCGTGAGGCTCTGACGTATTTCCTTGGGCGCTTTCGGCTTCTTCGGCTGCTTTTCTTGCGGCTGCTTCGGCTTGTTTTCTTGCTTGCTCTTGCTCATATTCCTTGATTATGAATTGTGTCCTTGGGAAGATGGTGTATATGCGGCGGAGGTCTTCGGGGTAGTTGGCCTGCAGGTATTTCAGATACCAGTAGTCGCTGACATCGCATCCGCACGACTGGCCTCCGCCGCCGTAGGCTTCGGGGGATTTGAGGTTGTTGCGCTTGATGTATTCCAGTATGTCGGCGTTCTTATAGGTCGAGAGGGGATAGAACTTCTTGCCCTTCCAGCAGATGCTCTCCTTGCCGTCCTTGTATGAGCGGAGCATGAGGCGGCGGTTGAGGCTGTCCGACTGCTTGAAGCCCAGACAAGCCCATTCGATGCCAGTCTTCTCCCTCACCTTGTCGATGATGTCGGAGAGCTTCCACAGTCGCTGGTTGGGGTTGCGCTGCACACCCATGAAGCCGTACTTGACCCACGAATAGTAGCCGTAGTGCGGCACCTGCATCCACTCCGTGTTGGGGTACTTCTTCGCCGCATAGCGGTGGAAAGGGGCTATGTGGTCGAGGTTCGGCACGACATACATATAGACGCAGACGATGCGTTTGAAATGCGGTGCCACGAGGTCGAGGAGGGCGATGCTGTCCTTGCCGGAGAGCGAGTGCATCAGGATGATGCTGTCGGTCTCCTTGGCGATGTCGGACACTATCTCTTTGGCGCGTTCCAGCATAAGGCGTTACTTTTTCTTGCGGTAGAGTTTGAGGTCAGACTTCATGGCCACCTTGTGGAGCGGCCCCAGGGCGGTGGAATAGTCGAGGTCTGCCATCAGCACGCGGTCGTCGCGGTCTTCCACCACGACATAGCGGGTGTAGGCATCGGAGGGGTCAACCACATCCTTGTACATAACCACGGCATCCTTCTCGATCTTCTTGTGCCTGGAGGCCTGCGCCAGCATCACGTCACGCGCCTGCTCGTTGGTGAGGCTGCGGCGCATATTGCGGTAGTCGGGGGCGGACTCCCTCACTGACATCATCTCTTTCATGGCTGCGGCTTATTGGGTGGGACGGTTCTTGCGATATGCCTTTTCGGGAAGAAGCTGGCGTATGCCGTCAAGGACGAAGCCGCCGTTTTCCTCGGTCTCTATGGCGTTGTCGTACTCCTCCAGTTCCTCCGGGGTGAGGTCATGCGGCTCAAGGCCGTATTCGGAGAGTTCTTCTCTGATTTTCTGTTCGTGTCTCATTGCGTGTCTTGTTTGGGTTTAACTGTTTTTCTTGGTGTAGCTCCATCCGAAGCGTTTGGCGAGGCGTTTCATCACCTTGTGGTAATGCACCACCGAAGCGCGGTCGTAGCTGGAGTTGGCGTAGGCTCTCCTGCCGGTGAGGTAGCCGCTGCGGGTTTCGTTGGTCAGCCGGTTCTCGATTTCCCTGTACGCCTTCCTGACCTCGTCGGCGCTCACTCCCCATCCGCCCTTGGGGCGCTTGATGGAGAAGGTGTAGGTGGGGGTCACGGCCCTCATCTCCCTGGCGTTGGTGGATACAGCCAACGTAATGTCGTGATGGCTGAAGGAATTGCCGATGGCCATGATGCCGCTCTTGCCCAAGGCTCTGGGGTGGTTGTGGGTGAGGATGGAGTTCTCCGGCAGCTTGCCGCTGACCGAGACCTCCGTCCCCTTGCCCTGTATCGACCTCACAAGGTTGCCCTTGCTGTCGAAGACATGCAGCTCTTCGTCACGCCTGCGGCGGATGCTGCGCTCCATCCCCAGGATATTCTGTCGCATAAGCGCGCTGTAGCCTTTCTCTGTCGCGCCGTTATGCCCTGTCACCATATATGGCTCTTTGCTCATTGTTTTACTTGTTGCAGACTTGTTATACACTCTTTTTATGTAGAAAAAGTGAAGTCTACACTGTAAAACTTCACACTCCCGTGCCGGCCGGTATCAGCGTTATCGCATGATACGCGGCGTGCGGCGTGCGGCTGCGCCCATGCTGGACACACGCGCTTGCCAGTATCTGTCCTCGGTGCGGTAGCGCGTCACGCTGCCGTCGGGGTTCTGACGCTGGGCATAATACTCACGTGCCATGATGACCTCCTTTTTTAATGGTTAGACATAAGGTTATTTGGTTATGGTTGGTTTCTGTCACAGGCCTTTGCTGCCTATCACCTCGCTGACGTGGAACCAGAAGAACCACGGACGCTCTTCGGCAGGCAGTTTGGCGTACTGCTGCCACTCGTTGTCGTAGTCGTGGAATCCGAACTTCTCGCCCAGCATTTCAATGTCCTCTTTGCACATACACGCGAGACCGCAATAGTCAAGCAGCACGTCGAGAGAGTAACGACCGCCTCTGTCGTAGAAATGGATGGCGAAAATGTCCTTCATCGGCCATTCGCGCTTGTCGCCCTTGCCCTCGGCTTCGAGCTTGGCGTTGCGTTCAAGTTTCTTGGGGTCAAGAAACATCTCGCAGTTCTTGTTGGAGTAACTCCTGATTTCGACCGTCTTCTCGCCGCTGGCGATAGCCTTGGCGTGTGTCTTGTAGATGGTCAGGCTGTAAGCCTCTTCTTTCTGTCCGTTGAACTCAATCTGCATAACTTTTCATGTGTTATTTAATACAAATATTTACTGCAAAAGTACATATAATTTACTAATTACACAAATATTTTTGCAAAATATTTTGTATGTAATTTTATTTCAGTTGTTTATATTATGTATTTTGTTGGCTGTAGCAGTAAACCAAAGCCATTTTCGATGCCTTTTAGGGCTTAAATTTTACTAAATAATAAATAATTTACCGTAGTAGTAAATAGCCATGTCGGAATGTCCGGCACATGCCTTACGACGGCTCGGCCCCCTCGCTTTCTTCGCCGAAGAGGACGGCGAGGGCAGCATCGGAGGCGAGGGAGGCCGCCACCCTGAACTTGGGGTCGTTGAAGTAGAGGAAGGCGAGGTTGCCTCGATAGTAACTCAACAGCCGCGTATCCATACGGAGATAGCGATGCGCGTAGCGCCGTATGTCGCTGTTGTTTTTGCTGACGCTGCGAAAGAGGTTGTGGGGCTGGATGAGGTAGAAGGCGGTGTAGAGTTCCGCACGAGTGGCCAGACCCTTTTCGACTCCATCCAGGACAGCGGCACAGGCGTTGTGCATCTTCTCCATCTCACCGTCTGTGAGCGCGCATTGCGCGAAGACATTCCGCTCCAGTCCTTTCAGTTGCTCATGGATGACATACAAGTGGAGCATGGTCTTGATGTCGTAAATCTTTTTCTTCATCTTTGTTATTGTTGTTGATTGTTAGCGGTTTGATTGTGCGGGTGTGGCCATCCTCGCCATCTCCTCCACCCTCTTGGCGATGGTTGTTCGCAGGGTGACGATTGTGGCGTGGGTCATCAGCTGCTGGGGAGTGAATTTCAGCACCACCCATCCCATCTCGGCGGCGGCGTTGAACTTCTCCATATCCTTGATATACCCCTGGGGGCGATTGTGACGGCCATAGCCCCATACGCCTCCGTCGCATTCGACGGCTATCTTGAGGGCTGGCACAGCATAGTCGAAACGCCACTTGCGGGTGTCGTGGAAGCGATACTCGCGCACCATGTCCACGTTAAGCTCCGACTTGCAGTAGGCCGTGAAGAGGTCTGTGGGGGCGGTGTCCGAGCCGCTGATCCTGCGGCGGTGTGGATTGCTGTATATCATTTGCCGCCTCCCTCCTCGATACGCACACGGAGATACATGTCCCCGTCGTTGCAGTGGTCGATGACCTCGATGTGGTTGAGGCGGAGCCTGACGGCCTCCTCCAGGGCGAGCCGGAAGGCGCATACGCTCCTCCGCTCGCAGCCGACACCATTGCAGTGCCGATAGTCATGGTTGAACCTAATGTTTGCCATAGGAAAATGTGTTTGTTGTACTGAAGCTATTTGTCAAAGAAAATACAGGAATAAGGAGATACCGTCAGGTATTTCCAAAGCAACAAAAATGGGCCTGTTGCATTTATGCAGCCAGACCCATTCCCGTTATTAGAAAACTAAATGATAATGCCGATTGCTATTCCTTGTCTTCTCTGACAAATCTGCTAATGCGTTCTTTTACAATTCTCAGATAGTTACGCTGGAGTTTCTTTGTCAACCGGCTTTCCAACACCATCTTTGTCACAGAACCAGGCAAAGCAGTGTATTTATCCAGTATACGGTCGACACGGCTGCTAACAATACCAGCTTCACTCCCAAACCATTCAAAATCCTGACGGCAGGGATGACCCGTGCGAAGATAGGCATCGCTTCTCGGAAGGACGGGAGACAAGCCGTCAGACAATGCAAAATCCTCGTCACGGACATGCAGTGCAGTATTCATCAAGTCGTATGCCGGAGTTAGACGATAGTCGCCACCAACATTTATTAGGGAGAAATTCTTCAAGTGGGCATCGCCGTTAGCATATATATAATTAAAAACGACCAGTTCAAAGAAACGTTCCATATTGACCATCCATGCCGGTATGTATCGACGGATAGCCTGTGCCACATCCGAATACGAACCTCTGTATTTGAACATAGTTCCCTCATTGGCTTCACTTCGTCCGATTAGTGTTGCCATATCCTCCATCGGGTATTTCATCCCCTCTGGGCTGATGTCAAAACGACGGGTGATATAGACAGAATGCCCACTTGGAGTGGAGCAGAGGCCGTTGGCGGCGGTCTCTATTCCATATACTTTGGATGCAATCTGCATGGTCAAAAACTCATTGGCGGGAATGTACCACCGCTCATTTATTGTGGCATCCCACGGCGCTGGTTTGAGTATATGCGTGGAACGCTCGCCGTCTTTGGCAAGACGAATCTTCCCTCCGTCTATCATTGCGGGGTACTTTTCCTGCACTCCCGATACGGACAGGAGCTGCATGGCATGCGTCATCTCATCGGTGTGGTGCTTCTCATCCAGATTAAAATCAAGCTCCAGTGTGACTCTCCGGCTGGCAAACAACATACTATCTTCCTTCATCGCTCACCTCCTTTACATTTACCGCCCCTATGGAATCCGCACCACCCATTGCACACAAGATACCGAAAAAGTCATTTTCATCCACATGGTGCTTGCGGCATACGACACGTCGCAAGGCTCCCTCCGGCAGAAGGTTAGCGAAGAATGGGAACAGAGTGTCGCTACAATAGGGGGTGTCCTTCTTGGGTAGGGTAACCGAAATGTGAGGGTTGTCTCCTCTCAAATATTCGGGAAGATACTCGTATCTGTAACCCTTTCCAGGAAACTGCTCTGTCAACACGCCCGCCTTTTGGCCATTAAGTATAACATTCAATTGTCTCATATTCTATTTCTTATATAGTCCGTCTCAATTGACAAGTCATTTCCATCCCGAGTACGGCAAGTATTTTCTCTACAGTTTGTATAGAAGGATTTCCCTTGCCACGCTCAATATCCTTCACGGTGGCAAGACTTACGTTTGCCATCTCAGCGAGGTCGGATTGTGATATTTTCAACTGCGACCGACGTTCTTTAAGTGTATCTTTTAACGACATTTACGGTTTATTATACTAAACTTTTCCGATGCAAATATACAACTTTATTCTGAATTGCATCAAAAAAGTTTAATAGAATAAACTTTATAACGCAACCATAGGGTGTACGGACTGCCAGCATATGTTTTTGGATCAACGAGAAGAAATTTCACCCAACTCCTTTAGGGTCCCTGATTTTCATAGAGTTCCCCACTACCTTGGCATTATTAGATCCATATTCATCGAATATTACTGATAAAGGATTCACCTCTCGTGTGTTGACATACAACATCTGAAACCCAATTCCATTGGAGACGAGTCTGACATGCACTGCCTTGCCACTATTCAGCATCAGGATATCATTTTCGAAGATTTCCTTTCCGTTGCGATCGTAGAATCCTGTACCAAGACCTATTGATCGTGGCTCCACCGCAGTTATCCGGGTTTCATTCTTGCCTCCAGGCTGCACAATCCAGCACTGTCCACCCGACTGTATCAACGAACCATAGCGCCACTCCGTACCGAATAGTACACGACCTCTGAATCTGTAATTTAAACCTTGCATCATTTTTCTGTTTTAGCATTGATAATCATTTCATTAAAATAGTTTTAATTGTTCATTCGCAGATGGCTCCGTATATACAAAAAGACGCCTGAAGATATGATAAAGAACATTTACGACGATACTGTTGCCAGCCATCTTCGCAAGTTGAGTTCTTGGTATACCAGCCGAGAAAGTGTTATTACATTTAATTTCCTTATATTTTGGTTTTTCATGCCTGTTCATGGTTGGTAAATTTTTATTGAAGGAATATCTTTCAAACACGATAACTCTTCTGTTCGCCATCGTAGCAGATGGTGTTGCACATCTCGCGCAGCCGGTCGAAGATGCGGTCGCCGTAGGTCTTCTGCAACTCGTCCACCTCCATCCCTTGACTGTCGACCAGGACGGAGAGGTTGGTGGTGATGACGGTGAATAGGCGGCTGCTGTAGCGCGCCGCTATCAGCTCCGCCAAGGGCGAGAACTCGTTGCCGTAGCTCTTGACAATGACGGCCTCCGTGCCGAGGTCGTCGATACCGAGTAGCTTGCACCGCTTCAAGCCGTTGAACTCCGCAGGGCTGTTCTTGCCCAGTGCGGCAATCTCGCGTGCGTCAGCCACGGTCATCACCTCGTTGGTGAGTAGATAGAGCATTCGTTTGACGGCGAGCATCATAGTGGTCTTGCCCACTCCGATGTAGCCGCGCAGCATCAGCCCTGGCTTGGGCAGGGTGACGAGCCACCGCCCCACGGAGCGCAGCACGGCACGGGTGTAGCCGTCATCCTTCATCACGCATCCCCTCCGCTGAACCTCTCCGACATAGGCCACCCGAAGGTACTGCTCGGCGACCTCCGCCGTCATGTCCAGACGGACTGGCGGCTCGGCCTTGCAGCTCATACTGACCTGGCCTGCAAACCATTCCAGCGAGCGTTCCGAGGCTTGCTTCTCGTTCTGCGACACCATCTTCCAGTATTTCTCGCGGTAGGCTTTGGCCTCCTCCTCGCTCTTCTTGCGCTGACACTCTCGCTCTTCTTGATCCTGACGATACCATTCGTCGAACTGCCGCTTCGCCTCCAGTTCCTCTTCGGTCATCTCCTCCGGCTTCTTGGTGGCGATGGCGTGTTCCATCTCTCGGCTAAATGTCGGTCTGCATACCCTTGTTGGCGGGCTTGGTGACTGTTCCGAGGCCGAGTCTTGAATTGTTTGTGCTTGTGTTTCCATCTTGTGCTTGCTTTTCTTTGTTGTCGAAGTTGCCGGACATAACCTTGTCGAAATTATTCGGGCGAATCAGCCAGTCGAAGTTGAACCACGTTTGGCTGTCGAGGTATTCCGAGGCGCACACTTTGTCGATGGCCTCCATGAATGCCCTTTTCCCATACATGCGTATCCTCGCCCTGACCAATTTGCGGCGGTTGTTTTCTATGTACAGAATCTTGCCGAAACGCCCTTTTGTCTTCTCGTTCCAGTATTCCGCCAACTTCCCATAATCAATTTGAAGGATTTTATCTTCCTCATCCTCCGGCGAAGGTGGAGCGTCGGGCTTCAAGCCCGACATATCTTCTTTGACGTAAGGAGAAGAAGATATAATACTTCTTTCATTCTTATACTCTTGTTTGTTGTCGTTGGTTTGTCGCTGGTTTGTCGTTGGTTTGTCGCCAGTTTGCCGCTCCGTTTGTCCTCTCGTTTGTCGCTCACCTTCCGCGACAGCCTGATAACACTCATAATTACAAACGGTTATTATGCTAAAATCGCTTGTCGTTTTGATTGTCAGCTCGTTTGTCGATTTTAAGTGTTCCAACGCTGTTCTCGTTTGTCGTACAGACAAGCCACTGACTTTGGACAGATGCGCCACACTGGTGACAAAAGACCCCCTTTCTATGACCATGCCCCTCCATCGTCTGTCGGTGGCATTGGCCATCAAGAGGCATACGATAAACAGATTTCGGGTATACAGGTCATCCCACCATTCCCACTTGAAGATGCTTCTGTATAGTTTCACCCATCCTCCGTCATCAGGCATAGTCTTCCTCCTTTCTGTTATGGTTATTAAGTCTTTATGGGGTCTGGTATCTCCACTCCGAGATACTCCCTCCCATAGTCGCGCAGTTTCTCGCAGTAGGTCGAGAAGGTCACGGTGTCCATCTCGCGGGTGGAGCCAGGTATCTCTATGATTTCACCCGTGTGGCGGTTCACCACCTTGTCGGAGGCCATCTGCTGTTTGAAGAACTCATGCACCTGCTCGTCCTCGCTGAACTCCCATCCTTGGGCGTTGAGAGCCTGACGGAGAAGCGGATATACGCAACCCCACAGCCAGCGGTTCTGGTCGAGGGTGCGCTGCTTCCGAATGAGCCTCACGTCAATCTTGTACACGCCATCCTTGGCGTATGAGAGCCAGTTGATGAGCGGACGGAGGTCGAAGGTGCCGTTCTGCTTCTGCAGGAGGTATGTTTCCATAGGTCACGGAGTTTCTGTGTCTGCGATTGCCGGTTGCGTCTCGGTGGCCTCCTCGCAGGCCACGAGGATGTACTTGCGTCTCGGCACATAGCCGTTGCGCTGGAGTACGCGCAGCACCGTGAAAGAGGATATGCCCAGTTTGTCGGCGATAGCCTCATAGGTAGGCATGGCGATGCCTCGCTTTTTCTTCTTGGGCTTGTTGAACTCCTCCAACGTCATGCCCATCTCTTCAAGCATCGAAAAGAAGGTACTGATTATCTTCTTGTCGCGCTTTTCCTTGCCCTCCTGGGCAGAGGATTTCTCTGTATTCTTCCTTGTCTTCATCTTGTTCTTTGTTAGCTGGTTGGTCTTCGGTTAATGGTTTGTTGTAGTCTTCGCACACCCGCGCCTTGTCCATGAACACCTTGTATGGATAGCCGTGCTTTCTCTTGCACGTTCCCATGAAGAACTCGCCGGTGGCGATGGCGAAACTAATACCCTCGGTGTCGCGCACGGCATTGCAGCAGCCGGAGCAGCGCACCTTGCGCGGAGGGGATGGCGGTGTATTTTTCTCTTTGCTCATCTTTCGGACTGGGAATAAGAAGGGGCGTTGCCCTTTGGTGTCGGACAACGCCCTTCTCGCTGTGCTTGCTATGAGTGTAAAGATGTGCTATTTGATAAGTAGAGTACGCGACCCCGCGCTGGTTCTCATGCAGGCGGAGTACACCTCTGGGTAGTCGGCGGCGAGTTTCTTGGAGTCGAGCGAGGTGCGGCCTTTAGTGGCCTTGAACGTGGCGAGGACATGGCCGTCAATGTCCACAAGAGCCTCTTCGTCGGAGAAGTAGACCTTGACTTTATCGACCAGTTCGTCAAGTTCTGTTTCAAGCTCGCTCTTCGCAGCCTTCATCTCTTTGATTTCGGAGATGGTATCGATGATTTCCTTGGTGGCGGTGACGGTCTTGCCCTCGGTCTGTCGGGGGTAGAGGCTCACCACGTCACGCGCGGCCACGGGTTCAGGCTCCTCGCCGCCCTTGACACACTTGTCCCAAAAATCATGGCACACAATGATGGCGGCATTGAAAATCTCTTCGTCGTACTCGATTTTCTTGTAGCCGAACTCAAAGGTTTTCTTGCAGAGCCAAGCGATATGCGCGTGGCGGCAACCGCTGATGCCCATCTGCACCTGCACTTGGAATATCCAACTCAAAGGGAGGTCGTCAGGATCAACCTTGCGGTTGGTGGTCTTGCATTCAAGGATGCCTTTGTTCTTCTCGGCGAACTTGCCGTGCTTCGGCCCTTCATCGTCAATCCAGTACGTGCGGTCTGGGCTGGCGTGCATATAGGGGATGTCAACACGGCGGAGAAGATACTCGGCACTCGATGCCTCGATTATCTTGTAGCCGCTTTTGAGCGCGAACTTCTTCGCGACGTAATCCTCTAACAGATGGCCGTCCTGCATGGCCTCGGTCTCTTCGTAGTTGAAGATGCCGTTAAGCTCGTCACGCATCGTGTGAGCCAACTCCAGCGGAGTGCGGAAGTGGGTCTCGCCGAAAAGTACGCCGATGGATGAAGCACCAATGGAGTTGGCGCGCTCGGCGCGCCACTCCTCGTTGGTGTCACAGTCGTACCGCGTAATGCCGTTTACTGTGCGTACTTTCATCACTCACCCCCTTCCTGGCCCTTCACGAAAGCCTCAATCTCTTCATCGGACATCTTGTCGAAGTCCACCGTCTGCTTGCCTGCAGGGGCTTGGGGAGTCTCGGCGGCTGGCTGTTGTGCGGCCTGCTGCTGTCCGGCGGCTTCGGCCTCTTTCTTGGCGGCGGCTTTCGCCATAATCTCACGCGCACGTTGCGCCGCGCTCTTGCGCTCTGGGGCAGGGGCGGCACCGGCAGGAGCCGACGTGGTGGAGCTGACCTCGGTATAAGGCACGTCAATCACCTCGTTGGCATCGGCATCGCCGAGGTCGATACCTGTCAAGAACTCAAAGAAAGCCTTCTTGCACTTTCTTTCGGCCTTGCCTCTGAGCTGGTCGGTGGTGGAGGTCTCGCCGTTGGACTTGACCATAGCCACATAGCGGAACCAACCCTTCATATCCTCGCGGCTGGTCTTGTAACCGACACGACAGGGGATGGCCACATAGGTCGGGTCGGCACTCACGGCCTTGGTCTCTGGGTCGAACTCAAAGGTGTAGACGAGTTGCATCGGGGAGGCTTTGAGTTTGGCCAGCAGCGCGGTGTAACCCTCTTTGGTCGGGTACATCGTACTGGAGATGATGTTGAACTGGTTGCCCGTGGGGAGCAGTCCGTTGGCGGCTGCGTCGATGATGCAGGTGCGCACGACATCGCGGGTGTAGGGCTTGGGAGCCACGCCGGTGCGCTTGTCGGGACGGGACGGGTCGCGGTCGGTGCGGAAACCGATTTTCTTGTTCATCAACGGCATGAAGACGGCATCCATAATCTCGTCGGTCAGGATGGCTTCGAGCTTCTGCACGATGATTGCGGCATCGAATGCGCCGCACACGTTGTTCACGATGTCAAGACGCTGTGCGTCCTTCATGGCCACGGAGAAGTTCTCGCGGGCGTTGTCGAGGACTGCGAGTCCTCTTTCCTGGGTGTTTTTTGCGTTTTCGCTCATAATAATAAAGTATTAAGTTGTTAAACCTTTAATTCGATGATGTCGCCGGATTGGGTGGGAGTACCAGAATAATGTGGCTGCGACTGAGTCGGACAAAGAGGTCTGGAGTGTCCTTCATACGCCGCCAGAGGGTGGCACGGCTGCAATGGAGATACTCGCAGATTTCTTTGAATGTGCCGTGGGCTGCAACTTGATATTGGGGTTCAGTCATGTTTCACCTCCCTTCTCATTCTGCGGCAAATATTGCCAATCTGCCCCACGGAGAGTCCGTATATCATGGCGAGTCGCTCATAGATATACCCGACATCGGAGCCTTTCTCTTTTTCTTCCATAAAACGCTTGTAGATTTCTACGTTTCGTTTGTCGTTTTCGCGCTGCTGCGGCGTGAGGATGCCGCACTTGCGGCGGAACGTGGACGCGGGAGCCACGCCGCCTTGTTTCTCTGTGCTCATAATTGAAACGGTTTTGGTTACACTTGAATTGAATTGTTCTTGGAGAGGTGCAGGGGAGTTATCCCCGACACCCCTTTGTTGTCTATGGGTTACGGACTGTGGTGGACGGCATGACAACTTTACACCGCCCAGTCCGCCTACTCGCCCCTACCTCTGTTTTTCGGGGCTTTCGTGTTTGTTGTCTTTGCTCTTATTTGAATATTTACCCAATATGTCAAAGTTCTCTTGTTGCCGCCTTTCGCGGCTCTGGTCATCCGCCGTGGCTCTCGCCGCCGACGGATGCGCGGCACATGGAAGCCGTGGTCATTCAGTCCGCCAGTCCTCTTCGGCCACTTCAATGCCGAAGTGGTTGCAGTAGTCAACCAAACTGCTGGTCTTCTCAAATCGAACCCCTTGCATACCGCCATCGGGGAGGTTGATTTCAAGCCGGCACTCGCCGGTCTTGTCACTGAAAAATGCTTTTGCGCTCATAGCGCTGATTATATTATTGTTATTCGTTTTGTCTTATTTATTTACCCAGAAAATAGCTAATTCAGGTGATTCTATGCCAAATTTTACCCATCAATAATATTGTTTTATACATTCATTATATAGTTTTGCCAAAAAATTTTCAACCGTTTAATTTGTTGATTTATAAGTGTTATTACATATAATCTAATTACCTACTATAACTTTTTTTTGCTCATTTGAATTTTTATACTTACTTTTGCAACTGATTTCAGTCACGAAAAATGTGCTTTCAAGTATCATTTTCGGATGCAAAAATAAGAAATAAAAGTAAACCGACAAAATAATAATTTACTTTTTTAGAAAATTATTTTTCAATAGACTGAAACATAGAGCAATAAAAATATGAATAAATAAGACAGAAAGGTAAATTTTATGGACGAATTTGACACAATTGGTAAACGCATCACAAAAATTAGGCAAGTCTACTGCGATGGAAAAAACACTCCTTTTGCCGAGCGGATTGGCAAGGACACCTCTTATTCGAGCCAGATATGCAACGGCACGAAGACTCCAGGCAGAAGTGTGCTTGAGGAGATCCTGGCCGCATTTCCAGAGGTGAGCCGTCCGTGGCTGTACTTCGGAGAGGGCAAGATGCTGCTGGCCGATGCGGAGAAGAGTTTGCTTGCGAAGGAGGATGCTCCCTCTTATGAAAAGACCCTGCCGCTCATTCCCTACGATGCCTTCGCCGGTCTGCCCGCCGTTGACAACATCGGAGTGGCCTTCAAGGACTGCGAACAGTATTACATCCCCGACTTCATCAGCCGTGGAGCGGACTTCCTTATCCGCGTGTCCGGCGACTCGATGGTGCCGCAGTACCTCAACGGAGACCTTCTCGCCTGCACGATGATTAAGGATGTGCTGTTCTTCCAATGGGGCAAGATTTACGTCATCGACACCTCGCAGGGTGTGCTGGTGAAGCGCGTGATGCGGAAAGAGGGCGACAGCGAGCATGTGATACTCGTGTCGGAGAACAAGGAGAAATACGACCCGTTTGAGTTCCCGACATCGGACATCAGAAGCCTTGCCATCGTCGTGGGACTCATCCGAGCGGAATAGTCGCTTAATACATATTATATATAAGGATATAAGGAATATAGACCGGCCACAGAATGTGGCAGGAAGGAGGTGCTACGCCATTATGATACGATTAAGATACAGTATAAAATTTGTTTTACACCGCCGAGAGCGGGCGGACGGAACATTCACCGTCCGTATGAACATCTCCTGGGCAAAGAAAAGGGTCCAGCGGAATATTCCTGCCTATGTGTTCCCCGACCAATGGGACGAGAACACCATGACAGCCCGCGCGACCCGTCAGCACAAAGACGTGTCAGGCATCAACAGCGTCATTGCGGAATACAAAGGCCGTGTGACAAAGTATTTTGAGACTTCGATAATCAACGACCATGTTCCAACTGAGGATGAAATCAACGAACTATTCAATACGGAGGATGCGGAAGAGGTGAACCAGAAGCACCTGATTGATGACACAATCGAAGAGTTTATCGCAAAAGAGTCTGTGGAACGCGGATGGGCTTCCGTCACAAAGAACAAGTTCAAAAACTTGAAGCACGACCTGCTGTGCGCCGACCTAACATATATAGAGGAATTGAACGAGGAAGGGCTTGAAAAGTACACCCAATACTTGTTCTCGCGCGACTTGGAAAATGCCGTCCTGATGAAAAAGGCATCCATTCTCCGCTGGTTCCTCGGATGGTGCAGAAAGAAAGGTTATATTGAAAACGATGACTACAAACTCCACCAACCACACCTGAAATGTCCCCAGAAGACTGTGGTCTATCTGACGTGGGAAGAGTTGATGCAGCTGTACAAGCATAACTATGGATACAAGTACCAACTATCCATAGTGAGGGATGTGTTCTGTTTCTGCGCATTCACCGGCCTCCGCTACTCCGATGCCGCGCGACTCAGATGGTCGGACGTGTATAATGACCACATAACCATCATCACCCAGAAAACCTCCGACAAACTCGACATAGACCTCAACCCATTTTCAAAAAGCATCATCAAGAAATATTCCTTGAAGGCGGACCGTAAACCGGCGGATAAGGTGCTGGGCGCTCCTACAATTCAAAGAAGCAATGTAATGCTCAAAGAATGCGCTCTGCTTGCCGGAATCAAGACTTCTATCACCCTTGTTTCGTACAGAGGGTCGAAGAGAGTAGAGGAGTCTGTACCCAAATGGAAGGCCGTCACCACACACTGCGCTCGCCGCACTTTTGTCGTGAACTCTCTCCGACTCGGAATACCGGCGGAAGTGATTATGAAATGGACTGGTCACAGCGACTTCACGGCCATGAAACCCTACGTCGCAATCGTGGATGAATTGAAGAAGGAGAACATGGCCAAATACGCGACTCTGTACGAAAATGAAAAAAAAACTTCCGATTGAAAAAAAAGTCGTATTTTTGCAACTTGATTGGAGTAAGCAGCAGTCGGGTACATGTACCCACTTTGTACCCACTTTTGACAAATGAACAGCAACCGAGAGAGAACGAAGCGACGGAAAAAAACCGATTAAGATGATAAAAATCAAAGAAATAAAGTTAAATTGATACCAAGGGCTTCCCCTGGAGTAATACGGCTCCAGTACCTTCAGGGGGAGCAATAAAAGAGCGCTGACAAATCAGCGCTCTTTTTAATTTATGAGGTGACATGACATGTCACTTCTTTTCGACTGAAATTCTTTCTCGAAAAAGAGTCGCTTCCTGCATAAAATAAGTACTTTTTTATCGACTCAAACCTTGCCATATAATTTTTTCTTATTCAAATTCAGAATATTATATTCTATTTTGCAAAAAAAAATTTGCAGAATAATTTTATTTTGTATTTTTGCGCCGTCAATTGAAAGAAAAGTACTTTGACAAAAAAAACAATCAATCTGTGAGGTGTCCGCTGCGGACTGAAACGAGGGTTATTACACCCCCTAGACGTCCACGAGCAGCGGGTGAAAAGGGAATCACGTGCAAATCGTGAGCTGACGCGCAACTGTGAAGTCCATTACAGAAAGTAGTATGCACTCTACGCCATTGGGTTACTACACCTTTTGTCGCAAGATGTCTGTCCTGCGAGGTTACCATACCTGAGAAGGCGCATACTATTAGGACAAGCCAGGAGACCTGCCCGCAGAGAAGGTGACAAACCTCTCGCGAAATAGAGTATTTGTCAGTACGATTGGAAATCAATGTAAACGCCGATGGCGTGGCTGGTTGTCCCGTTGGAGGGATT
>OCTX014574692.1_pt1 | contig 30971 bp, 24 predicted proteins | sample 1539691 | NCBI WGS metagenome assembly OCTX01 (sample SAMN02144231, study PRJEB22623) | gut metagenome | biome: sheep rumen | host: Ovis aries | place: New Zealand
AACGACATAAGAGCCAAGCTCCCCGAAACCGCAGAATGCTGGACTGGGATGTGCTACTTCGCCAAGAATGTGATGAAGTTCTTCAGGGAGCTTTGTCATACCTTATACGATCTATTGAAATTTTTAACTTTGGTGACCATTGTTGGGACAGGATTGAGACCTGTCTGGCAAGTGGAAGCCAATTAACCAGTGAACACTACTTAGCATCCGCCACCCCCAGATTTTCAGCAAAATCGTTTGCAACTTTCAGCAAATACCCTTATCTTTGTAGGCAGAAACCTTTAAAACAACTAATCTTATGAACTTCAGCCAATTCAAGCAACAACTCTCAGCCGATCTGTGGGAATCCTTCACGGAGAACTTCTACATCTACGATAGCGATGACCCCCAGAACATCGCCAATGTAAAGAGCCAAATCAACAGCCTGTTGGAAAGCATACAGGTGGTTGACGACGACATCTCAGAAGAGGAGAAAGATAAGTTAATCGATGCGGATATACCCTTTATCTTTAAAAGCCAGCATGATCAACCAGGCCAAGAAGACCTGGAATATTTTGGCGAGCTCTTCTGGTTCAACCTGTCCACCTGGGCAACCCGCGACGGTTTCTGGTACGACAGGGAGAAGGGCGGCATCTACGATGACAACGACGAAGACGGCCTGTACAGCAAGTAACCACTTGCTGGCTTCACTCTAATTTTGCGCAAATAACTAAAAACCATGAAGTACAAGTTTCAAGTAAAAGTCTTTATGGCCTATTACGATGAGGATCTTAAGGAGTGGAAAACAAAATAAGCACCAATGACAGAGATGATATCATATCTCAGCAACTATCGTGAAGAAGAGCCTGAATGGGTATCAAGATATCTTCACGGCGACCAAATCACTTTCAAGGACATCATGTCTTCGAGAGTGGCGTATTATCCAGGGAGTGGCGATGATGGGACACTTATCAAAGTATGTAACAAGTCCCATTCTGCGCACTCTTTCCTATATGTGGATTATTTGGTAAAGAGGAAAGAGTTGGAGGACCATATTGCCCAGAAGAATAGTTTTCTTGGGTATCATCCCATAGGGAAGATAGAATGGCAGGAGTCGGATCTTATGCCTAATGGCCAGTATCCATTTGTTCTCAGCAAAAAGCCACTGCATGGCACCCCCAATACTTTTGTTGACCCATACGAAAAACCTTATTGCTTCTCCCTCATCCTGGAGCGGGATGAGGATAGGGATGACTCTTGGGGTGCAGAGCATTTCGTTGTTACATTTCTTTACGCTGACGGTATAGCGACATATTACCAGCTATTTGTGAAAGAATACTCCAAGGCTCCGTGGGTATTCCTTCTTCAGGATCATGGCTTTGGCTGTAACTATGACTGTTTTGGCAAAGGAGGAATCTTAGATGCCATCATCCAAGAGAATCATTGCTATCCCCAGTTTGTTTTATGTGCCAGCAACACTCGCATCTGGAACGGATATGAACAAATAAAGGACGTTTCGCCTGTTTATGGCGGTATGCACCAACATAGGCGCGATATTTATCGTCGAACGTTCGAGAGCGCTTCGCCAGAGTAAACAAAACCTAATACTATAACAAAATACTGATTATGGCAGAATTCAATTACAAATTGGAAGATGGCAAATACACCTTGTATAAGGATGGAAAGCCTTTAACGAACCCGCATGGTATAGTAATAACCACAGACAACGAAGAACTTGCGAAGAAAATGGAAGAAGCCCTAAAGAAGCGCAAGGGCTATACCTCACCAAAGTCAATCCTGACCTACCACTACACCTATTGTAACTTAAAGGAATATTATGGGCAAGAATTCGTAGTCAATGACTTTTCTGAAAGTGCTAATTACGATGCGCTGATGGGCGACAATTATTTGATGTTCCGCCAACCCAGTCCAGTCAGGCAAGCGATAGCGAGTTGTTTTGAAAAAGAATTGCCCGCGTGTTTCCAGAATTACAACCTATATCAGCTAACGGCTGTGCTGGTAGTTCTAACAGCATACGAAAGTTGGATGCTTTCCCATTACATCATCACAGACATTTGTGAAAAGTTAATTGACAAAGAGGAAGATGCTGATTATGAAAATCTGAAACAGGAGTTTCTGGATGATCTTGAGGAGTATGAGTGCAATGAATTAGGAGACAATTCTTATGACAAAGCCTATATCAAACACCTTAAAGAGATGGGTGACATGATAGATACTTTTGTTTACTATTTCACTCTTGGTGCCAGATAAAGTGACATCTTACATTGGCTTCGCCAACCACATCAAGATACTCCAATGCGATGAGCTGAAGAAGTATGGCGAAGAGTTTGCGGAGAAGTATTTAAAACCAAGTGAATCGCAGCTTTAGCTGCTGTAATCCGAACGAATCCCTTTAATGGAGCATAATCCATGCTCTGCCAATCCGTTAAATCCGCTTCATCTGTGGTCAAAAAGAACTAGCGATAGTCAATTCTCAATGGTATGAAAACGACCACGGATGACTCAGATGAAACAGATTTTGACGCAATAACAAATTGCTTTTCCGGGTGGAATCGCAGCTTTAGCTGCTGAAATCCGAAATAATCCCTTTAATGGAGCCACACTCTTCCAATCTGTTAAATCCGCTTCATCTGTGGTCACAAAAAAACTGCGAAAGCCAATTGTCACCGTATGAAAACGACCACGGATGATACGGATGAAACAGATTTGAACGCAATAACAAATTGCTTTTCGTGGGTAATCGCAGCTTTAGCTGCTGAAATCCGAAATAATCCCTTTAATGGAGCATAAGCTCTGCCAATCCGTTAAATCCGCTTCATCTGTGGTCAACAAAGAACTAGCGATAGTCAATTCTCAATGGTATGAAAACGACCACGGATGACTCAGATGAAACAGATTTAAACGCAACAACAGATTGCACGAATTTGGCTTTGGGTAATCGCAGCTTTAGCTGCTGAAATCCGAAATAATCCCTTTATGGAGCATAAGCTCTGCCAATCCGTTAAATCCGCGTAATCTGTGGTCAAAAAAGAAACCTGCAATTCTCAATTAACACTATTTTTCCACCAACTTGTACTCCTTGCCAGCCCCCACGCGACGGCTCTCGAACGAGAACTGACTGCTGTTCAGGGCGTTGCCCATAGCCGTGTTGCTGGTTTCGGGGTCGAACGAGGCATAGCAGTTGCCCAGCACCCCCTTGATCTCGTCTATGCTCAGCCAGCGGGCATCCTCCGATGGCTTGGGCTTGCGGAAGGTAGTGGCTATCATCTCTTCGAGCGAGTAGAGCTGCTGGTAGGGCTCATTCTCCTTGATGAGCACTTTAATCTCCTCGTCGTTCAGCCAGAAACGCTCGCCGCTGTCAAACAGGTGCAAAGCCTGGGCAAACAGTTGCTGGTGGTTCAGCGAGTCGTCGTGGTCGATGTGCCCCGTCACGCCAACACAAACAAAGCGCCGGCTGCCCGTTGGGTCGGTCAGCGGCTTACGCTTGTTAGTGGTACCAATGAACGATGTGTAGCGCCGATACTGTTTGATGGTCTTCCCATAAGGTGGCCGGAACTTCACGTCGGCCGACGACAGCAGGTATTTCAGCACCACCTGCTGACCCTTTGTTGTCTTGTCGAACTCGTCGATGTTGATGAGCGCAAAAGAGGTCAGCGCGATGTTCAGGTCGAACTCGTTCTTGAAGTTGATGATGTCGTTATAGTAGTCGCGCAGTTCCGGCGGTAACAGAATCTTGCAGAAACGCGTCTTTCCGCATCCCTGCCTGCCTATCAGCAGGGGAACCAGCGCATTGCCCGTCAGTTGCTTGTCGCTCTCGCGCCACTGGGCCACCATGCCCGTCAGCCACATTCTCAGGTATTTCTCCCAGTGCGGCTGACTGGTGGGAACCCGTTGGGCCAGCTCTCCTATATAATCCCTGCCGTCCCACTTCGGCAGATTGTCGAGCCACGTGTTCACCGGGTCGTACTGTTCTATGCGTGTGGAGTCAATAAACCGGTTCACATTCTTGTCCCACGCCTTCATGCCCAGCTCCACCGCCCTGAGCGTCATGTCGTTACGCACCTCCACCGTCAACGGCCTGAACGTCTGATCCTCGCTGAACTTTTTCCGATATTCGGCCACCCCTGTCAGCAGGTTCTTCCGCATGTCGTAGTTGGCATTCAGAAAAATCTCCGTTCTCATGGCCTGTATCGTCTCCTCGGGCACACTCTTCAGCGGCTTCATCTTGTGTTTGGCCAAGTAGTCCTCCTGCTGGGCGACGGCATAGACCGAGGCGAACACGTTTCTCACCAGCATCTCGTCTCTGGCCAGTACAGGGTGCAACAGCGTCAGTCCCTGAGCATGCGACAATGGAATGCCCTCGTCCAGACAGCCGCTGGCCACCCGCATCAGCAGTTCGGCCTCGCGCTGCTCGTCGGGCAAACCGACCGAGTGGCCCAGCACGTTGTTCACGATAAAGAGCCAGTTCAGCTGGTATGTCCTCACAATAGTGCGGCCGGGCATCAGTCTGTCGCTCTCCACGCTGATGCTGACGGGCTGCGGTCCCTCATGCCGCTTGGCATCAGCCAGAAACGCTCGCGCCTCAGGATTAAAATACAGTTCGGGGTCGGCACTCAGATAGACCGTCCTTTCAATAATTGGCTCCAGATACTCAATGTCCATCTGAAACTGGTTCTGATAAGCCAGCCGCGCCGTGTTATACAGATTCTTATGAAACTGCCTAATGTCCTGCTCTTTAACGGGCAGTTTCTCCTCTCTTTTGGAGCCTTTGGAGGGGGTGGGGGAGGTTCCGAACAGTTCCCCCCTGCACACAATCTTCACGCTCTTGCCCGACCCGCCGAGAAACGCCATCATCGTTTCAGGCATCCTGCAGGCCTGATTCCTCAGGCTGACGGCACGCTCGTAACTCTCCAGCCCGTTCAGTTCGAGCACCACCAGCCCGTTGTAGCCAATCATCCTCTGCTGCTTGTTCCTGTTCTCAAAATCCGCGGCAAAGCAGACGCGCGGCAGCCGAATGCCTGGCTCGAAGTCCGTCTCCACCCGCCCGTCGGCAGTTCGTCGGGTTCTCATCAGATGGTACACCTGACGGATGCGTTTCACCTCAGCAGCATACTGTCCCTCTTTGATGAATTTCGCGATGTCCGCCAGTTCCACCCTGTTGATTACCTCTTTTTTTCTGTGATATTTCAGTACAGTAATTTTCTTCATAATACAATCTCTAATATTTTCTGCAAAGTTACACAAAAATCTTTGAAAATGCAAATAAATAAGCAGATTTTTTGTTTTCAAAACCTACACTATGCCTCCACGATTTATACATAAAACATACACTCATCCTACACAGCTCGCCACTTTGTCCTAAAGCCCGGAGATATTTTCGTAAAACGCGGAGATATTTTCATAAAGCGCGGAGTTATTTTCGTAAAGCGCGGAGTTATTTTCGTAAAGCGCGGAGATAAAATCTTTAATCTTTACATTTTAATCTTTAATCTTTTTTTTTTTATTTTTCATCTTTCCAGTGTATGTGTTATGTATGATAAATGCATGAATGGTGTATGAACGGTGCATGCGGTATGTATAATTATTATTCACTATCTTTTCATATATCAATAAGATAAATGCACTAAGGTGTATGTTTTTCTTTTTGAATAGTGTATTCAAATTCTATTTGCATATCTTCTTTTTACAATTTAAAGTTCATCACCCCTCTCCACTACATCAGCTCGCAAAAAGAATCCACTTGACCCACAAAAAAGTCTCAATAGTTTTGTAAATATCATTTGTTTTTGCTAATTTTGCACAAATAACTAAAAACCATGAAGTACAAATTCCAAGTAATGGTCGCTATGACCTACCATGACGAGGATATAGAAGTCGAAGTCGAGCTTTCCGATGACGAAGTGGCCCAGATTAAGAAGCTGGTTGCCGACTATGAAAAATCCAAAGAGCAGCCAGCGAACGAAGACGACTACGTTCCGGAAACCAGTCTCTTGCAGATTCTTGAGCAAGGCAACAAGGAACTTTTCGATAAGTTCTGGTGGGACACTATCTATCCGCGTGTCTTTATCATGATGCTCGTCAACGGCATCGAGAATGGCTATATCGAGAAATATGACGAAGACGACTTCGACTACGATAACGAAGACGACTTCCTTGACATACAAGACATGTACAGCGACGACATCGAACTGGAACACTCCAGCTGCTGCATATGCAGGATACCTGAGGAGTGGAAATGCATTAACCTCATGTGTTACTAAATTATATGTAATGAAAACAAATAGTCCATATTCAGCATCGATGACAGGATGCGGTTTCGTCTTCAACGAATTTAATGCCGTACTTCCATTACTTATGGAGCCCAATGGCAAGGATTTGCTGAAGAACGAGGTTTGCGATAACCATTATTTGATGATGAATTCTGAAAACACCAGAAAACGTTGTGCCTCTGAATTGCAGAAGCGTTTTGATGCTGTGCCTGTATCATTCTGGGAGTATTATATGAATCTCTCAGAAGAAGACAAGCGCATAGCACTACTTTATTCGCTTCTAAAGGCATATTTGGTTCTTAAAGAACTCCATCAAAATGTTGTTCAGCGGCAATGGCTGTCAATCGAGAGGACACTTACAAATGACAATCTCATGATGGAACTTTATAACATATCCTCTCGCGATGAGTTTGTTGATTCGTGGTCTGACAAGACGAAAGAGAAAATTGTCTCTTGGTATCAAACCGTTTTGATACAGGTTGGGATACTATCTCGCCAAGATCACAAATTGACCTCAGTAAAACTAATGGATGACAGTTGGTTCAAGGAGAATGGCGAAAGCTGGTTCCTTGATGCTTGTTTAATATAACGGAAACGCTTATGACCATTCAACAGCTATATGCCAAACTCTGTACGCCAGAGTTTCAAGACACCGCCAACGGTAGTCTTAACTACAATGTTTACATATATCAGTATCCTGCTGAAAAAGAATATGCCATGCGTGAGAATATTGTTGATTTCTGCGACAAGTTAGCACGCCCAGCTATTTATGTGGATGTTCTCGCCCTCAATCTTTTCACGGAGTTCTGTGAATACCTAAAGCAGACCCCATTGGGAGATACAACGGCCTTACAAGATATTCTTGAAGGGGAAAGTGAATTCCCAGATCAAATAGCAGAAGAGTTGTCGGATATTTGTCGCTCGAAAGAATTCTATGAGTTTATTAACAAACGAATAGAAAAGCATCTTGAAGATCAGCATACAGGAAGCGCTACTCCTTATATTTTTGTATTTGGAATAGGAAGCATGTTTCCATATTTGCGTGCAAATGTATTTTTGACGTGTATGGAGCAATTTAATCAAGTCTGCCGTTACAAGATAATTATTTTTTATCCAGGAGTGAGCAAGGACAATTCTTACCGCCTATTTGGTCGACTTGATGATATGCATGCCTACCGTGCCACATTACTTAATTACGAAGAATAACAAATCAAAGCACCAGTATTATGAAATATAAAGACCTATTTTTCAATGATATTGATCGTGACGTAAATCCCGCAGTATCAATAACTGACGACAATGCGAAAACCATTGAGACGGAGATTAATGAATACGTCTTTACCGATGACATCATCAACAATCTTTATGACCTTCTTGTAACTGTTAAAGACCTGAAGAAACTCAATACTCACGGAGATTGGGTCAACATTCATGCACATGTTGGAGCTTGGATAGATGGTTACTACGGATCTGGTAAGTCCCATTTCCTGAAATATCTCAGCTATTGTCTTCATCCCGCACATAGTGCTGATGCTTTTGCTCGCTATATTGCTGCCGTAGAAGCCATTGATCCTTTGGACAGCAGTCATGACATAAAGCCATCGGCAGACAATTTGCGTGACATCCAGAAGTGGGTATCAACTGCCATTGTCAAAACCTGCAATATCAATCTTCTGACTTATAAGGATGACAATGATAAGGGACAACAACATACCTTCCTGAAAATATTCTGGAGTCTTTTCAATCAGATGCGTGGCTATAACTACACCCAATTTGAATTGGCACAGCATTTGGAGAAAGCCCTCGATGAAGAGGGTGTGCTTGATCATTGGCATCATCGTATGGAAGAGATGAACTATGCATGGAATACAGCTGCTGGAGCTTCAGCCCTAGCTACCCGCCGTCTGAACATTGCTATTGAAGAAGCGAAAAAGTTGGCTCCTAATCTGGATTATGAAGCCATACGTGCCAGTATTCTTGCTAAGAAAGATGTGGTAAGCAATGACACTTTTGCTGATGAGTTGCGTGAATATCTGAATAAACAGCCAGAAGAAGGTAAGAATACCCGTATCATATTCCTCGCTGATGAGGTCAGTATGTTTATTGATGGTAATCACTCTATCTTAGGTCAGCTTCAAGAAATGATTACCCGCACGTCTGAGGTCTGCGACAACCGTGTATGGATATTCTGTACGGCTCAGCAGAATTTGGAACAGGTTATCACTGATTGCCACGTACAGAGGACGACTGAAGAATATGGAAAAATTATGGGACGTTTTGAAGTTCGTCAGTCTTTGGAGTCAACTAGTGCAAAGTATATTACTCAGCAGCGTATCCTCGACAAGAAACCCGAAGTAGTGGGTAGTCTTGAAAGCATTTATAATACCAAGAAGACTGCTTTAGAAGCCCAATATAATCTACCCGACAAATTCGAGGGATTCAAGGACAAGGAAACATTTGTAGGTTACTATCCATTTGTTCCTTTCCAGCTTGATTTGATACTAAAGGTTTTCGAAGCATTCCAATATCATGGATACGTGATGAAAGAGGTGAAGGACAACTCACGTTCCATTATACGCGTTACTCATGCAACAGCCAAGAAGAATCAAAACGAGGAGGTAGGTAAGTTCATGTCCTTCGACCAGTTCTATAACACCATGTTTAAGAACTCCCTTCAGAATTTGGGAACAAAGGCTGTCGACAGCGCACTGAAAGTGGTGAGGACTCACACCGATGCTGCTTTTGGTGAACGAGTGGTGTATGTCCTATTTATGGTTTGTAACCTGCTCGAAAACGACAGGAAAGATTTCCCTGCTTCACTCGATAATATCACCATCTTATTGATGGATAACATTGACGAGAACAAACTACAACTGAAGAACCGTATACAGGCTATTACCGATTTCCTCATTGACCGCCATGTCATTCGACTTGAAAAGAATCAGGAAGGTGTTGATTGCTTTACGTTCTTTACAGAGGCAGAACGTGAAGTGGCCAAGAACATAGAATCTCAGTTGATTGACCTCAACTATAAGGGTGAACAACTACAGAAATTCTTTACTGAAGACATTGTAGGCTCATTAAAGAATAAGGAAAGATATCTGGGCCGTGACTTTGCCATGCGTTACCAGTTCTTAGAGACGGCGCTATTCCCTGGCAACAAAGATGTGCTTGTAGATTTCTGTTTTGACTCAGGACAGGATACCATTAATAAGCACGTGGTTCATACCAATGTCACCCCCAACCAGCTCACTTTCTTCCTCTATCCGCTGTATGCTGACAACAAAGCGCTTGTCAAAGACCTCGAATGGTATTGCAAGGTACAAAAGGCCTTTAGTTCACAATCAGGAGATCCTCAAAAGCGACAGGTCTTGCAAGGCTTTATCACGCGAGCATCAGAAATGCGTAAGGAGCGTATAATACCAGCACTAAAGGATATGTTCAATAGTTGTCCTGTCGCAACGGGAACCAGCGAAGTAAACTCTGTTGAACTGGGTAATCTCAAAGGAACAGACCGCTTACGTAAGGCTTTCGACATACATTTTGGCCGACTATTCAATAAGGCTCATTTGGTTCAAGGTGTTGAAATGCCCAAGAATATGGTGGAATTAAGGAGTAAAATCCTACGTCCTATCAACGATGGCGAATATGGGCCTCAGAATCCAATGACTGATGCAGAGAATGAGGTAATGCTTGTTGTGAACCGTGCTGCCGCTACTCGTGAGGTCACCATCGACGAACTGAAACGCAAATTTGCAGAACCTCCATTCGGATGGGTTGACCATTGTACCTATTATGTCATTAACGAACTTGTACGTCGTCGTCAATACGATTACGTGATGAACAATAGTACCGATGTGGATTTATCAACGATTGCCAACCAGATTGACAGCCAGGGTAAAAATATAACCTTACGTGCAGCCAAACTGATACCCCAGCAACTTATCAACGACTTCATTGCCGCATGGAATAATATCTTCGGTTTGGCAAATACCAATACCACTACCGACGGTCGTCAAATGTGCCGTCATTGTCGTGAAGGACTTGATGCGAACAGCCTGGAAAGTCGAATCAAAGAATATAATGAGAAAGCACGTCTTGCAGGCAGCTACCCATTTGCAACACCAATCGTGGAAGCAATTAAGACGATGGAGGCTTGGAAGCTGGTTCGTGACCCAGTGGTATTCTTTGAAACCATTATTCGCGGTAGTGATACTGGCCGTGAAGTTATTGAGGAGGCAAAAAAATGCATTAAATTCGTAGATACTCAACTGCAAAACTACCGTAAAGTACTTGATTTCATTGACCGAAACGCAGTCAACTTTACCTGTTTGCCTACTGATAAGCAGCAGAGTGTACAAGCTTTGCTGGCAATGAAACAAGATCCTCTGCCTACCATGCAGACCTACGGACAACTGATGCGACAGGTGGAACAGGCTATCAATACCCAAAAGACGGAATATCGCAAACAGATTCTGACGGCATATCAAACTGCCTATCAGCAACTATATGACATCTGTGACCAGAATGGCATTGAACACACCTTCCTGGCACCCATCGAACAAATTGTTGAACACAAGCAGAAAGAAGATAACCTGCTGTTGCTTAGGCAGAATGCTAACACCGACGAATATCGCGATGAAAAAGTAAAGTTGATTATCAACGAGCATAATGACCGTGTGCGTAAAGCAGCTAACGCCGCCAGTACATCTAATAGTAATTCTACTAGTAGTTCTTCTACATCATCATCGCAACCTGCTCAGCCAGCTTCGTCTATAACCATCGAACCTGTTACTTTGGTCACGCCTAATAAGACTTTACACAACGAGCAAGAGGTGAATGAATATATTGCGGAGTTGAAGCAACAAATTATGGCGAAGTTAATCGAAGGTAAACAGGCAGTCATCATCATGTAAATATATAAGGATATGAACACGTCAGAGATAAAGAAATTTGCCACTGCAGCACGAAGAATATTGCTGCAAGGTGTACGAAATAAACTATTGACACTTGGCTTCAATGAGCAAGGGGATGTGATTTTGGCTCAACTACCTGTATTGGCTTATAACGACACCAACTTCAATGGTCGCATCATACCAGGAAAGAGCTTCTACTATCAGTGGAATGCCCTTCAGCATGCTATCAATGAGAAAGGCATCAGCAATGTTTGTGAAGAAGCAGCATACACTTGGTTCAATCGTCTTGTGGCCATACGTATCTTGCAGAAACAAGAGAAGAACCTGATTCGTAATGTGCTCGATTTCGTAGATGATAGTCGAACACCAGCTATCGTACACGATGCCCGGCACGGTATTATCCAAGGAGTCAGTGATGTTATGCGCGATGAACTGGATCGATTGTTGCTTGATGATACCAAGACAACAGAGCAGTTCTCCATCCTTATCTCTGCATTCTGTGAGAACACACCATTGTTAAGCAAGATCTTCGGGCGCATCAACGACTATACTGAACTACTATTGCCTAACGACATCTTAAATGCAGGAGGGTTCGTAGACTTGCTCAATAGCTCTACTTATATTACTGATGAGGACTACCTTCAAACTGAACTTATAGGATGGCTTTACCAGTTCTACATTTCCGAGAAAAAGGATGAGGTGTTTGAAATGGGGCAATGGGATGCAGATGACATTCCTGCTGGTACTCAGATATTTACTCCAAACTGGATTGTGAAGTACATGGTACAAAACACCTTAGGACGAATCTATTTGGATAAGCATCCTGATGCAAGTTTTAAGGATGACCTAAAATATCTCGTAGAACAAAGTGAAGGCGATTATCCGAAATACGAATTCGAAAAGCTTGAGGATCTTCGTTGCGCAGACCTCAGTAGTGGTTCCGGTCATATCTTGGTTGAATTTTTTGAGTTATTATATCGTTTATATGAAGAGGAATGGTATGATAGTCGTTCAGCAATTGAAAACATTTTCAAGAACAACCTTGTGGGTGTTGACTTAGATACACGAGCCAAACAACTGTCAACTTTTGCTTTGATGCTGAAAGCATGTCAAAAAGATGAATCATTTGCCAATGCGGAGGTTATGCCATTGGTTCTTGATATGCCAAACCTCTCTTTTGATGAAGCAATGCCAACCATTAACAGCTGGTTTGCGAGTTACGGTGTAGAGATTAATGTTGAGTTGGCAAATGCCTTTAAACTCATTGCTAAAGCAAATGAACTTGGGTCTATTATGAAGTTTGACATCTCTGATAGCTGTCGGGAAGCAATTAAAAACATTCTTTGCAATAACCTAGAAGAAGCAGAAGGAACGGACGAGATTATCAAGTCATTACAATTAGTGTTTGTTCTTACGGACAAATACTCTGCCATATGTATGAATCCTCCATACATGGCAGCTAAACATATGGACAATACATTGTCTGCCTATGCCACAGATAATTATCCTACGTCTAAAAACGATTTGTTTTCTGTTTTCATGGATGTTGCCTATGATAGATTACAACCAAATGCAAAATATGGAATGATCAATATGCAGGCATGGATGTATAATAAGTATTTTACTGCTTTAAGGGAGCGTCTTTTGCAAGAACAGCAAATAGATAGCCTGTTACATTTAGGACCTCGTACTTTTGATGAATTAAGTGGTGAAATTGTTCAAAATGCTGCATTTGTAATCTCAAAACATCTGCCTACTCATGGGGGAACATTTTTGATGCTTGTCTCTGGAGGAAATTGTAGTGCAAAAGAATCTTTGTTTAGATCTAAGCACCCTTCTATTGTATTTAAAAATGTAGAACAAAGCAGATTCTCAAAGATTAAACTAAGTCCAATGGGCAGTTATTGGGCTTCAAACAAAATTATTGAGATGTTTGATAATAATCTTTTGATAGAAGATGTTACATCTGCATATCAAGGATTATCTACTGCTGCAAACAATCGTTTTATTAGGAATTGGCATGAAGTCGATATTAATAAAATAGGTTTTCATATTTCTTCACGAGAAGAATCTATAGAATCTGGTAAAAAGTGGTTCCCTACTAATAAAGGAGGTGGGCAAAGAAAATGGTATGGTAACCAAGTTGAAGTAATTAATTGGGAAAATGATGGTCATGATATAAGAAATTTTAGAGGCGCTGTTATTAGGGCAGACGAATGCCATTTCAAACCAACAATTACTTGGAATATGATTAGTGGAACGTATATTACTTTCCGTTATTTTCCCAAAGGTTTTGTTCTTAATAATGCATCAAACGCTGTTCCTATTGATGAACCAGAAAGTTTATTAGCATTACTACAATCAAAAATATCTACTATCATTGCGAACATTCTAAATGCGACCACAAACCTTTCGAATGGTGTCGTTGCACGATTCCCTATATTGACGATTAGTAATGAAAACTTGTTAGGCAAAGTTCGTAATAACATTTCCATCTCCAGACAAGATTGGAATGCTCACGAAACCGCATGGGATTTTGAAGAGAACCCACTTGTCGCAATTTGTAAAAGGAATGGTGGAGTAATTAAACAAGCACTGGATGCCTTTATAGGTGAATGGACTTCTAACTATTTTGAACTTCATGATAACGAAGAAGATATTAATCGCCAGTTTATTGAAATCGCAGGCTTGGAAAATGAACTGAGTCCTAACGTTCCCTTGAATGAAATTACAATACTTCAGCAAAAAGAAGTTGAAATAGTTAATGGACAAATAGAATGGGACAAGAGCGTTCTTATCAAACAGCTTATTTCGTATGCGATGGGCTGTTGGATGGGGCGCTATCGCTTAGACAAACCAGGCATAAACATCGCTCATCCAAATCCTTCACAGGAGGAGTTAGCTTCATACGAAGTAAATGGAAAGACATTTGAGATAGATGAAGATGGTATTGTGCCGCTGATGGACGAGGAGTCACCATTTGCCGATAATGCCGTAAGCCGGATGAAAGATTTTATTGGTGTGGTATTCGGAGGAGAACATCTTGCTGAGAACCTGAATTACATTCGAGAATGTCTGGGCATGACGTTGGAGAAATTCTTCCTGACAGAATTCTGGAAAGATCATCTTAGTCGTTATCAGAAACGACCAATCTACTGGCTATTCCAAAGCAACAGAAGAAATCCTGCTTTCCAAGTACTGGTCTATATGCACCGCATGGATGCCTACAGTTGTGAGAAGGTGCGTACCTACCTGCTTAACTATATTGATTACCTGAAGCAGCGTATCAATCAGTTAGAACTGAATGCAGATGCACTCAGTCCAGCAGAGACCCGACTGCTGATCAAAATGAAAGGCAATCTGAAGGAGTGTCTGGATTACGAAGAGCGTCTGCACCATGTGGCGAACCAGCAGATTGCTTTCGATCTCGATGATGGAGTAAAAGTGAACTATGCTAAATTTGGTGATGTCTTGGCAGCAATAAATTGAACTGATAAAGCGTTTATATGATATGGCTATACCTATTAACATAGAAGACCTGCTAAACAAAAGGAAAGTAGAGTCAGAACGAATAGAGTTTAAAGAGGGGTGGAATCCTATCAGCATCTATCGTTCTATCTGTGCCTTCGCCAATGACATTGAGAATCTTGGAGGTGGCTACATCTTAGTAGGTGTGAAAGAGAAAAACGGCTTAGCAGAAAGGCCTGTCAAGGGTATTTCAACAGAGCAGCTGGACGACATTCAAAAACAGATGGTTAGGTATAACAATCTTTTAGAGCCATACTATCAGCCACGAATATCGGTTGAAGAAGTAGATGGCCAGAATATCTTTGCCATTTGGGTGCCCAGTGGAACAGACCGCCCTTACACTGTTCCTACTGACGTAACATCAAAGCACAAGAACAATGCCTTCTACATCAGATATGGTACAAGTTCCATAGAAGCGAAGGGCGAGCAGTTGGATCAGTTGAGAGAAATGTCGGCTAAAGTTCCTTTTGATGACAGAGGAAATGACAGCATCAGCTTCGACGATATTTCATTGGTTCAGTTGCGCGACTATCTGGTGAAGATAGGAAGCAAACTGGCACATCATGTTGGGCGGGAACCTATTGAGGACATCCTCGGCAGCATGAACCTTTTGGTTGGTCCTGTTGAGCGGCGGCGTATTAAGAATGTTGCAGCAATGATGTTTTGCGAGCAGCCTGACAAATTCTTTCCCTACAGCCAAGTGGAAATTGTATTTTTCCCTGAAGGAAGAGAAAATAATCCTGATAACATGACAGAAGCACCGGTGATAAAGGGAACGGTTCCCCACATGATAACTGCCACGCTCGACTATCTAAGAACGAATGTCATCAAGGAGCGTATTATTAAAGTACGAGACAGGCAAGAACCTGTTAGATTCTTTAATTATCCATACGCAGCCTTAGAGGAAAGTGTGACGAACTCACTATATCATAGAGACTATAAACTCTATGAACCAGTGGAGATAACCATCGAGCCAGACAGAATAAGCATTCTAAGCTATTCTGGACCTGACAGGTCTATTAGTGCAGAGGCCATAAAGGCTGCGAGGGCTTTGCGTTCAAGGCGATATAAGAACCGAAGATTGGGTGATTTCCTTAAAGAACTAGGGCTGACGGAAGGACGGGCCACAGGCATACCTACCATTCAGGCTGCACTGGAAGCCAACGGATCACCAAGAGCGGCCATTGAGACTGATGAAGACAGGTCGTTTTTTCTGATAGACATCCCGTGCCATCCTGATTTTGTAGGAGAGCCGTTAAAGCCGTCAGACACAACCGGAAAAGACGTAAAAGACGCTCTCAAAGACCTAAAAGGCACATTAAGAGACGCATATCTTGTCGTTAAGGAACACCCAGATGAGACGTTGGCACAACTTGCTGAAAGACTTGGAATAGGAGAAAGAGCCATGAAGTATCGTACTGATTTACTGAAACATAACGGATATATAGAGAGGCGTGGACGAGGTGGAGGATATTGGATAATTATCAAATAGACGAGACGATTGTCTTTGGAACGTCTTTGGAACGTCTTTGGAACGTCTTTGGAACGTCTTTGAAACGTCTTTATTAAAAAAATAAGATATGATACAAGAAAAGATATACAGCTATTTCAATAACAATCCTCAGCTTCACATTCTCTTCATTTTCGATCCTGGAGGAGATTTCTGCTATGAGCTGGAGAAAGAAGAGTGGCCGACTAACTATGTCTATCATGAGTTTGACGGCAAATCATGGTTTAACCTTAAATTCAAGGTTGAAAACGAATGGCAGAATCAAAAGGTAATTCTACTGTTCAAGATGTTGCCCCCTACAACTCCTAAGACCCTTAGTGAGTTTTATCTGGCTGATCTTCTTATAGCTAATGCCGTGTTTAGAGAGGAAAGTTATGCAGCATTCATTGAGCAGCATCGATTGCCCATGACTCAAGAGGTGCAGATATATGTGAGCAAACATATAAAAGATTTTGAGCTTAAGAAATACAATGAGGTTCTTGCGCCATACTTCAATGCACAGGACTTCAGTGTTGACACGATGAACCGCGGATTTATCTCTGTGTACTTGGGGCAAAAGCAGATTCTCAACTGGGACCGGATCATTGCGAGAGTTGTTTGTCTGGGAAAACGAGGAGAAGAGAAGAAACGCGACACCTTCTTCCGACAGTTGCATAGCAATCTGGATGCAAAAGAATCATTGCAGAGCCATTTGGAGAAACTGACTGGCCAACGTTGCGAAATGAATACGACAGAGAGAGTTCGCAAGATTGCAGAAGCCATCAAGTATAACTGCATCATGTCATTCATCAGCGAAGACCAGCACGACAACTACCGTTTTTATAAGTTGAAAACTCAGATTGAACAGGGACGTTTTAATCAGTTTATTGAAAACATAAGAAATGATAATCAATTAAGTGAACCATTCTTTGATACTGTCATGCAGTTGGCATATGGAATTAAAGAAGAAGAAATCATCAGGATTTATGGTGCTGACCAATCATATAGCATGATTACTGCATCTTTGGTATGGCCTATCATTCAGCAAATTATAACAGACTTTTTGCCAGGTGATGCTATCCATGCTACAGAACGACTACAAAACTTGAAAACCAAGCTTTCAGAAAAGTCGCCCGCTTTAATTGCTATTGATGCAGTTCTCAATATGAGCCAATATCTGGTTTCAGCGAATCAGACAGGTACATTACGTCTGAACACACCAGATGACTACATTAGGAGATACACGGAGTCTTTCTATATGATGGACTACTATTATCGCAAATATCTGGAAACTTTTTATGCTATCAAGGTAGTTGATTGCCCTGTTTTCTCTAAGATAGAAGGGCTGAAAAAGGAGGTGGATCTCCATTATACAAGGAAACAACATGAACTAAATGAGGAGTGGATTAACTGCCTGCGCGATTATGGTGGAAAATACGATGCGCTTTCGTTCCCGAGACAAGAGAACTTTTACGAAACTAATATTCAACCAGCAGACAACAAACAAGTTGTTATTGTCAGTGATGCGCTACGATATGAGGTGGCTGCAGAATTGATTTGGGAAATGGAGAAAAACAAGCATAATATTGACATCTCCTGTCAGATTGCAATGATGCCCACTGAAACGGCCTATTGCAAAACGGCATTGTTGCCCCATCATGAACTGAAATTGGATGGAGCAAAGTTGCTCATTGACGATAAGGTGCTAACCTCAAATGAGCAACGAGGTCAACAATTATCGCAATTCAAGCCCGATTCTGACTGCAAGGACTATAAATTTGTGTCAGAGTCGAGTCAAAAAGAAATGCGCGAGTTGTTTAAAAAACCTGTTGTTTATGTCATGCATGACAAGATTGACAAAGAAGGACACGATCAAAGTGCTATCGAGATGACGAAAGCATGTAGTGATACTGTCAAAGATTTGGCTGCTTTGGTACACAGCATACATATGAGCTATAATGTTGCTGATGTTTATATCACTTCTGACCACGGATTCTTATTTGAAGACAAGATGTTTGAAGAGAAAGACAAGCATCAAGTTAAGGAAGATAATGTCGACAAGAAAACTCGTTATTACTTGACTATGAGTGATACGCCAGAACAGGGAATTACAAAGTTCAAGGTGGAAGACGTATCAGCAATGAAAGCCTCTGGTGTCTATATCGCAGTTCCCAATGGCACAAATCGCCTTTACGGTCAGGGAGGCTATAACTTTGCACATGGAGGCGGTTCTCTGCAAGAGATTATCACTCCAGTGATTCACAGCAAACTTGTAAGAAAGGAAAAGCGTAACAAAGTTTCAGTTAGCTTGACAGGCAATAATAACCTTACTCTTGTATCAAGTGCTATTAAGTTTGCATTACTCCAAAACGACCCTGTTGATGCCAATCTTCGTGCTCTAGATATCTGTTATGGAATCTACATCAACGGACAGCCAATTGGTAAACTGGAGGAATTGTCTATGGATATGAAGAGTGAAGACTGGAAAGAGAGAGTTAAGGAATTGACAATAAGACTATCTATTATACCAAGTAGCAGTGACGTTATCGAATTGCGTGTTTATGACAAAGATGATATGCTGAACCCCATCATTAGCAGAAATGTGAGAAACAGCATGTCCGGTATATTTGATGAAGTTGACTTTTAATTTGGAGAAAACTATGAATACTGAACTTCAAAATAAAGTAATGGATGCCTTTATCGGAAAGGTGGTTCGTAAAGATTTGGCATTCTTGGTTCGCGGCAACCTTCCTGTTCCAACATATGTTTTGGAATATCTGCTTGGACAATATTGCGCAAGCGATGATCAAGAGCAGATAAAACAAGGACTGGAAAAGGTTAAGGAAGTCATCACAAACAACTATGTACAGCGTCAGGATGCTGAAATGATTAAGGGGTTGATACGTGACAAAGGCCGTTATCGTATCATAGACAATATATCTGTTCAACTGAGTGAAAGAGATGATGAGTATCATGCAACTTTTGCCAATCTGGGAATCTCTCATGTGCCTATTGGTACACAGTATGTTCAACAGAATCCCAAACTCCTCAGTGGCAATGGAGTGTGGTGTATTGTCACAGTAGGATATATTCCTGGTGACAATATTAAAGTGAGGTGGGAAATCCAGACATTAAAGCCTATACAAATATCGAACATCGATCTTCAGGACTATATCACTCAACGTCAAAAATTCACTACGGAGGAATGGATTGATTTTCTCATTCACACAGTCGGTTTGAATCCTGACGTAATGAACCGAAGGGAGAAGTTTATTTGTTTAAGCCGATTATTACCTCATGTTGAGAATAATTTCAACTTGATGGAACTTGGACCTAAAGGCACAGGCAAAAGCCATATCTACCAAGAACTTTCTCCTTATGGTGTCCTTGTCAGCGGAGGTGATGTTACAAGCGCAAGACTCTTTGTAAAGATGAGCGGAAACAAAGAACTTATCGGTTTGGTAGGCTATTGGGATGTGGTTGCATGGGATGAGTTTGAACAACAAAAGGGAAGTGCTGTTGACGGTAAACTTATCGATATCATGCAAAACTATCTCGCCAACAAGAAATTTAATCGCGGTAAGGGAACACATGAGGCTTCTGCCTCAATGTGCTTTGTTGGCAATACCAAGCATACTGTACCATATATGCTAAGGAATTCGCATCTATTTGAGTCTATTCCCAGTTCATTTATAAAAAGTGCGTTTCTTGATCGTATACATCTCTACAATCCTGGATGGGAAGTTAGTATACTTAAGAAATCTTCCTTCTCACAAGATTACGGCTTGATTACTGACTATATAGCAGCTGTACTTCATGAATTGCGTAGAATTGACTATTCACAACAAATCGCAAAATATGCCGATTTGAATAAGTCTCTATCTCAGCGCGATATAGATGGAATAAACAAAACTTTCTCCGGTTTTATAAAATTGCTATATCCAGATGGGAAATACACCGAAGCAGAAGCATATGAAATTATTGATTACGCAATAGAATGTCGTAAACGTGTCAAAGACCAAATTTATGTTATTGATGCGACGTTTGTCGAACAAGGTATTGCGCAATTTGAATATACTAAACCTAATGGTCAAAAGGTTCAAATAGAAACTTTGGAAAGATTAGAGAATCCCAACATAATTATTCGATTCTCTGGAGAGACATCTTCAGAGCCTGAATCAGAGCCTGCAGAGGAACCGAAGCCATCGGAGAGTAGCGGAGAGCCAAAACTGTCGTCAAAGTATGTTGAAATAAGAGAAAATCAGAAGGGAGTAAGCTATAAATCCCTTTTTGGAGACTACATGCGTACAGCAAAGAAGATGACAATTATTGATCCATATATTCGTGCTGCGTTCCAGATTGACAATCTAGTTGACTTGATCAGAACCTTTATAGAGTCAACCAAAGAACTAGAAGGTTTGCAGATTGAATTACATACTTACGAAACTGATGAAAAACTTCCTGTTTTGATTGACAATCTGGATCAGATAAAAGATGACTTAGAGAGATATAATGTAGAGTTCACCTATGCTTTCGATGCAGACCATGACAGAAGTATCACCTTGGATAACGGGTGGCGAATGATATTAAGTCGAGGTCTTGACATATTTGAGAAGTTTGATAGGTTCTCGCTTTCGAATCAGCGACAAGAATTAAGAAGATGTAGGGCATTTTCGGTAACTTATCTAGAAGAATCCTGAATTAGGTTCATGAGACGTTTTTTATCACACCAAAAAATTCAGAATTAAAGAGATATGAACACTAATATCAGTATTGGAGATACTATTACTTGGACTCTTAGTAGTCCGATGGATGCTGGACTTGAGTTTCAAGATTTCATGAATTTTATCAACAACTATACGGATATAGTGGTGGATGATGCCTTCATCAAAGGCGAGATCATCTACTATAACGAGTTGTCAATTATTGTTGTTCAGGTGAAGGACATGACGCAGGACATGTTTCCGTTTACCTTATTTGCCAATGAAATCAAGAGCAGGTTTACTAGTATCGTATTGAAGAATAAAGATCCTTACCAACGTTATTTATGTCTTGACATAAAGAGCATGACGAGTCTTTTTTATTATGATTTCAATGGAGGCTATTTGGCTGATGCAGTATATGATTATGATGGGAACTTCGTGGATTATGACTTAGAGGATGGTATGGAGGAAGGGGGCGAAGAGCCTATGCTTGCTGAAGGACTTGCCCCTGAACAGGTTTCCATCAAATTGAATATGGAAGATATTGAAGAGCTGGCGAATAATGATGCATTACTTCCGGCTGAAGATATAGAAAAAGTGGATAGTGACGGAAACATCACATTGTCAGGTGGAGATGCTTGTAGTATAACAAGGGCAAAGACGTGGTTTAATACCCGTGATTGTGCCATATTAACCGCTTGGAGACAGGGCAAAAGGAGAAAGGAAAATGATGATAATAACAGGAAGCTTCAGCAAAAGCTTCGTGAGTTGGGGTATGGTGTGACGAAGGTTACTGGATGGTATTCTGAAGAGAATAGAGAAATGGCACGGGAGAACAGCTTCCTAACGGTTAACCTTAATGATGAAGAGTCGTTCCGCGATAATCTGTCTGAGTTGTCGGTATTTTATGATCAGGAGTGCTTCCTGTACAAGAAATCTGGCTATGACACGCCTGCTGTGTATGTTTATACCAAGGATGTTGATGAACACCAAAAGGGTGATGTTAAACTGCTGGGCAGGCTACGTATTTGCAACATGGACGCTGAGGCTTTCAGCCAAATCAAAGCGGGGAGAATCACCTTTGAGTGAAAAGGATGGGGGTGAGGGAGCTTTATAGGTGTATTCTTGATGGCGGTTTGCGTTTTTTTCGTACTTTTGCAGCAAAACAAAATGAAATTATCATGATGAACAGTATTGACGAGAAAATTGTTTTTGAGCCGACGGGTTTCAGTTATCAGAACACGAAGGCGAAAGTGGTGATTGTGGGTATTACTCCGGGTAACTCGCAGCTGAAAGGAGCGCGTGAGGGGCTGGACCTGCGGGAGATTAAGCGCAAGAATGCCTTCGCAGGGAGCACGAGGCCGAACCTGGTGAACATGCTGGACTATGTGGGCGTGAACAAGGTGCTGGGCATAGCATCGTGCAGCTCGTTGTGGGATGAGGATTTCGACTTGGTGGACATGACTTCGCTGCTGAAGGAGGCTACCTACGAGCTGAAGAGTGACGGTGGCAGGACGATGTTCAAGGACGTGAGGAAGATTGCGAAGTCGGAGAAACTGACCGAGATGCTGAAGGAGGGCTTCGTGAAGGACTGCGGCAGATATGAGAACGAAGTGCTGTATGTGGCTTGTGGCCCTGGGGTGTATGGTGTGCTGATGGAGCTTCTGGCGCAGGGGTGTATCTGCGGAAAGGTGGTAGGGATTGCTCACCCCAGCGGGGCTAACACGGGAAGAATTTTATGCTATCTGGGCAAGGTGGAGCCAAAGGATGATTCCTATGTCTGGTGTCAGGAAAGAGCGAAAGAGGCAAAGGCATTTTGTATTTCTCAAACATCACCAAAGTGAAATACATAATGCTGATACAATAACCCGTTTGCACGTCACTCTTGGTATTTCCGAAATGCGCTGGTCAGAGCCAACTACCGGAATGCGGCAAAGGGGATTGACTATACTCCTGTCTATCTGGAGCGTTTCTTCCGCAATCTGCTCCTTGGTGAACAGTGGGATCTGCGCAATCGCTATCTGCACATACATCCCACAGAAGAATGGAGCGTACAGCCAAATATGACGGAAGCGGAGAGTACCCGACAAGTTGGGGGTATGTCACCCGACAAGTTACCCGACAAGTATGATGCTAAGAATCAGTATGTCAGGTGCTTAGTGAAACTTATCGGGAACAAGGAGATGTCAATAAAAGAAATGCTTATGAGCTTAGGCTTGAAGGACAGAGAAAGCTTCATGAATGTCTATCTAAACCCTGCAATAAAAGAGAAGTTCATCCGTCTTCTGTATCCCAGCTCTCCCAGGCACCCTCGTCAGAAATACTTGTTGACCGTGAAAGGATTGGCTCTCTATCAGGAACTGACAAAGAAACAAAAATAGTGGTATTACATCAAAGGGAAGATTTAAAATGCAAAGATGATGATCCTTTTTCGTCCATAGGTCAAAAAAACTTGATGAAATACAGCGGCAAAGATAAGAAATACTTTTTTTAACGGGGAATAAATTGGGGATTTTTCTATATCTTGATGATCTTGTTTTTAGTTCTTTTGCAGCAAACTGGCAGAGAGGGGGAGTTGGGCAGAGATGTGGTTGTTTCCAAAATGGAAAAAAACACTCAGCATGGAACTATAGAAGGGAAAACTCAGAAGAATGAGAATACATTCTATTCGCCCAACGCCATTATTGCCGTCGGCTATCGTGTGAACAGCGCTTTTGACTTGCTTAAGAAATGAACGCATCGGGGATGAAGCAGATGTAATCCTGATCGTCTTCGAGGTCCATCTGGTCGGGCAGGTCTGGATAGCGGGCGAGAGCCCAGGCGACATCGCAGGAGCTGAACTGGTCTCGCTCCCACTCTTCCCAAAGGTTGAACAACTCGTCTTCGTCGGTAGGGACTTCGTCATACCAATAGGAATCGTCGATATACTCATCGGGATTGAATTCGCCACTTTCTAAATCCTTCTTGAAGTTGCGTCGTTGATCGTCTTCGTCAAGCACGATGTAATCGCTTCGGAGACCGTCGAGGAGATAGAAATCATAGATTTCCTGAAAAGCGGCTTTGGCAATGCGTTCGTGCAGTTCTGGAGCTTCGTCCTGCAGGATGGGCATCAGACCGGCTCTCTTGTCGCCTGTGTAGTCTTTGACCAATTGGCGGATTTTGGTCACTTCTTCGTCGGAGAACTCAACCTCAAAGGAAAGGTCTTCTGTAACAGGAATCCCAGGGCACATATAGCCTTGAAACAGTTCAATGTCTAATTGGTACTTCTTCATATTCGTTTGGTTTTGATAATGCAAAGGTACAAATAAAAATCGGACTTAACCTAAGAGTTATACCTATAAGAGACTCTAAGGAACAAAACTACGTTGTTTGACTATCTGGAATGGATATTATAGGCAATAAGAATAGGCCATACTCCAAAGAAGAGCGCCCATTCGTCACGACTGGGCGCTCTTGCTGAATGATGGGTAATAGTATTGGTGAGTTGTTTATTTGGATTCTGTTTCCTTGAAGGTGATGCCTGTGGCCGTGAGCCATGCCTTGATGTCGGCGAAGGCGCTATGGGTGGGGAATTTCTCCTTGAGCTTCTGCATCATGTCGCGATAGTCGTGGGCTGAGAGGGCGGCCATGACGGCATCGGCATTGATCTGCTCTAACTGGTGTTGGTCGGCAAAGAGGGCATTGTCCTTCATGGTTTCTTCGCCAACGGTGAGGATGCGGCTGTAGGCCGAGGCATAGACATGGTACATTGGCTCGGCGGTCGTCTCGCTGTAGATTTCTTCGGTGGCTCCCAAGGGGCCGTCGATGGCTTCGGCATCGGCGCGGAGCTCATCGAAGAGGATGGCGTAGGGGGCATTGAAGGAGACCTGATAGCAATTTACAAGGCTGTTGAGCTTGGCTGCGAGCTCGGGGTGGGTGGTGAGCAGACGGTTGAAGCTGAAGCTGTCGCGGTCGAGGAGCTGAAGGGTGAGTAGGGTGAGATAGTCGTCGTCGGAGAGGATGGCTTCGACGGGGATGGGGCCGCAGACTTTTTTGTCGTCGTAGTTGAAGGCCAGAACGCTGAACTTGTAGAAGTAGATGGGTTTGTCGAAGTCGATGGTGTCGGGGTCGAGGTCTGCTTCTTCGCAACGCTGGCCGAGGAGAGTGCGCAGCTCTTCGTTCTGCTCGAAGATTTCGTTGTAGGTGAGACAGTCGATGGCTTCGTTGACGGTGCTGACGGGCTCGGCTTCGGGCTGGTCGGCATTGACGGTGTCGATGATAAGCTGCTTGATGCGTGCTACTTCGTCGTCGGTGAAATGGAAGAAGGCTTCGTTGTGGCTGCAGGTGTCGTCGAGGGTGCAGCCCTCGGCCACGTAGTAGGGCTTGCGTTCTTTTTGATGGTAGAAATACTCACGTGCCTGATTCTGGGCCTTTGCCTTGCGCTGTGCGGCATACTCTTTGTAATCGAAATTCTCCATGTGATACTATTTTTAAAAATTTAAGTTTCGCAGGCTCTCAACTTTTTGTAGTTCAAGGAGTTCAAGTAGTTGCAAGGAGTTCAAGACAATAGCTTTATTCTTGTTTTCTACTTCAGAGAGATGCATCTGAGCAAAGACTGATGTCTTGTAACTCCTTGCAACTCCTTGAACTCCTTGTTTTCTTTTACCTGCGATAGTTGATTAATAATAATGTTGTTGATTGATTTCTGGGTGCAAAGGTACGAAAAAGAAACCAGCATGGCCGTGGAATTATAGGTATAAGTGAAATGGGGGGAGTAGGTCAGGGGAGGAAGCCGACAGGAATGTCGGAGATGAAGATGAACTCTCCGGGCAGCTCGACGTGGGTTAGGGCTGTTTTGCCTTGTTGATGATGGCCTGGGGGATGCCGACGGTGTACTGCACGCCGTCCATGTCGAGATTGGCATCCATGTGGTCGTAGAAGAATCGGCGTGCTTCGTCGTCGGAGAGACCGTTGACGTAGTCGTCGAGCCACTTGGAGAAAACTCTGTTCTTTTCTTCACAAATCTCATATTCAAATGAATCTGGTGATTCCTTGTAATCTTCAAGATCATCTTCGTTGAAATATTCCTCGGGCTGCGGAACTCGTCGAGCTTCTTCTCGAAGTTGGTAACATCGATTTCCTTGCTTTGGGCAATGGCCAGCTGGCGCTTGCATTCGAGGCTCTTCTTCGCGGCCTGCACCAGCAGGGTGATGATGGGGATGAAGAACTGCGGGCGGATGACGTACATCTTCTCGTAACGGTGGGACATATCAACGATGCCTGTGTTGTAGGTCTCGTTGTCGGGTTCGAGGAGCGAAACGAGCTCAGCCAAGTTGGAGTATGATGCGAACAATACCATCACCAAGGTTAGGAACTGAAGTTTCGGTTGTTTTCTACAACAACGAATTTTACTAATAAAACGAATCGTATCAATGCATCGAAGATGCAACGAATGTTGACGATTGCAGCGATTCGAATGATTCGTTGGCCACTTGAGGCCATTCGCTGCCGCCATGGGTGTATTCGGAAAATTCGCTATATTCGTTGTTGTAGAGATGTCGCAGTATGGCATCTCTACTCCAGAAACTTCAGTTAGGAATTACTTAATCTTAGGAACTATAGTCATTAATGTACTGTTTGCTCTTTTGGCATTTTCGTTGTTGGTTTAATTTTTAGGTGAATACTGCTATCTATAATAACTATTGTTTATTATTTGAATCACAAAATGCTATTTTCTCAATTATTGATGGAAAAAACTGAATACGATGGAGTGACTTTCATAAAAAATGCTTATCTTTGTGGCAATTATAAATCTGTATGATTTTTATTTGATTATGGAGATATTATTAATCATAGGAGCAATTGTGCTGATAATCCTGCTGTTTGTGGGCGGTGGTATCTTTGGCTGGATTCTTAAGGGAATCGGTGCTATTATTGAATTCCTTTTTGAAGGTTTGGGGAATGGTTTTGGATGTCTCTTGAAGATAATCCTGTTTCCTATTATAGCCTTCTTTGTCATCGGTGCCATCTTGGCAATGTTTGGCATCGTTATTATCTGACATTCCATCCCCGTGGTTTCGCAATCTTGCGGAGTCATGGGGATATTATTTTTAGGCGATAAAAAACCGACTAATGCAGGAAAAATGGTTGTGAAATAAAAAATAGTTGATGCTTTTATTGAATTTTTTGAAGTTTGTATCCATATTATACTTGCAAACTTTAAAAAACAGATTATGGCAACAACAATTCGCACCAGTTCCAAGAACTGCTTCACAAAAATCCAGAAGTACCTCAAAAACAAAAGAGTCTTCTTCGTTTCGTCGCTTAGCAACGGGGTCTATACCCTTACCATCTTCGATCTCTCTGACATCGAAACATCCTCTCTCATCAATAAAATGACCAAACACTTTCATCTCACCAACCGGCAGGAGTCTTTGGCTCTTGCCGCCTAACACATGTACGATTATGCCAAGAACAACGAAAAGCAACAAAAAGGAGATAACGCTGCTCCAGGCTATTGAGCGAGTGGTGGAACTGTCGGAAGACTCTAAGATGAGCAAGGAGTTTATGAAAAAAGCCAAGGCGGAACTGCAACTGTTGGCCAAAAGCTATGGCATCACGGAGCGGCAGGCTGTGCTGTTCTGCGTATGCATGGAGAGAGGACCGCGCCGGGTTGACTATAGCGACCTTTCTGCACACCTCGACATTAAGAAGATTACGGCATTGGGCTATGCCAGTGATATCGACGCATTGGTACGCCGCAGGCTGTTGAAATATCGCGATGTGAAGGATGAGGACGATTTCGACATCCCTACTGCGGTAATTCGCTGCCTGAAACACAACGAGGTGTACGAAATGCCACGGCGTACAGGACTCGACTGTGCCGAAATGTTCGAATTGCTCGACCAATGGTTTGAAGACCTTGATGATGATGCCATCTCCTTGCGTGAATTGGAGGAGGAGATTCAGACACTGTTCGACGAAAACAAGCAGATAAGTTTCGTGCGTAAGTTGCGCGAATACTACTTGTCGGAGCATGAAGAGACAATGACGGCATTCTTTTGCCACCGTCTGGTGAACCGGGATGATGACGACATCCGCTTCGGTCAGTTGGAAGACCTGTATGACACAAAGGCCGATTTCAACAAGGCAAAGGTCAGTCTGCGATGCGGCGATCACAAGCTGATGAGGAAAAAACTGATTGAGCATTGCTGCGAGGACGGCATTGCCGACACTACCCGTTACAAACTGACGGAGGAAGCTAAGCGCAACCTGCTTGCAGAGATGAAAATCGATACAACGGAAGAAAAACTGGCCGATGTTATCAAGGCCCGCGATCTGACTGAGAAGAAGATGTTCTATGTGAAGGAGAACCAGCAGCAAGTCAGCGAACTGCAGTCGTTCCTCATGCCCGAGAAATACAGCGAGATACACGAACGGATGCAACAAACCGGTTTCCGTACGGGGTTTGCATGCCTGTTCTATGGCGGGCCTGGTACGGGCAAGACAGAGACTGCCTACCAGCTGGCCCGACTGACTGGACGCGACATCATGGTGGTGGATGTGCCACAGATAAAGAGCAAATGGGTGGGCGACTCTGAAAAGAACATCAAGGCTCTGTTCGACCGCTATCGCGAGCAAGTGAAACGTGCCAAACTGACCCCTATACTACTCTTCAACGAAGCCGATGCCATCATCGGTATCCGTAAGCAGGGAGCACAGAGCGCGGTTGACAAGATGGAGAACTCTATACAGAACATCATCCTGCAGGAGATGGAGCAGCTCGATGGCATCATGATTGCCACCACCAACCTGACGCAGAACCTCGACACAGCCTTCGAGCGCCGTTTCCTCTACAAAATCAAATTCGAGAAACCTACCAAGGAAGCCCGTGCTCAGATTTGGCATTCGATGATTCCCGACCTCAGCGAGCATGACATCCATGCGCTGGCCTCGAAATACGATTTCAGCGGTGGACAGATTGAGAATATCGCCCGTCACTATGCCATCAGTTCGATTCTTCATGGCAATAGCGAGGATGTGTTGCCAATGCTCATCCGCCACTGCGACAATGAACGACTCGAGGGAACGCGCTCGTCGAAGATTGGCTTTTAGGCTTTTGTCCGTTAAATTACAAATCTTACATATGGGATTTTGCAAGATATTGGCGAAATATGTATGATTTCTGCCCGCAAGGGCACTACAAAACAAAAGAATTAACAATATTATGGAAGAGAAACTGACAATAGAACAGATGCAACAGAGAAGTGCCGATGCCCGGAAATTTGCCAAAGAGATGGAGCGTTGGTTGAGAAACACACAGGATCCAGAAAAACGAAAAACACTCGCACGGGCAATCAACATAAGTTATACCCAAGCAAAGAAATGGAGAAACGAGGCCAAACGCTGTCGAAAGATGGCAGAATGCATCGAGCGCGAATTCAACAGTATTAAAGCTAATCTGGAAGATTAGTGAGAAATATACAGTATTCTGTTTGGAACATTCATCAAAATCCGCTATCTTTGCATCATATTCTAACTTATAAACATCTAACGAACTCACAACCTTGGGATTAGAAACCAATAAGAAGTGTAACTATGGATCAAAGAAAAGAAAGGCAACTTGAGATGTTGCAAGAGATTTACGAGAATTGGATGCCTCCGACACCGGCATTTAAAGCCAACCACGAAGGCGTTCCTGAAGGTATGGTTCCGTACATCAGCTGTTCAGATGTGCATGACTACAAATACAATATCCGTATCATTCCAGATGACGTTTTCCTGTCAGAAGATGACGACCGGTACGAGAAGATGGAAGAAGGAATTGTCATCGCTCACTATGAATCGATGGAGGAACTCATAGAGGACGGTTGGATTTTAGATTGAGATTGCTTATTAGACCAACGCCAGCTTCTTGAAGAATACCAAAAAAGAATCCCGCCGCACGGTGCATCATAGCACTATGCGGCGGGAGTGATTCTGCCTCCTTCCAGAGAGATTGAATGGAACTATTTCTTCTTCGCCTTCTTCTCTTCAGGCAGCTCCACGATGAGGTGGTGCAACGACTCGGGAAGGCGCTTCTTGTAGTAGTCGGCCTTCTTAGCTGGCACATTGATTGTCTTCAGGGCGGTGCAACCCTTGAAAGCATCCTTGCCAATCTTCTTAATACCAACGGGTAACTCTATCGTTTTCAAAGCAGTACAGTCACGGAATGCGTTATCATCTATCTTGACAACAGGACCCTTGATAACTACAGATTTCAGGCTGTTGCAAGCCTCGAAGACATAACTACCAATTTCAGTCACACTCGATGGGATTGTTATCTTTTCTATCCCAGAATGGTCAAAATTGCAGATGCTGGTCAACGACTCTGGCAAGGAAATCGTTTTAAGGCTCGTGCACTTACTGAAATAGCATTTCTTTAAATCTGTAATAGAATTGGGCAGTTCGACAGTATGTAAGTTGGCGCAATTGGAGAATGGCGACATTCCTATTTCTGTTATGGAATCAGGAATGCTAATTGAAAGCAAATCATTACAACCACAGAAAGCATAATCTACTATCTTGGTTGTTCCTTCGGGAATGATTCCGACGCCATCCTTTACTTCATATTTGGGGAATTGTCCATATTGCCAGAAACCAGGGAATGTTTCTAATTCTTCAAACCATAGGAACATGTACTCATTCAACTCGACATTAACCTGGAAAATGTAAAAGTCTTCCAAGCGGTTGCGGTTCTTTAATGACTTCCCGATACACCAGGGAATCAACAGGATGAAAGTGGCATCCCATCCATGAAAACGCTCAAGGAACGATTTCCGTTCTTTCTGAGCTGAAGTGTATTTCTCAACATAAGCGTTAATCTCCTCCTGAGAGAAATCCATCTGAAGTGTCTTCTCCATTTCTTCCTTATTGGGATGATTTTCGACGTATTTATTCAGGCTCTCTACATACAGCTTGCCCAATTCGTTTTCTTCATCATCCGCAAAAGGTTCATAATCATGGGCGGTAGAAAGATGATATAGACATCGTTAGTGCCAATTCTTAATTTTGCGCTTTTATGGGATTCTGTTTCTCACAGTCTGCA
>OCTX012280619.1_pt1 | contig 30959 bp, 16 predicted proteins | sample 1539691 | NCBI WGS metagenome assembly OCTX01 (sample SAMN02144231, study PRJEB22623) | gut metagenome | biome: sheep rumen | host: Ovis aries | place: New Zealand
GACCGACGAGGAGGTCGGCAGGACATTCCAGCGGATCGTCGACGCCCTCAAGGCGACCGCCGGCATCGAGGTGAGGGAAAGTTGATTTCAAGGACGTGGGTCCTGTGTTGCACGCGGATTCAGCAGAAATTTCTTCGACCGACATTTTGAAAAGGGGGTAACCCCTACTTTGGAACGACGGGTTCCGGGGATTCTGTGCTACGGCAATGTGGGATCTTTTTTGAAGCGATGACGAAAGTAGAGAGAACGTTAGGGCTGTGTCTGACCCTTTTGCTGCCTTTCTTGGTCGTGGCCGCTCCCGAGCCCGCCGCCAAGCGCGGCGCGATGTTCGCGACTGTTCCGAAGCAGGCGCTAGTTGAGCTCAAGGCGACCGTCGGAAAGCCATTCTCGTCCGGACTCGTCTTCGTCAACGGCAAGTTCCTCGATCCGCCCTACAAGGTCGAGCGCTACGGCACCGCGCTCAGGATAAACGGGATACAGGTCACCAACGAGATCATTCCGTGGACCGAATTCCTGAAGACTCAGGCGGGGGTCCGCGTCGAGAAGGTTGATCCGCCGCCTGCCTCGGCTGCACCAGCGCAGGAGGAGGCTCCCGCCGCCGAGGAACCCGCTACTTCCGATTCGTCCATCGACGACATAGACGACCTCTTCGACGACGACCCGAAGCCGAAGAAGAAGGTGGCAGCGAAGCCCGCCGCGGTGAAGCGTCCTCCGAAGGCCGCACCTCCGCCTCAGCCGACGACGACTGTCGTCCTTGACGGCGAATTCGTGGCCAACGACAAGACGAAGGCGATGGTGGCGCGGATAAACAAGGAGAGGACTCGCGTTGAGACCGTTCTCCGCAAGGGCGGCTGCTTTTTCTTCGGTACGCGCTACACGCCCATATCGGTTGACCGCATGCCGGCGGAAATGTTCCTGTCGTCGATTCCGGGGGTAATGAAGTCGAATACGGCGTTCGAGCCGTTTTCCTCTGCCGCGCGAGCTAAGGGAATCACGTTTCTTTCTGAGGCAGTGCTGCGTGATCTCTTCCGCAACCGGCTCGACTACATCCGTCTCATTGCCCGCGAGAAGGCCATAAAGGAGGAGGGCAAGTGGGGAACGACGCTTTAGACCGCCCGCTGACGATACTCATTCCGGCGTACAATCCGGACGAGAAGCTGCTGGCGCTCCTTCCGAAGCTGAAGGAGCGCTTCGCGCATATCGTCCTCGTCAACGACGGTTCGGTGACGGGCAAGGACGTGTTCGAAAAGGCCGCGCCTCTCGTTGACGCGATTCTCGTGCACGAGAAAAACCGAGGCAAGGGCGCCGCGCTCAAGACAGGTTTCGCGCACATAGGCGACGCAACCGACATCATCACCGCCGACGCCGACGGGCAACACACGCCCGAGGACATCGCGAAGGTGGCGGAAGGCCTCAGACACCACCGCGACGGACTCGTTCTCGGTGTCCGTTCGTTCTCGGGAAAGGTCCCGCTCAGGAGCCGCTTTGGAAACTGGTGGACGCGCTGGTTCTTCTTCCTGATGACGGGGCTAATGGTGCGCGATACGCAGACTGGGCTTCGCGGCATTCCCGCGGCGCTTGTGCCGCGCGTCGCGAAGATCCCTGGCGAGCGCTACGAGTACGAGATGGCGATGCTCGCCGACGCGAAGCACCATCCATCGCGGCCTCTCCAAGTCCCGATCGAGACGGTCTACATCGACTCGAACGCGACGAGCCACTTCAATCCGCTTCTGGACACGATCCGTATCTACCGATCGCTTTTCCAGTTCTGCATTTCCTCGGTTCTCTCGTTCCTTATTGACAATGGCGTATTTGCCGCAGTGATGTGGGTGATGGCGGCGAAGGACACGCCGCGCCGCGACGACGTTCTTGTTGCGCTTGTAGCCGCGCGCGTCATCTCGTCGCACTTCAACTACTTCTACAACAGGTTCATCGTCTTCCGTCGCGGCAATGTGCCGCGAAAGGGCCCCCACCGTAGCTACTACGGCTATTTCGGGCTCGTTCTCGCGGTTGGTGCGGCGAGCTATGCCCTCACGGAAGGGTGCTCGGCGCTTCTCGACGTGCAGGGAATCGCGATCACCGTCGTCAAGATCGTCGCCGACACGGTGCTTTTCGTGGCGAGCTATCTCGTCCAGAAGAAGTTCATCTTCGCGCGTAGAAGCTGAGATAGTTGGAGTGAAGAGTTGGAGTTGGAGAGTGGATTATTGATCTGCTCTTCGTTTCCTGAAGAAGTCGACGAGGACGGCTTTGCAGCGTTCTTCGAGGATGCCGGAGACTATCTCCGGATGGTGGTTCATTCCTGGATGGCGCAGGATGTCGAAAACGGTCGAGCCGCCGCGCTTCGGGTCTGAGACCCCCCACACAACGCGGTCTGGGCGCGCGAGTACGATTGCGCCTGCGCACATTGGGCAGGGCTCCTTCGTGACATAGAGCGTCGTGCCGGTGAGCCGCCAGTTTCCCTTGGCGTTGAAGGCAGCGGAGAGCGCGAGCATTTCGGCGTGGGCCGTCGCGTCGGCAAGCCCCTCGGTCTGGTTGTGCGCCCGCCCGAGGATGCGCCCCTCGGAGTCGACGATAATGCAGCCAGTCGGCACCTCGCCGTCTTCGGCGGCCTTTTCCGCCTCCCTAAGCGCCATCTCCATGTATTTAATATCGTCTGCGTCCATCGGTGACATTATAGCACATTTGTGGTATAATGAGGATGCGGAGGGAGGTTTAAATGACTAGCGTTGGCGTAAAAAGCGTTGTTGCCGCTGTGGCTTCGACAATCGTCGTCCTTTGCGCGAGCGCCGAGGAGGTGTCGGCGGATTCCGCTGGCGTAGCTGCGCAGCGATGGCTACAGGACGACGCGGCGCTTGGATGCAACCTTGGTACGGAGGTTGACTCGGTCCGCACATGCTCTCCGCAGGCTGACGCTACGTTCCACGTCGTGAAACTTAAGGGTGGCGGTTTTGTCGTGATGTCTTCCGATACGACGCGTGAGCCAGTGGTGGCGTTCTCCTCCGGCGGCGATCTTGTGGAGAGCGATTCAAACCCGCTTTGGGTGCTGCTGAAGAAAGATCTTGCACTGCGTGTTGGAGAGGATGTCACCACGAATAGAAAGTCTGGCTTGCTCAGGACAACTGTCGGCGGCTCGTCCGGCTCCGGAAACGAGGCCAAGTGGAATCGGCTTCTCGGCAAGTCTGGCGGACTGCTCCGTGCGTCGCAGGGCGCCGCGGTGATCTCCGACGTCCGCGTCGCCCCGCTTGTGCAGTCAAAGTGGGACCAAGAAGACGTTGGCGACGGCCATTGCTACAATTATTACACGCCGAGCAACTACGTATGCGGTTGCGTCGCCACGGCCGGCGCTCAGATCATGCGGTACTTCGAGTGGCCGCGTTCGGATGTGAGCGTTGCGCCGTTCACAAATCCCCATTGTGAAGTTAACGGGTCGACGCGCACGCTAACGACGCAAGGCGGATACTGCAATTGGAGCCAGATGCCGCTTGTGCCGGACAGTTCCATCACAGATGCCGAGCGCCAGGCCATTGGAAAGTTGACCTCCGACATCGGAATCTGCGTAGGCATGTCGTATGCGAGTAACGGAAGCGGCGCTGGTGGTTACATGCTGTCCGAGGCGTTCACCAACCGCTACGGCTATGCAAACGCATTGTCCATGGAATGGAGTTCCGATATCAGCGGAAGCGACGACATGAAAAACGCGCTCCTTTCGAATTTCGACGCGGGGCTTCCAGTCGCCATTGGCTTGAGCGACAATTATGGCAGTGGACATGAAATCGTCGGCGACGGCTATGGATATTCGGGTGATACGCTTTATCTCCATTTCAACATGGGCTGGAGTGGCTCGGATGACGCTTGGTACGCGCCGCCGCAAATGGCTACTGAGCAGTACGACTTTAGTGTCTTGGATGGTTTTGTATGCAACATATTCACCAATAGCGCTTATGCCAACGGTGTGATTTGCAGTGGACGTGTGCTGGATGTCTCTGGCTCGCCTATTGAAAATGCTGTCGTGTCAGTAAAGAAAGGCAGCGGAAGCATATTGGGAAGTATGACAACTAACGCGAAAGGTATTTACGCGTTTATCCTTGCCAGTGTGCCCAAGACTGCCACAGCCTATACCCTGACAGCGACGTTCAACGGCTCAAGCGCAACGAAGAGCGTCTCGCTCAGGACCAATGTCGGGGTCAAGTTAAGTGCTTCAGGTGCAAGCTTTGGTTCTTATTCTGGCACTCCTGTTGTTGGCAATAAGAGTGGACAAGACATCACGATCACTGGTGTCGCTGGCGTCGCGGAGCCGCAGTTCAATCCAGTATCTTGCCTGTTTTATCCTTCGACTAATGTTGAAATAACATGCGCGACGTCGGGCGCGACCATACGCTATACGCTCAACGGCACAGACCCTACGGAATCAAGTGCCGTCTACACCGGTCCGATTACCGTAGCCGACGATACTGAAATCCGCGCCCGCGCATGGAAGAGCGGGATGAATCCGAGCGCAGTCGTCTCCGAGACTTACACTTATGATGCGGCGCAAGGCGCGCCCAAGGGCGATTATTTCGCTGACCCAATCGTCATCTCAGGCGAAAGCGGAAGCCGAGTCATCGATGATAATTCCGCCTATACCGTTGAGGACGACGAACCTTGGCATACGTTGCGCCCATCTGGAAGCGGATATAACACCTACAGTTATCAGTATCGCACGGCCTGGTATCAATGGACGGCGCCGGGAAGCGGTACTGTGACGTTCCAAACGTCTTGTTCTGGCGGAGGATACATTTATCCGACCTTCATCGCCGTATACACGGGCGATACGCTTACATTGGACAATCGACTGGCATTTGCCTATGAGTATGATAAATCAACTTATGTTACAACGCTCAACTTGAGTGTGGAGCAGGGCGTGACATATCGCATTGTTGGCATGATGGGCTATGATGGAAGCGGACAATTCACTCTCACCTGGTCTGGGGACCTGACCGTGTCGCAGACAGAGACTTCGACGACCGAAGTTCCCGTGACATACGTCTGGCTTGACGAGTACTTCCCCGGTAACGCGAGCGCAGCCGAGGACTACGAGACGCTTGCGAAAGCCGATGCGGACGGCGATGGTCTCGATACCTGGGCGGAATATCTTCTCGGTACAGATCCGACAAATGCAGCCAGTCGGCTGGTTGCGACGATTCGAATGGACGGAACGACGCCCATAGTCGAGTGCAACGCCGATGCGGACCGCCTTGCCGACTTCGGCTACCAGCCGGTAGTGAAGGGCAAACAGACCCTTGATCCCGCCGTCAACTGGACGGACATGAATTCGTTGTTGCATCGATTCTTCAAGGTGTTTGTCGAGAAGAAGTGATTTGCCATGGAGAAATGCCTCTCTGAGACAATAGCGGAGACGCTCGAGGCCGATCTTGCCAGCGGGCGCTGGAAGACGGGCGAGCGGCTGCCTTCAGTCGACGAGCTCAGGGAGCGCTTTGGCGCGGGCGAATATGCCGTTCGCCGCGCAATCAGGCGTCTTGCGGATTCCGGCGTAATATCGGTGAAGAAGCATGTCGGCGCAGTGGTGACGTCCAAGCCGTTCTGGTCGTGGAAGGGGCGCGTCGCATTCGTCGCGGTCGGCGCCATGGGCTCTTACTTTCAGCAGATGCTGTCTATCAGGTTCGCGCAAGTCTTTGAGCCCGCCGGCTGGCAGTACATTCCCGTAATCATCGAAAACGCGAAGGACGGTTCTCTCGACCTCGAGCCGCTTCGCCGCCATCTCGCCGACGGCGTGGACTTCGTCGTCGGACTCTTCGGGGAGAAGCAAGCCGCCGCGATGCTCGACCATGCGGGCGTGCCCTATGTCATCCTCAACGGCTTCACGCGCGATTTTCCAAACGCGCGCGCCGTCATACGCGAGGACTCGCGCGAATGCTTCTCCCGCCTTATCGACGCGCTGAAGAAACGCGGCGCGCGCCGGCTCGTGGAGTTCGACATGCCGCGGTCCATCGACCGTAGCTTCAAGCGCCAGCTTTTCGAGGCGGGGATAAGCGTTGAGCGTGTGATGTGCAAGTGGGACAACGAGCAGAAATGGACTCTCGGCGATCTCAAGGCCTGCGGACACAGGAGCGTCGCCAGCTATTTTTCCGACGAACGTCACAGGCGTCGCCCGCCAGATGTCGTTCTCTTCGACGACGACTATCTCGCCGCCGGTGGAGTCGTGGCGCTTTTCGAGGCGGGCTTCAGGATTCCTGGCGACATCGGAGTTGTCTGCCACACGAACCGCGGCAACGAGCTTGCGCTCGGCGTTCCCGTCGCGCGTTTCGTAAACGATCCTGTATCTTACGCCGATGCTGTTGCTGCATACGTCGTCGCGCAGCTCGAAGGGCGTCGTGCCGCTCTGCCTAAGATATTGTGGAGCTTTGTGGACGGAGAGAGCATTGGACGCCACAAGAAATAATTGAGGTATTAATTGAGGTCGGTTGATTAATTGTTGCGCTCCCTGCGTTTTTTGGCTATCATTGCACCGTCAAAAGCCAAGACAGGGACTTGCTACGATGAAATCACTATCAACGACAAAATCAACTGTCCTCTTTATTGCGGCTATTGCGGCATCAATCGTCGTCGCGCCGACAGCGGTACGCGCACAGGGAAATTCTGCGCCTGGTACTCCGGTCGAAGTGACGCCTGAGTTCGTGTGCAATCCAAATGCGACAAGGTGGAACACTCCAGGGGGGAAGGGCGGCTACTTTGCGCGCGAGGTACAGGATCTCCATGTCTACAACGGCAAGATATACACTGCTGGCGGAGACTGGGGCGCGTTTTCCAATCAGGGCCCTGTGCCGATCTTTGCGATCGATCCCGCGACGGGTTCATTCACGAATGAGTTCGAGGCTGGCACAGAGCTTATAACCGATTTCAAGGAGTTTTCTGACGGGCGGCTTTGGGCAGGAAGCGTGGACAATCGCGAAAGCCATGAGAACGCGGGGCATTTCTTCCGCAGGGAACTGGACGGCACGTGGACGAACCTGACGTCATGCATAAGCGGGCATAACGGCGCAACAGCGAATTACGCTGCGCATATTTGGGATATTGCCGAGTTCGGAGGCAAGTTCTTTGCCGCCGGATACGGAATCTGCGCATCTTCTAACTGGGGTGACACGAGGATGACGGACGCGACGCCCGACCTGACGACCCCTTATAGAACATACTTCGAGAGCTCTACCTCAGTGTGGATTGCAGGGCAGAATCGCTTCAATGTCGGGCAGGCGCGCAAGTTCGCGGCGTTCATGCCGTTTGACGACGACCTGTTCTGCTTCTCGATGGATTACGGGTACAAGTACTACATGGATATATTTGAGTGGGAAGAGTGGCGGTGGGACGCGTCGCTCGGCAAGTTCGTCGCTTCGCTTGTGCCGTGGAGCGACATTGCGCCGGGGATAACCGAGGAGGACAAAGCGATTACAGTCTCTTCCGCCATGAGTGATTATCTGGACTTCGACATAAGGCCGTCGCATTGCCGTAAATTCGGGTTGAGGATGCTCTATCTGATCGAAGGCATAAAGACCAATGTCGCTGGGCACAGCCGTCCGTGGGCTGCGTACAGCGCGGTCAATGTGAACCACCACGTGAAGGCGACGAAGATCGACCTCGGCTGCGCGCGTCCGTTCGACATCCATGTGAGCGACGACGCGGCGTACATCGTCGCGGCGAAGGGAACGGAGATGGGGTCGGTCGTGACGAACAGCGTGTGGAAGACGGAGGACGGCGTTACGTTCACAGAGCTCTTCTATTTCGCCACCAACCGCCATGCGACGGCTCTCTGCAAATACGGCGACGACTTCTACATCGGCATGGGGTATTCTACGAACGTGTGCAACATCTGGAAGAATCTGCCGAAGGATCCCGAACTTTCCGGTGACATCTACCGCGTTAACTTGGAGGGCGGCTCCCAGGGTGGCGGCGATCCGCAGGGAGGAGACGATCCGCAGGGCGATCCCACCGCGACGAATACCATCCGCGTGGCCGGCTGGGCGATGAGCAACAAGGAAGTTTATTCCGATACGTCCGACCGTTCGCGGGCGCTTTATTCGAAGCTGGCGGAGCAGGGAGTCGATTTCGTCTACATCTGCAACGGCAAGGGTGATGACGAGTACGGAAGTGCCGACTATGGATTTGTAAAGTGCCAGACGGCGCTCAATTCAAATTCATATTACCAGATGGTGCTTGGGTTCAACGGCGCGAAGTATACGCTTCTTAGCAGCACGGATACGATGACCATTGGAAGCCAGGCCTACTTGAACAGCAACGCCATCGTGACGCAGGGCCTCTATCTTGAAGACAATACGACAAAGGAGCGTCTTTTCTTCATGGCCTATGCTGGCACGTGGGCGAATTTCGCAAATGCCGCCACGCAGAGCTGGTTCCAGTGGGTCTTGTCCGACATAGCGACCTACTATCACTGCGAGAAGGTCATCTTGATTTTCCCTGTTTCCCATTCGCAGCCGAACATGGAGCCGTATTTGACGGGCTCTTGCAATTTCGACGAGATCCATTACAATACCAATGTCACCGACTTCGCCGTATTCGCAAGTTCCGGTAAGTTCTCCCTCTCGTCCGTCCAGTCTGTTGTCGCATCCGATGTCAGCGCCAATGCGGAAGGGCTGTTTACGCTTGCGCACACGCCAAAAAGCACGGTGACTTTCAATGTGCGGTTCCTCGACAAGGACGGCGTGACGGTCATCGACGAAATCGTGGTGGCTGACGGTGGAGCTGCAATTCCGCCCGCAACGCTGCCTTCGCACGAGGGCGAACACTTCGTCTGCTGGATGCTTGGGGAAAACGTGTATGACATTACGACGGCAGTCACTTCCAACTTGACGCTGGTGGCATCGTATGCGGCGAATGTCGATGACAGCGTGCAGGAAATCGGTTCGTACGGCGAGTTTGCCGCCGCCATAACCGAGGATTCTCCCGCCGGCGCGAAATACCGGCTTACGGCGGACATCAACCTTGCGCCGTGGAGCGCCGTGGACTTCAGGGGCGTCCTCGACGGAAACGGACACACGCTCGAGGGGCTCGTCTCGCCGCTTTTCAACGCAATCTCTGGGGGCTGTGTCCAGAATCTCGCAATCGCCTCGGCGGCTGTCAATGAGAATGTAAAAGGCGGGTCCGTCGGTTTCATCGCGCGCACCCTCGAGTGCGGCGCGTCGGTGTCCAATTGCACGATTAAGGCGGGATGCTTGTTGCAGGCGGGCAACAACATGAGGTGCGGCGCGATTGTGGGCAACGTCGTGAAGGGGGAGGTCTACGCAGGCGCCGAGTTCTCCGGAATATTCGACTGCACGAATCACGCCGCGATCGAAAAGACTACCGGCGACTACAACACCACCTTCGGCTGCGGCGGAATCGTCGGCAATATCGATGTTTCCCTTCCCGACGGACAGTCTTCCGTAGAGTGCCGAATCGAGCGCTGCTTCAACGACGGAACGTTATCATCGACCAACGTGGCCTGCAACCTTGGCGGAATCGTTGGATATGCGATGATCAACAGCGACGCCGGAGCGCTTTCGATTGTCGATTGCCAGAACGCTGGCGCGATCACCAATACTTCAACCGAGACAAGCTCCACATACGTGACGACGCATGCTGGCGGCATTATCGGCAATGTCGGCGGTCCGTGCCACGGCGTCATCGAGATATCCCGTTGCGCGAACCGCGGGGTGATTCTGTCCGGCTACGAGCCGGCGGATTCGTCTTTTTCCAAGAAGTGCGCTGGCGGGCTTGTGGGGAATGTGACGTCGATTCACGGGGGTGCGCGCCTCTCCATAGTCGATTCTGCGAACTACGGCACGGTGTCTGGAAATCGCGCCGCCGGCCTTGTTGCACAGATCGGGGTGAATGTCAACCACTCTGGCACGTCTGTCGTTATTTCCAACGTCGCCAACTACGCGACCATTTCCGGTGTCACGAACGTTGCGCAGGCGATTGGATGCAGCACAGTCCCAGGTGTCGCGCACGTCCGCCGCATCTTCAACGCCTTCTTCGAGACGTCGGGCAATCAAGGTGTACCCCTGTTTGGAGATGCTGCGACGTCCGATGATTTTGCGCTTGACGGCGTCATTGTTTCCAATGCCATGAGCCACGGCTATTCTGCGTCGACGGACAAGAATGTTCTCAACAGGAACGCAAAGGAGGCCGGTCTTGTGCCATGGGTACAGGGGCAGGTCGGCGGCGTCATTGTACCGGAGCTGTCGTGCTTCAGGAAGAAGGTTCCCCGTTTCGTTATCTCGCTTAGGTGAAAAGCCCTAGCTCATGCGGTCAGCCATATAATTGAGGTAATAACAAAGGTCGTTCATTTTCATGTTGTCTGATGCCCGTCATTTTGCTACAATGCAAGCAAATCAAAGGGAGAACTAGCGATGAAATGGCCTAAGCTCGCTTTAGCGGCAACCCTAATTCTTTGCTCCTCTTGCGGTTTTGCGGTTGAAGTTTCCACTGCAGCCGACCTTGCCACGGCCATTGCCACGTCAGGGACAACCGTCACACTTGGCGCAGACATAGACTGCACGGGATGGACGACTGTCGACGGCTTTTCGGGAACGCTTGACGGCAAGGGGTACAAGATACTCAACCTTGACGCTCCGCTCTTCGGCACCATCACCGGCGACATCGCCATCAGCAACCTCGTCGTCAAGGACGCGAATGTCACCGCTACCGCCGAAACATGCGGCATCCTGCTGAAGAGCGTCACGGCGGCCAACCTCGCCGTCGAGAATGTCACGTTCACGGGGTCCACGCTGCGAATCTTAGTCAACAAGGGCAACATGGGCTTCGTCGTGGGTCTGTTCTCCGTGACGGGGACGGCGTCGTTCAAGGACTGCCACGTGGACGACACCTGCTCCTTCGCACTTGGCGTCAACCAGCACGGCGGCATCGCGGGGAACGGAACGGCCACCGGCACGGGCAACGTGGCCGGGGGACTCGTCGGCTTCGTCGACAGCCTCTACAACAACAATTCCGTCACGGCCACGAACTGCGCCAACTACGGGACGCTCTCGGCCCCGGCGGAAGGCGGTTTGACTGGAGAGATCTTCGCACGGTTCGAGACCAATGTCGCCGATTCCCCTGCCCGCCAGTACGGCGCGGTGAACAGCTTCTTCATGACCGACGCCTTCTGCGGCGACGCGTCGGGAAGCGCCATCATCACGAATGGGCTCGTGACCGCCGCTGACGCGGGCTATACGCCTTCTAACGGCAAAAGAACACTGAACGCCGTAGCCGCAGTGAATAGCTACGAGCCGTGGGTGTTGGGACGCATCGGCGATGGTGATGCCGCGCCTTTACCGCGCCGGAACTTACGTGCTTCATGACAAAGCTTGCGAACCCTGGCTTAAAGGTTATAATTAGATGACAGCTTCAACAAGGAGAAAAGACATGACAACAAAGATAGTGTTTTCCGCGATGGCGCTTTGCGCGTTTGCCGCAGTTGGCGGCGAACAGCTGATGAACCTTCCGCCCGCTCCAAAGGGAGGGCGCTTCACGACGCCGACCGATCTCGTGTGGCCAGAGAAGCCGGGTGATGCCGACGTTTGTCTGTGGTCGGGCGACAGGTTTGCCGCGTGCTCGATCACCATCGACGACAACTGCAAGCCCGACCACGAGTGGTGGCTTAAGCTCTCCGAGGAGCTCGGCATCAAGCTTACGTGGTTCGTGATCACCGACCACTGCGTGTACAAGAAGAACACTGGATTCAACGGCACGTGGGCCGACTGGCAGAAGCTCGCGGACGCCGGTCACTCGATCCAGTCGCACACGACGAACCACAAGGCGAAGCACGGAGACGTCCCGATGCCGTCTGACGAGGAGGTCGAGTCGATGTACCGCGACTCCCTGAAGGCAATCAACGACAACGTCACCAACAACTTCGCCTGCTGCATCGCCTACCCGCGCGGCGAACCGCACGAGGCAATCGCGGCAAAGTACGCGATTGCGTGCCGCGGCGTCTATGGCGTTCCGAACTGCGCCAACAACATTAATTACCTCTGCACAAACAAGGGCGCTGGCGGCAAGGGCCATGTGCAGATGGTGGCCTTCGGAGAAACTGAGGAAGAGCCGAAGTGGATCCGCGGCAAGAAGGATCTCAAGCGCGGATGGAACGTCGTTCTCTACCACTTGGTCCACGCAGGGCGCAACGACGCTGAACGCGAGAAGAATGCCGCCAACGCGGAAAAGGAAGTTCGCTACATTGCGTCTCTCAAGGACGAGCGGCTTTGGGTCTCGCGCTTCGACGACGCGGTGAAGTACGGGCAGGAGCGCGATTCCGCGACGCTTACGAGCGCATTGAAGGGCGACAAGATCGAGTTCACGCTGACCGACCGCATGAAGGATGACATTTTCGACTATCCGCTCACTGTCAAGGTTCGTCTTCCCGACGGCTGGAAGTCCGCCAAGGCGAAACAGGGTGGGAAGCCCGCCGCCGTGCGATTCGTCTCGCACGACGGTGCGCCATATGCGCTTGTCGAGGCAGTTCCTGATAAGGGAGCGGTAGTAGTTGTTAGGGGTCAGTAGTTAGGGGTTAGGGGTCAGGGGTCAGTAGTTGGAGTTTGGAGTTGGAGTTGGAGAGCGGTGGGGAGGTTTTAGTTGGAGTCAGGAGTTAAGAGGAGGAAAGACGCGATGAAAAGAATTCCAATGATCTTTGCGGCGGGACTCTGCTTTTCGGTCGCTCTCGCCGATGAGCTTGTTGTACCAACGCAGTTCCCGACGATACAGAAGGCCGTGGATGCGGCCAAACCCGGCGACGTAGTGCTCGTGAAGGGCGGAACGTACGCCGGCTTCCGCGTGCAGAAGCTGTTTGAGGGCGCACCGTTGACCATCAAGGCCGCGCCAGGCGAGCGCGTAACGCTGAGCGGGATGCAGAAGATCGAAGGGTGGAAGGATGAGGGCGGAGGTGTCTTCTCTGCGAAAGTCCCTTCGCGTGTCGACTCCCTCTTTGTTGGCTACGTAGAGCAGCAATGTGCGCGCTGGCCAGCGGACGGAACACGGCTCCCCATCCTGACGGCAGATGCTGAGACGCGTACGTTCAAGACCGATCCGGTCGCCGATCCGAAACTCGCCCAGATCGCGAAAGACCCCAAAGACATCCGGTGCTTTTTCTTCTTCGCCTTTGGAAACGCGTTTTCGTCGAAGCGCGTCCAGTCGTACGATCCGAAGACTGGCGACATCGTCTTCTCGCCGGAAGAATGGATGAAGTGGATCAGGCCGGAGAACAACCGCTACTCGTTCGTGAACCATCCGGCGCTCATCGACCTGCCCGGAAGCTGGGCGTTTGTCTCGGAACCAGGCAGCGACCCGAAGAGCACGGCGGGAACGATCTATTTTAAGCCGGTGAAGAGCGCTGACCTTTCAAAGGCGCAGTACTGTGCGGCAGACCGCCAGCTTATCTCCATAGGGCACCACAAGAATCCGACCGGCAATGTCGTTATCGACGGATTCGAAATCATGGGCTCGCGCGCCGCCGGCGTCCAGATCGGCGGCAACGGAGTGACCGTGCAGAACTGCCTCGTCCACCACAACGGCGCCGGAATCGCTGCGCGCGTGGCCAAGGATGTCAAGGTGCTCTCCAACCTCGTCGTCGCGAATCGTGCAAATGGAATCGGTCTCGCGTCTGTGGAGAACGCGCTTGTCGAGGGCAACGAGGTGGCGCTCAACCTGGAGGACGGAATCGTCGTGGCCGGCAACATATCCGGGAAGAAGACGGGCACGCCTGGCGCGAACCCGCCCACGAAGCACGTTGTCGTGCGCAGAAACTACATACACCACCACATCTACCAAGCCCATCCCGACAACACTCAGATGTATCGGGATGTCTCGGACGTCGTATACGAGGAGAACTTCAACATATGCGGCGGACAGTCGATAATGGCCGAAGAGGCGACGGACGTCACGGTGCGCGGCAATCTCTTCATGGGGTGCGATGCCGTGATGCTTATCTGCGGGCACGGCAACTCCGACCGCTGGAAGTTCGAGGGCAACACGCTCTGGGGCGCGGGGTACGGTTTCTTCAGCTTTACCGGGCACGACTACTCCGTGTCGAAGAACCTGATCATCGGCGGATCGATGGACTATGGGCAGCTCGATAGCACGAAGGTCGAAAGCGCAGGCAACCGCTTTGCGCCCTCGTATTTCGCGCGCACTGCGAAGCCCTGGCGCAAATATCAGGATCTCGCCAAGGCGCAGGCGGAACTCGGGCAGGAGAAGGGGAGCTCTGTCATCGAGCGTCCTTCGTCGAACTTCCCGGCCGCGTTCGCCGTTTCGGGCGCCAATGGATCGTCGCTCGACTCGGTTGCCTTGCGAAAGGACGCGGCCGCGCGTACGGATCTCTTTGCTCCCGGCGACATGGTCGAGCTCAACTGCGACGGGGTTCTGCGGACGGTGAAGTCGTGCGCGAACGGCGTGCTGTCGTTCTACCCGGCGCTCGAGACTCCGCCTTACCGCGGTGTTATGGTCTTTAACTGGAAGAGCGCGAAGACCGCCGATATTGACATCCCCCCAGTCGACGGGTGCGGCTCGCCCATTTCGCCGGCCGCCTTTCGGAAGGGCGACCTACTCGGCGCGGGAAGGCGGACGATTCCCACAATCCCGACCGATGTGGCCGAGGGCATCCCTTCCCCGAACAGGCCGGTCATTCCACCAAAAGGTTGAAGGGGTCAGTAGTTAGGAGTCAGTAGTTGGAGTTCAGAGTTGGAGTTGGAGGATTCGTCGTGTTCAGAACTGAATGCAAGTTCTGGAAGTAAACGCAAGTTTATCCGATAACTTTTGGCAAATTCTTCTGCGTCATGTCCAAAAGTAAACGCACGTTATGAAAGTAAACGCACGAAATTCAACTCCGAGCGTTAGGGCTCTCGCGCGAGAGCCCTGCTGATTGGAGTTAAATTCGGCGGCTTTGGCGAGGGGCGGACCGGCAGAAGCTAAAAAATGGGTAAACTCCAGTGCTTATGGCACTTGCGCACAAGTGGGGAAAAATGATATACTATATCCCCACATCTTCGGTGGGCCATAGAGATATGGTCTACCGATTGTATTTATTTCCTCCCAGGGGGGGGGATAAATGATTGAAAAGATGCGAAAAATGATTGGTATACGTGGTTATGCGGCATGTCGACACCTTCTTGCGATGGTTGTCATGCTGGCGTTTGCTGTTTTGCCGAATGTGTCATTGGCTTCAAACCAAGATAAGATTGCTCGGTTTTCAACATCTGGTATCGACCGCTATGCGGACGGGACTGCGGTCGTAGACGGCGAATGCTATGCGCTCGTTTGGTCGCCGAAGGGCTCAACGTTCGCGGGCTTCAGCGCGGACGGGACTACGGTTTCGTCCGCCGACCGCGTCGTACTCGCCGCGCCGCTTGCGGTGAACGGCAGGTGCCGCGATTCGCTTTTCCAGATTTCGGCGGAGGAATACGCCGAGCTCGCGGGCGGAGTATGGGCGGTGTGCCTCGTCGACACTCGCACGGCTGGCGGAGTTCCCGCCGGCGTCGCGAACAATGTTCCGTTGCGCGTCAACCGCTGGGGAGCGGTCAAGAACAGCGTGAAGATCGAGCCGGCTGGGGCTTCTCAGCTTATGTTTGCCGCCGCGTCCAAGACCCGTGGGTTGCTCGCCGCCACTGGCGACGGTTCCGACGATGGCGTTCGCGCTGGCGTTTTGTCGGCTGTGCCTGACTCGGTTTTGCCCCCAAAAATCACGGCTTTCGAGGTTTCCGACGGCGTAGTTCGCCTGACGGTGACTGACACCGTGCCGTTCCTAACCTATACGTTGGCGTCTGGTGATGCGCCGAACGACCTCGCGACCGACGATGCCGCAGACAGGGTTGACGGCGACACCAAGGCGGAGATCTCGATCGAGACCGACGCGGTGAAAGGCAGCCGCTTCTTCAAGGTAACAAGGGCCGAATAAGGGAAAGGAGGTAGACGAAATGGCAATTTTTGATTGTGTAGATTTTAGCCGTGTAGAACGTGCAGAGCGTGTAGAACGCGGGAGTGGTGTCGTGCGTCGGCCTTCTCTGGCGAGTGTTTGCCTGAAGTTTTTCGCCGCTGTGGCGCTGGCCTTTGCCAGTCTTTCCGCCAAGGCCGCCGATTCGCTCACAATGGCCGACTTCGGCCACAAGATCAAACTGCAGGTGAGCGGCTATACCGGCATCGAGACGCTCCAGAACTTCCCCGTGCTCGTGCGCGTGTCGGAAGCCGGCATTGCCGGGTTCCAATACGAGGACACTTCTTCGTGGAATAAAAAACACGATACAACCTACGGCTACGATCTGGCTTTCTTTGCCGAGGACGGCACCCGTCTCGCATCCGAAGTCGATACTTGGGTCCACGAAGGCGAATCTCTTGCCTGGGTCAAGCTGCCGCAATTGAATAACGGCGTAAAATTCTACATGTGCTACAACGTCGCGGACGGCGTTTACGTCACGAACGACAACCCCTGGAGTGACTATGTAGGCGTCTGGCACTTGAGCGAGACGGGCGGGACGGGGAAAGCCATCAATGATGCGTCGCCCAACGAGATGCAGGGCAAGACATATGCCGGCGCGACCTACGCCGATAGCCCTGTCGGCGCGGGCCGCAAAATCGCTGGCGATAAAAACCATGCCTACGGCATCGTCGTCGATGCCACGAATACTATCCCGCAAAAGGCCGTCGCAGATTCGCTCGACACCGATTTTTCGGCATCGTTTTGGATGAACCCGCAGGGGTCGAAGGTTGCCGATTTTCAATATGGCTTCCTTATCGACCGGCGCAAGGGCGAATACAACAATCCTGGTGGATGGGGAGTGCGCCTCCATGATGGTACTGCGGCCAACAAACAACAGCTTCAAATCTATGCCGCAACCGAAAAGCCCTACTCCAACAACTATGACGGCACGTTGACAGCAAGCAACTACCCCTCGCTTTACACGCTGAACACCTGGACAAAAGTTGACATCCACTGGTACGCGCCCGGCGCCGCCGGCACCGCCGACATCTACACGAACGGCGTCTTCGTCGAGACGGTGACACTCCCGAAGGCGCCCGCGCAGACCGATTCCAACATCGGCATCGGCGGATCGACGGCGGATACGCCCGCCAACAACGAGAAGGGCAAGGGCCGCCGGTTCAACGGCTACATGGACGAGGTGCGCCTTCGTTCCGGCGGCTTGAGCGCCGACTGGATCAAGGCTGACTACGACACTGTTGTCAACTCGGCGTTCGTCACGATCGTGCCGCCCGATATCCTCACGGTCGCTTGGGCGAACGGCTCGGGCGCCACACCCGGCGTGGAGGAGACGCACCACGACCGGGCCGTTTTTGCCGGTACGGTGCAGAAACTCGGCCAAGGTGGGGCCGAATCCTGCGCGATCGAGGCCAAGGTCTGGGCACATGACGCCTCCGAGCCTGAAAACTGGACAGCGCTCGCGAACGGTCTCGTCGTGGACGACGACTTCTCGGTATCGTGGCCGGGGCTTTCGGCGGAAACACCTTACGACTACATCCTCCGCGCCGTCGGAAACAACGGCGCGGAGACGAATTCCGTCTCCGGCACGTTCACGACCCTGCCGGCGCTGGGAATCTCCTGGGCGACGGGCTCCGGCACGCCCGGCTTCTCGAATGTTTCCAGCACATTCGCCACCATTGGCGGTTCGGTCACGACGCTCGGTGACGCGACTTCCTGCGAAGTCCGATACAAGATCTGGCTCGCGGCCGACGAGGAGCCGTCTCTCTGGACGACCTTCGCGGAGGGTCTTGCGGCCGATGATTCCTTTTCCGCGACCGTCACCAACACTGCCGTCGGTTCGGCCATCCTCCCCGGCACGGTCTACGCCTACGCCCTGCTTGCCGTCGGAAGCGATGGCGAGGAGGCGTCCGTCTCCGGCACTTTCACGACGCGCGGCGATCCCGGCGAGACGGTCGGCTCGGACTACACAGAGTTCTTCGATGACGGCACGAATGCCTGCTGGGTCGTAAAAGGCTTTGAACGCTATCTTCCTCTTACCGTGACGGGGTATACGGGCACCGAGACGCTGACGAACTTTCCGGTCCTCGTCGATGTCCGCGATACGGATACGAACGGCTTCCGCTACAGCGACTTCTACCACTACGACGGAAGCGACATGGCCTTCGTGGACGACACGGGGCATATCATCCCGCACGAGATCGACACCTGGAACAAGAACGGCATGTCGCTTATCTGGGTGCGGCTCCCCCGGATGAACAAGGGGACTACGTTCACGATGTGCTACCGCAGCCCGCTCGTCGAACCGCTGCCTGATGTCGGCAATACGTTCGAGAAGTATGTCGGCGTCTGGCACATGAACGAGACGCATGATGGCGTTACCAGCATCAAGGATTCAACAGCCAACAACCTCCCGGGCGAATCGCACGCCAAATCTCTTGCTGGCATCAACGTCGGTCAAATGATCGGCGGCAACGCTCGGCGTGTTGCGCAGGAGTCGGGCACTTCGTCCTCCAATGGCCGCATTATGGTCTATGACCACGATGACATCCTGCGTACGGGCGTCGGCAATGTGTTCACCTTCTCCGGCTGGTACAAGACGGCGGATGGGAATCCGAACTGGGCGTATTTCGTGGCACGCAAGGGTGACGACTATTCAAAGGGCTGGGGCGTCCAGTATACGGACGGCAATGCCAAAGACAAACTCCGCGTCTGGTCCGACCCACTCGGCTCGAAGGCGGTGCATTCCGCCGATAATCCCGGAGGATACTACCACTTTGGCATCACAAACTATTGCACGGGCGCGGCGGTCGGCTACAATCATTGGGACTGGGCCTACTGGACGTTCGTCTTCAGCAACAACACCTTCCACGCCTACCACAATGGCACGGAACTGGAAAGCACGGTCGGTGGATTCACGCTCGAACAGCCGTTTGCGAACGACGACACCGCCGATTATGATTTTCTCGTCATCGGCGGCATGGAGTTCGGCACGGGTGCGTTCAACGGCTTTGTGGACGAGGCGCGTTACTCGAAGGGCGTTCGCAGCGACGACTGGATCAAGGCAGAATACGATTCAACGCGGCAGAAGGACGTTGCCTTTGTGACAAAGGGGACGGTCGGCATTGGCCATGATTCTCCTGTGCCGGTCGTTGTCTGGGAGAAGGGGACGGATTTGCCGCTCTCGATCATAGATGTGAGCTACGCCTACGTCCAGTTCGCTGGCACGGTGACCTACTGTGGTAAAGGAGCAGACGATTGCCGCGTTGAATACCAGATCTGGGCTGACGGCGAGGAGGACCCGACGATTGATGGTGTCTGGACTTCGCTCGGGAATTTGACGAATGCCACGGCTGGGACATCCTTCTCGGTCCCCGTGACGGGGCTTAAGCAGGATATGCCATACAACTTCCGCATCCGCGCGGTCAATACGCTTGAGAGCGGCGAGGAGCAGGCGAACCGCGAACAAACAGGTTCTTTCCGCACGCTCGGCAATCTTGCCGGATCCGGCGGGGGTGAACTGATGCGTATCGACAACCGATTTGTCCACCGCTACCGCGCAGGCTCCTACACCTTCACGACGCCGGACTACGTCACGAGCGTCGAGATTCTGGTCGTGGGCGGCGGCGGCGCGGGCGGCTACAAGATCGGCGGCGGCGGCGGCGGCGGCGGCCTCTTCTACAGTGCGTCGTTCCCGGTCGAGACGAACACGACCTACCGCATTCAGGTTGGCGAGGGCGGCAACGCCGCGTCAGACCTATCGGCGCGCGGCGGAAATGGCCAACTTTCCTATTTCGCCCGCAAGGATGGCGACAATGAGGAAGACGATCCGATACTGATTTCCGTTCCTGGCGGAGGCGCGGGTGGTAGCTATGTTAACAACAACGCAGCCATCGCCACTGGCGCCGATGGCGGATCGGGCGGCGGCGGTACATTTGCGCTTGCGGGAGGACAGCCCGTTTCGAATGAGGTCGACGGCGTTTGGGTTACCTACGGCTATGAAGGCGGGCAGGGCAACGACAACAAGACGGCGGGCAACACCTCCGGCAAGACGGCAGCCGGCGGCGGCGGCGGCGCGGCTCGCGAGGGCGTTACCGCTTCGTTCGACAGCTGGTACGGCGGCGGCGCAGGCGGCGCGGGTCTTGCCAATTCGATGACGGGCGAGGAGCTCTTCTATGGCGCGGGCGGCGGCGGCGGTTATGCCTACAGGACCGACAATAAAGGGAACTACTCAAAGCCTGGCGCAGGCGGTTCCGGCATCGGCGGCAATGCGGCGGATGTCCGAAACGAAACACCGGCGACCTCTGGTGTTGAGAATACGGGTGCCGGCGGTGGCGGCGGTTCCATGATCTTAAACAACCAGACCGACCAAACCTACTGGAAGGGCGGCGACGGCGGCGACGGCGTGGTGCTGATCGCCTACGAGGTTCATGGCCGCGATCCGGTTGCCGAGGAGCCGCGCATTTCGATGACGCGCTGCGCCTACAGTCCGGACGCCGGCACAACCGGAACAGGCGAAGCCACAATCGACTACCGCGCCTTCTGGGCCGGTATTCAGGCGCAGGAAGACGACATCTATGTCCTCTACAGCACCGTGAGCGAGGAAGATGTCGCCGCCAAAAACGGCGATCACGTCAAGGTCTCGGAAAGCTCCATCGGCATCGGGACGACGACATTCGTTCCGCCTGAGGTTGGCTGCACCTACTGGATCCGCCTGATGTCGCGCAAGGACGAAAGCTCCTTTATGTATTCCGACGAAATCGCTTCGTTCTACGTCCCTGCCATCTCGCTCAACGGCGTGACTTGGAAGAAGCAGAACAGCGCGTCGGACGACTACGCGAGCATCGACTACAAGCTCCATGACAGGAACGAGGCGACGCATCTCTACTGCTACTGGAGCGAGTCGCTCGAGTCGCTTGAAGGCGACGAGCGTCCTTCGGGCGACGGAGTTCGCATGTTCGATGTGGGCGCAGACAAGGCGGCGCTGACGACATTCAACCTGCCGGCATCTGAAGGCCTAAAGCGCAACAAGGTCTACTACATCCGTCTTGCCGCCGGCGACGAGCAGGGTGTCAAGCACTTCCTCTCTGATGAGATTCTCGAGCTACGCACCATCGAAGAGCCGGCCATCAATCTTCTTGGTGATTCTTGGGCGTCTCATGTCGCGACGCTTACCATTAAAACGGCCATCGCCACGCTCGCCCCGTCTAATGCTGAGGTGTTCGTGTTTTACTCGACCAACAAGACCGACCTGACGTCAGGTTCGCCTTGGAATAATGGTGCCTCGCGTTTGGTTCTCGGGACTAGCGAGACCATCCCCGACAATGTCAACACGGACGTGTCGTTCCCGCTCAGTTCGACCGTGGCGACCACCTATTACGTGCGGGTAGCGATCCGCTCGACCGTCGACAACAAGCTTTATTATTCCGGCGCGACGAGAGAGATCGAAATCACGACGCCCGTCGCGACCAACACGCTGATTATCTATGCCAATGCCAACCCGAAGATGGGTTGCTATGGCGACGAGCTGCAGACGCTCGACTACACGGTAACCTATGGAGGCCTCACGGAAGGCCCGGGCTGGGACAATTACACCAATACGAGCATACACGTCGAAGGTGCGCTGTCGTGCGCTGCCACGGCGACATCCAAGGTTGGTCAGTACGATATTGAAAAGGGCACGCTTGCTTTGTCAAACCATGGCGAGTCCTATCAGCATCCCGTCGGCGATCCGGACCCGGTCACGGGAGATCAGGCGTATATCATCTACAATTATCTGCTGTCGTATGTCGGGGCGAAATATGCCGTCACAAATGCCGTGTTCAGTGCGTCGTTTGAAGACGCGGAATCCACCTATGACGGCGAATCCCATGCGGGAGCGTCGCCGACCGTAACGGGCATTCGGAACAACCAGACGGTTTCGTACCAGTACCGCGTTGGAACGAATGATTGGGTGGCTGTTGCTCCTTCGTTCACGGATGCCGGCAACTACATCGTCCAGTTCAAGGCGTCCGCGTCGAACCATACGGGCAACAACGGCACATTTGCCGTTACGATCAACCCTGCGCCGCTTTATGCGGAGATTTCCGCTGCAAACTGGAGCTACACTGGCGTAGCGCAGTCGCCTGTGATTACGACGAACGTGACGGGCCATGTGAAGCCGGAGCTGAATCCGCTCACGTGCGAGTTCCGCGACGAAGCGGGCGAATGGCAGGGCGAAGTGCCGGCCTTTACGCAGCCGGGCGAGTACAAGCTCTACTTCCGTGTCTCGGCGCCGAACCACGCGACCTTCACGACGAACTGCACATTCACGATCGAGGGTTGGGACTACAAGGTCAACATGGACGGCAAAGAGGGCTACAAGACGGAGATCAACGTGAGCGATCCGGGCTGGCTCCTCAGAAGTACCGGCGAAACGAGCGAGCATTTTGCTGATCGCGACGCTCGTTATGCGAACCTCGACAGAGTCTGCGACAACGGCCTGAAGCTTTGGCAGAACTACGTGATTGACAGAAAGGATATGAGCAAGAAGCTCATCGCCACCGTCATGCAGCGTGGTTCGCGCGTCGGAAAGGATGCGTTTGTCGTCCACTTCCCTGGTGTCGAGGCTCTGCACAATACAGGTCTGAACATCCGCTTCCGTCTTGACAAGAAGCTGAAGGGCGAAAGTGCTTTCACGCTGGGCGAGCTGAGCGACAAGTACGAGATGACCGTTCCGCTCGGCTTCGGCGAAAACGACGACTCGACCGGTCTCTACGTCTTCAACATGGTGCTCGTTTCGACGAACGAAACAGCCGAGACTGGCGCAGGCGAGGCGGTGCTCGCCTCCTGTACGACCGTCGGCGTCATGCGCGTCTCGAGCACGAACATGAACACGGTGACGGCTGTGCCTTGGTACTCGATGTCCGTTGACACTGAAACGCCGACCAACATCGTTGCCAACGATGTCGTCAACCAGAACGGCATTTCGGCGGACGACATGATTCTGGCATACAAGGCGGCGAGCGGCAAGTTCAACGCCTGGAGTAATGGCGGCGAAAGCGGCTGGAAGGCGCTTGCAACCGTCTCGACGAACGGTGTTGATGTCGTCGATGCCGATGATGCGCAGTTCCCGCGCGGCAATGCGTTCTGGCTCGTCAGGTCCAATCCGTCCACCAAGTACTACTACTTGATCGGCCGCTACACGGGCGACAATTACGAAGTTGAACTCGCGGGCGGCACGGCGGAGAATCCCGGCAACACGCTTGTCGCCAACCCGACGACGGAAGATGTCGACCTGAACGATCTCGTGTTTGTAGATGCCAGCGGCGCCGAAACGACTCCTGGCGACAAAGATCTCATTACGATCCAGGATGCGGCTGGCGTTCAGACGACCTACTATCGTTCTGGGGCGAAGTGGGGTTGCAAGATGTTGCAAAAGGTCGGCAAGCGCACGAAGCAGGTCTTTGTCGAAGGTGGCACGATCCCGGCCGGTACCGGTTTCTGGTATTCACGTGCATCTGCCGAGCCGCTCAAGATAAAATTTGGAGGGGCGAGATAATGTTGCGCTTCTTCAAGCTGATAGCATTGGCAGTGATCATCTTGGCGGCGGGCAGTACCTTCGCTGAGGACGGCGTCCTTTACTGGATGATCGACACGACTGCAACCGTCACTCCTAATGGTGGTGACGCCATGTCGCTCAGCGATTACTTTTCAACTTTCGAGAGCGGCTCAGAGTTTGCCGCACGAGTCCGCGTGTCGGGTGGTAACATTTCTGGTGAAACTTTTCTTGATCTTTATTATGGTCCGTCAACCGGGTTTGATGACGGTGAATTCGGCGTGGACTTCGAGTTTGATGGCACGGGTGCGCCATATGTGGGTACGCCGTATGGCATTCAAGCGGCGGTTCCATCAACTTATTCCGCGGGTTCGCCAGAATACAGCTTTATTGTCGAGATTGGAAATGTCACCGAGGATACATGGACGACTGTCGCGTCAAGTTCGGCGACATATTCTGATCTTATTGCATCGAAATACATTCATCCGTTGAGTGACCTTGACGTGCCGTCGCCGACACAAATCTGGATGCCTGGGAGTTTCCAAGCCGTTCCTGAACCGTCGGGTGGGCTTTTGACGGCGATGGGTTTGGCGCTTCTTGCGCTGCGTAGGAAGCAGTTCGCGGAAGGCGCGTGACATGCAATGACGGACGGCAGACAGAGGCTTTTAGACCGTCTGTACGTGCTTTTTCTCGGCGCGGCCATTGCCGCGCTCGCCTGGATCTGGCGGTTCGACTCGACGCCGCCCGATCTGATGGACGACCTCGCGGCGGCCGCTGGGCTCAGGCCGCCGATCAGCCCCCTCGGGCTTCTCTGGCAGCATATCGCCGCGCCGCTCTGTCGGAACTACGGTCTCGTAACGGCAGGAACGGTGCTCAGGACGGCCGGACATATCTCGCTCGGCGTCTTCGCGCTGCTGTCCTCGTTCCTCTTGGAGATGATGCTGCCGACGACGCTTCTCCGAGGGATGCATGTCGCCTCATGGTGGCGGCGGGCCGTCAGGTTTGTTCTCTTCCAGGGAATCATTCTCCTCTGCTGCGCCGATCCCGTCTGGAACGCATTCCGCTGGTTCTCCCCGCTTTCGCTTCGGCTCCTGATAGTGGCCTTTGCCGTGATTCTCTTTCTTGAGCACCTCAGGACCGACCGCCGCTTTCTTCTTTTCGCGACATTCGCGGTCCTCGGGCTTCTCGCGGCCGATACGCCGATCGGCGCGGTGCTTTTCGTAGTCGTAATCGTCGCGCTCGGCGTTCGGCGCCATCTGCGCAACGCCGGAGTTCTTGCGACGCCCGAGGAAAGTCCTTTTGCCCGTGCGTTCATGTCGCTTCGTCTAACGCTCGCGTTCGGAATCGGCCTTTTCGCGGGCGTTGCGCTTGAGGTCTATGCCTTTTCATCCCTCGACGGTCTCGCGGCCTTTGACTGGACATGGGGCGACTATGCGCTCGAAGTGCCTATTCTCTACATAAAGGCGCTGCTGTCATCGGTCTCTCAGGCTGGCGCGGCGCTGATTCTCGCGGGCACGGTCCTTCCCGTTGTCATAGAGTTCCAGCTAATCCGCCGGGCGACAGACGACGAAAAGCACCTCGCCTACGTCTACGGCGCCGCTTTTGCGGTCTTCGGCGGCATCGCGTTTTCGCAGCTCGCGGGCGCGAAGTCGCTCTGGTTCTGGACGTGGGGCGGCGGATGTGTCGCGGACGGGCTTCTCAAGTGCATTGCCGTCTACCTGTGCGCGCTTTCGGCCGTCTGGTCTCTTACCGTCTTCGTCATGGAGCTTTTCTTGCGGAATTTCCGCCGTATAGAGACGCTGCGTTTCCCCGACGCATTGGAGTCCGAGGATGCCGGGCCGGCGCTTGCGTCGGCTAAGCGTTTTCAGCGCATTGTCCGCGCCGTGTTTCTGCTTGAGCCGATAATCGTGCTCTCCTGCGTCGTCCCGTTCCGCTCCCAGCGCGTCGAACGGGCTATGCTGTCGACCGTCGACGCGGTCGCGTGCGAGACGGCCGAGGAGTGTCGCGACGTCAGATGGCTCTTCACCGACGGAGGGCTTGACGCCGCGGTCGAGCTTGCCGCCGCCGCCGAGGGCCGCGAGCTTCGCGCGCTTTCGATGATGGGCGCCGCAGCCGAAAGCCGCGAGATCTACATCCGAACGCGCGGCGTGACAAACGCGATGGACAAGGCGCTTCTCGAAAGCGGCGCTGCCGACGCGCTGAGGATGTGGGTTCGTACGCGCCCCGACAAGGCGCGGGAGTATGCGGTCCAGATCGGCTTCGAGCTCTGGCGGCGCGACGGGCGGCCCATGCCGCGCTGTTCCGGCCTCGTCGCCCGTCCGGAAGGGCTTTCTGACGAGGAGGCCGAGCGCGGCGCATCTGCCGCGCGCGATCTCGCGAAGCGCGTGCTCGCGCTGTACGACCGGTGGCAGCCCGACAAGGTTGCGGACCGAAGGCTCCACGACGCCTTCATCTTCGCGCAGTGGAGGCTGGCGATTCTTTCGCGCCACCGCGCCAATGCCTACGACGAGCGCGGAGAGAGGGACCTTGCCATGGAAGAGACGCATCTTGCCGACGAGCTCGACAAGAAAAACGCCGCGCTCGCGAGGATTCGCGCGACGATGGCGTGGGCGAGCCGCAAGAAGCTTGAGCGCATGACGCCGCAGGAAGGGCTCAGGGCCGGGCTTGCGCGCGCCGACTTCGCCCGCGCGAGGATCTTCGCGCAGCAGGTGCTCTCCGTCGACCCCGACAATCCAGAGGCGAACTTCGCGCTTGGCATGGACTACTTCGTGCAGAAGCAGTACGCGCGTGCGCAGGCGTACCTCGAGCGCTGCCTCAAGCTTCGCCCCAACGATCCCGCGGTCCTCAACAATCTCGCGCAGTGCCGCCTTCGCCAGGGAGACCCGAAGGGGGCGCTTCCTTATGTCACGCGCGCACTTGAGCTGTTGCCCGATTCGCCCGAGGTCAAGCGAACCAAGGAGCGCGTCGACGCCGAACTGAAAAAGGGCGCGTCGCCCGATAAATGAAGAAAGACATACATGATCTGCGATACTATTCTTGATGCCATGGGCCATACGCCTCTCGTGCGGTTAAACCGCATGACGACGCCGGACATGGCCGAGGTGCTCGTCAAGTTCGAGGCGCTGAACGTCGGCGGCTCCATCAAGACGCGCACCGCCTGCAACATGATACGCGACGCCGAGTCGCGCGGACTTCTCGGGCCGGATTCCATAATCGTGGAGCCCACGAGCGGCAACCAGGGAATCGGCCTCGCCCTCGTCGGCGCGGTGAAGGGCTACAAGACCGTGATCGTCATGCCCGACAGCGTGAGCGAGGAACGGCGCAAGCTCGTGCGGCACTACGGCGCCGAGGTGATACTCGTCCATGATGCGGGCAACATCGGCGATGCCATCGCGGAGTGCTGCGCAATCGCCCAACGCATGGCGAAGGAGAACCCGAAGGTCTTTGTGCCTGAGCAGTTCTCGAACCCAGCGAACCCGGCGGCGCACCGCCATGGAACTGCGCTCGAGATCATGGAGCAGGCGGCACGTCCTATCCACGGCTTCTGTTCTGGTGTCGGAACTGGTGGAACCCTTAGCGGCATCGGCGAAGTCCTTAAGGCGCAGAACCCCAGCATAGAAATCTGGGCTGTTGAGCCGAAAAACGCTGCGATTCTCGCTGGCGGCACGGTCGGCACTCATCTTCAGATGGGCATCGGAGACGGGCTTATACCCGACAACCTGAATACGCAGATATACTCTCACATCTGCGTCGTCACCGATGAGGAGGCGCTTGGCTGCGCGCGCGATCTCGCGGCGAAGGAAGGGCTTCTCGCCGGCATCTCCGCCGGAACGAATGTCTTTGCCGCGCTCAAGCTCGCAAAGCGTCTCGGCGCAGGGAAGACGGTTGTTACGGTTCTTCCCGACACCGCCGAGCGGTACTTCTCCACTCCGCTTTTCGCCGAGTCGGAATCCTAATGAGAATATGGCGGCGAGCACTTGATCTCCTCTGGCCGAGGAACTGCGAGATATGCGGCTGTCCTGTCGATCGCGATGGGCGGTATATCTGCGCTGACTGTCTGAACAGGATTCCCTTCGTCCGCCCCGAGGATGGCATGTACGAAATCGACGATGCTGCGAGCGCGGTGCGGTTTGAGTGCGAGACGAGGGAGATAATCAACGACTACAAGTTCAACAGTCATATATGGCTCAGGGACGATTTTGTCGATTGGATCGAAGCCGCCGCGCGGTCGCGGTTCGACGTCTCGGCGATTGACGCCGTTATCGCCATTCCGACGACGCTCGGCCACAGGATCAACCGCGGCTACAACCAAAGCGCGCTTCTTGCCGAACCGCTTGCGAAGCGTTTGGATAGGCGTTTCCTTGGAAGGGCTGTCGCAAGAACAGGTCACCCTAAGCGCCAGAGCTCGCTTACAGAAGAAGAGCGAGCCGAAAACGTAAAGGGAACGTTTGTTGTGCGCGAGCCATCGCTTGTGCGTGGCCGGACGATCCTTCTCGTCGACGACATCATGACGACGGGCTCGACGCTTTCGGGATGTGCGAAAACGCTCAAGGCCGCAGGTGCCTGGCGCGTATGGAGTGTCACCCTCGCCCGCAGCGTAAGGACATAAATTATTTAGGGAGCCTTCGGCCGACACCAACCGATCGCGTCAAGGTTCCGGCGTGCCGTATTCCTTGGCGTTCGCGTACTTGTCGTCGTCGCCGAGCTTTTGCTTTAGTTCGGAGATGCGCTTCTTGAGGAAGTTGATTCTCTCCTGGTAGGCAGGGCTTAAGTACTCATTCTTTACTTCGTCGGGATCCTTCACGATGTCGAAGTACTCCCACTCGTTTCGCTTGTAGTAGTAGACTAGCGCGTCGGTCTTCGTGCGTATGCCATACCACGCACTTGTCGCGTGCTCTCCGCCCTCGACGTAGTAGCGCATGTAGCAGTCCTCGCGCCACGAACCTGGCGTATGTCCCCTGAGGTTCCCGAGGAAGCTCTCGCCCTGCATGCGGCCGGGCCTCGGCTCGTCCGCGATGTCGAGGAATGTTGGCGAGAAGTCGATGTTCGTCACGATGTCGGAGTTGACGCTCCCCGGCGCGATGATCGCGGGGCAGCGCGCAATGAACGGCATGCGCGCGACCTCGTCCATGATGAAGCGCTTGTCGTATAGTCCGTGGTCGCCGAGGAAGAACCCTTGGTCTGAAGTGTAGATCACGACAGTGTTGTCGAGGATTCCTTTCTTCGCGAGGTAGTCGCACATGTCGCCGACGGAATCGTCGACTGCCTGAACGCAGGCGAGGTAGTCCTGCATATAGCGGAGATAGGAAAGGGCGGTCTTTGCGCGGTCGTCCATTCCCTCGGGCCATGCGTCTATGAACTTGCCAGAGGCGTCCTTAGCGCCTTCGTAGCTACGTCCCTCGAACTCGAACTTGCCGCCGCCGGCGAAGTATTCGGCGAGCTTCAGGTCTTCCTTGAGACGCATGTGGTGGAGCAGCGTCATCGCCGTCGTCCTTATCGGCGAGGCGCGTCCTTTCCAGTCGTCGAAGAGAGTGTCGGGCGGCGGGATGTCCTTCAGCGTGAGACTGCGGAATGTGGCTCTGTACTTGTCGCTCGGCAGCCAGTTGCGGTGCGGCGCCTTGTGGTGCATCATTACGAAGAAGGGCTTGCCGGTCGCGAGCGCTCCGTCGATTACATTCTCCGTCACCTTCGTGATGTTCTCCGTGGCGTATTCGCCGCGGTACTCCGTCTTGACGATCTTGCCGTCCTTCTTCTCCCAGAACCACGGGTCGAAGTAGACGCCCTGGTTTGCGTAGACCATCCAGCGGTCCCAGTCAGCGTCGCGCACAGTCTTTGGTCCGCCGAGATGCCACTTTCCGATGAAGGCCGAGTAGTAACCCGCGTCGCGCATGTAGCCGCCGACTGTCTTGATGTCGGTCGAGATGTCATTGAAGACGGGAACGCCGTTTTTGTGGCTGTATTCGCCCGTCAAGATTCCTGCGCGGCTTGGTGTGCAGATCGGGTTCGTGCAGAAGCAGTTCTTGAGCAGCATTCCCTCTCGCGCGAGACGGTCGATGTGCGGCGTCTTGTTGATCCGCGACCCGTACGCGCCGATTGCGTGCGCGGCGTGGTCGTCGGTCATGATGTAGAGGATGTTGAGGCGCTTTTTCTCGGCGGCGGCGAAGAGCCCCGAGCCCCTGCAGGAAAGAAGCGCAAGAGCGGCGCTCTTCGTAACGAAGTCTCGACGTGTCGTACTCATGGCATTATTATATCAAAAATAGGAGTGTTCTGCGCTCGCCGACGTCCCGTCAGCTCGCTTAATTTAATTTGTCGCGGCGGAGGGGGCGGGGCGCTTTGGTGACGTTGAAGTCGAGCCCGACGTGGTTTGCACCAACGCGCGTATCGTCTGGCGAGACTTCACCGAATGAGCGCGTAGGTTATTTTCCGCAAGGCGGAAAGCACGGCGCGAATGTTCGCCAAAGCGCCCCGCCACCAAAGCCGCGCAATTGTTCAGCGGCGGAGCGAAGGCCTCGCCTTCGGCCGCCGCCTCGCTTATCCCTTAGGCCAGTACTTGTCGGACATCTTCGACGGGATACCCACTTCGCCCTTGTCAAAGCACTCGGCAAGAATCTTCCAGCCGAGGTCGAGTGCGTCGATGAGATCGATGTTGACCGAAAGGTCCATCATCTTCTCCTCGAACGTCGCGCCGTACTTCAGGAGCTTGCGGTCCCAGTCGGACATCCTGAAGCCCATCGACTGCTTCTCGAGGGTCTCCTTGTACTGTGCGTAAAGCTTGATCATCGCGTCCATGATCGTGCGATGGTCCTCGCGGGTCTTGTTGATGTTGACTTTCTTGCCGTCGACGTCGACGAACTTGTCTACGCCCTTGTTCACCTGCTGCTTGAGACGCGAGAGCGAGCCGAACGGTTCGATGCGCCCGTTCCTGAGGTAGAACTGGCCCTCGGTGATGTAGCCAGTGTTGTCCGGGACGGGGTGCGTGACGTCGTCGCCAGGCATCGTCGTGACCGCGAGAATCGTGATCGAGCCCGCGCCGTCGAAGTCGACCGCCTTTTCGTAGCGCGCGGCGAGCTGGGAGTAGAGGTCGCCCGGATAGCCGCGGTTCGAGGGAATCTGCTCCATCGTGATCGCGATTTCCTTCATCGCGTCGGCGAACGACGTCATGTCGGTGAGAAGGACGAGAACGTCCTTGCCCTGAAGCGCGAACTTTTCTGCGACCGCGAGAGAGACGTCGGGAACGAGAACGCATTCGACCGTCGGGTCTGCCGCCGTATGGACGAACATGACGGTCTTCGCAAGCGCGCCAGACTCGTCGAGCGTCGAGCGGAACTTGAGGTACTCGTCGTACTTGAGGCCCATGCCGCCGATGACGATCACGTCCGAGTCGGCCTGGAGCGCGATGCGCGCGAGAAGCTCGTTGTAGGGTTCGCCCGCCTTCGCGAAGATCGGGAGCTT
>OCTX011713344.1_pt1 | contig 30940 bp, 46 predicted proteins | sample 1539691 | NCBI WGS metagenome assembly OCTX01 (sample SAMN02144231, study PRJEB22623) | gut metagenome | biome: sheep rumen | host: Ovis aries | place: New Zealand
CCGTCACCCTCTCCGTTGACGTGCCGGAGCGTACGGATATCGTCCGCGTGGTCGGTATCGACCGCGGCATCCGTAAGCTCGTGGCGACCTATGACGGCAGTCGTTCTGCGTTCGTCAGCGGCTCCGCCGTGAAGGCGAAGCGGGCGGGATACGCCAGGCTCCGTAAGGAGCTGCAGCGGCGCGGCACGCCGTCCGCCAGGCGCAGGCTTAAGCGCGTCGGATCCCGAGAGAACCGCTGGATGCGTGATGTCAATCACTGCATCGCGAAGGCACTCGCGGAGTCGAACCCTCAGGGGACGCTCTTCGTCCTGGAGGACCTGAAGGGCGTGCGGGCGCAGACCGAACGCGTGAAGGTCAGGGACCGTTACGTCAGCGTCAGCTGGGCCTATCACAACCTCGGGACGAAGCTCGCCTACAAGGCGCGACTTCACGGCCAGGAGGTCCTCTGCGTCCCTCCGGCCTACACCAGCCAGCGCTGTCCTGTGTGTGGCCATATCGACAAGCATAGTCGAAACAAGGTTAAACATTCTTTCTCGTGCACCGCCTGCGGTTACCGCAGTGACGACGACCGCGTCGGTGCCATGAACCTGTATCTTCTCGGATTGGATTACCTCAACGGTGACGACAGTCCTTCAGTACAGTCCCCTTCCGGCAAGCCGGGAAGGGCGGGGTGCAGTCAATCACCCCATGATGTAACGCCACGCCGCAATGCGGCTGAAGGAGGGAGGGCGGCGCCCGTTTGCACCTCCGGGCAGTTACAAGCCCACGAATTTATTCGTGGGTAGTTGACGAAATCTGCAGTTTTCGCACATGGGCATATTTGCAGGATTTTTTCTGCAGGCCTTTTCGTGGTTCGTCATTGCACCTTTGGAAAGCGAGTGCTTTCCGCAGTGTTCACAGATGAATACCTTTGTTGTTTTTTCAATCATTGTTGTTTGTTTTTTGACATTTAACGGTAGATTTTGTCTGGATCCCAGTAGGCGCTCTGCTGGGCGAGTGCCATGTCGATGAGGATGGGCCGGTCTTCTTCGAGGATGAAGTCCACGCTCCATTGTTTCCGGAGGGGAACCCGTCTCAGTGCCTGGTCGATCACCGGTACCCAGATGTTGCAGTATTCCTTTAGGAGGGCGAGCATCCTGGGATATGATTCCTTGTATGTTTCAGCATCACCGGAGTGTCGGCTAATGCCTTCGTTGCAATAATCCCAGTCCCAGTAGTTTGCCGTATAGAGGATTTCCTTTTTGTCGAAATCGTAGAATACGCGCAGTTCCGGACGGAGAGGCATTCCGTTGTAGATAGTACCAAGGTTATCCTTCGGTTCTATCCATTCACGGATGACCATTTCGGCGTTGCCGCAGGTGTCGAAGCAGAAGGAATCGTACTGGATACTGCTGAACTGCCTTGCGAGCGATTCAGCATCGGGAGTGTTGATGAGGCAGTTTCTGCCGAAATCGAATTTGTTTGAGAAACAGCCGTTTTTGATGAACAGTTTCCCGGAAGGAAAGGTTTCCTTCACTTTCGGGAAAACGTTATCCCTGATCCAGTTCCCGATACGTTCTTTGTCTCCTTTGTTTTCAAAGAAAAAACAGTTTATGAGTTCATCAGGGACCGGCACAATCAAGGATTTGGGGATGTATATTCCGAGAGGAGCAAGGTTCTTTATGTGCTGGAACCAGAACGAGAAATTGTTCGGGTTGTAGTGCAGCCATTTCAGGAAACTATTGTGCGCTTCTTCCTGGTTTGTGACGGAATTGATTGTGATATCTTCTGTCATTGTTTTCAGCGTTCCTGGATAATATTGTTGAATGCATCGATGCAGATTTGTTCGACGCTGTCGATCCACCGTTTTGCGGCAGCGAGGCTTTTGCAAGTCTTTTCGATGGGGTCGCCTTCTATGTCCATTGCGGTGGCGAGGAAGGAGCTGTCGGAGAATTCGACAATGATGCAATCTTTGTAAATGTGTTCTTTTGCCATAAATGTGTTCTTTTGCCATTTTCCTGCAAGAGCAGGTATTTACAGATGGTTCCTACAACGGATGGCAGCCATCGAATGGCAGGCATCTCCTGCAAGAGCAGGTATTATTTACATTTTTTGAATCCTGACAGCCCTGTATCTCCGATTGCAAGTATGCCATCGGCGGGGATAACCTCCAGGGCTGCCCGTACGGTCTTGCCACTGTCCACGACGTTGTCGAGCAAGTACACCTTTCCTCTCGGCTTGACAAACGTGTCATCAGTATACATCCGTATGTGAATCATCCTGAAATCCTCTCCTTCCGTGTGTTTTGCTTCGCACAAGGACCGGTGAGGTTCACATCGGAGGATGTCGTAAACATTCACCGTCATGCCTTTTTCTGCCGCCGCTTTCCGGATTGCTTCGGCCAGTGCAAGCATATCCGTCGCCTTGCCTTTGTGAGACGGCACCGGAATGATGTTGCAGCCGTTTTTTATGAACGGCAGCAATCCTGCTGCACAATTACGCAGGATCTCATTGTCCGGATCTGTGATGCCTTTTACGGCGTGGCAGGTTTCCCGTACTTCTTCGTAAGGTCTCGCCCCGATGATTCGGGGTTCTTTTCCGGCATCTTCTATACGGAGCATCTTGTGATAGTTCTTGATGATCCTGTTGAAGAAGGCGACGGCGCGAAGGTCTTCTACTTTGAGGGGTTTCCTGACCTTGAAGGGCTTTTGCCCGAAGATATGGATTTTCTGCATAATCAGATTTTTACGATTAGTGTCGGGAATCCGTCAATAGTCTCTACGTGTGTCTTTCTGATGGCTTTGTACGGATTTCTGGCATAGAATTCAGTCATTGCCCTGTCCTTGAAGTATTCCGTGCCCGTACAATCGTACGGGCCGGATTTGTACTTGTAGTTTCGTCCGTAAAGGAGTCTTCCATAGCGTCTGCAGCCGTAGACTCCCGCAGGTGAATAGTTGATTTCGATGTTTTCGAGCATAATTCAGGTTCTAACTGTCTTTCGTTTCCTGAAGGAGGTTCCTGTCGAGGAACCTGTATGACGATGCTTCGGCAAGATGCTGGGTCTTTATCTCGTCGCTGCCGTCGAGGTCCGCGATAGTCCTCGCAAGTCTGAGCATATGGGTGTACGCCCTGGCGGAAAGACCGAGCCTCGTGACGAGCGTCTCAACGAAATCACGGAGTTCGTCGTTAAGGCTGAGAGCGATGTCCGTCGCTGCCATGTCGGCGTTGAGCCGGCCCTTGCCGTATCTTTTTTCCTGCATCTTTCTGGCGTTCTGTACCCTCTTGCAGGTTTCCTCATAGGAAGCCTTTTCGCCGTTCTTGAAGATTCCGTTCTTGTAGACCTGGAGGTCGGTCCGGTCGAACACGGGGCCGCTGAGTTTGCTCAGATACAGTTTGATCTGTGTGGGCGTGCAGGTGCAACTGTCTCCGACGCCGTGATAGCCGCAGGGACAGGGATTTGATGCGAGGACGGGCAGGAAATCCGCGGGAAATTCTATTTTCGAGCGGAGCCTTGAGATAACGACTTTCCTGTCTTCCAGCGGGCCGCGAAGACCGTCCATTATTGCCTTGGGGAATAATCCGCATTCATCAAGGAAGAGAACGCCTTTGTTCGCCAGTGAGACTTCGCCTGGCCTTATGGCATTGCCCGATCCGCCGCCGAACATTGACGACATCGATGCGGAATAGTGCGGAGCCCTGAAAGGATGCTGACCGTGTTGGATTTCCCGTGATGCGAGAGAGCGTATCTTGTCGCATTCTAGGGCCTGTTCCTTGCTCAACGGAGGAAGGAGTTCGGATACCGCTTGCGCGATTGTCGCCTTGCCCGCTCCGGGAGGTCCGATGATGACCATTCCGTGTCCGCCGGCGGCTGCTATTTCCGCGGCACGTACTGCTGCGCTATCTGTAGCAATGATTTTAAACGCGAAGTCATTCGGATGCTTTTTCTGCCGGTCGAGGAATTCTTCGTAAGCCGTGTGGTCGGGAACCGATCCTTTCAGGATATCGATGACCTGCTTGATATTGTCGGCACCGTATACGGGTACTGTGCCTTCGGTTGCCTCGGCGAGCTGGAGGGCGTCCCTGGTAGGGAGGATGATGCCTTTCATGCCCGTGAGGTCGAGCCCTTCGCAGCATGCCGCTCCGTCTATCATGCGGAGATCACCGTCGAGTGATGCTTCACCGGCGATGATGTATTTGTCCAGGTCGGGCATGTCCTCCTGACCGCTTGCCGCGATGATACCGATGATTATCGGGAGGTCGTAATGTGTACCTGTCTTTACAAGGTCTGCCGGGGCGAGGTTAATGACGACCCTCTTCCCGGGGAACCTGTAACCGATTGCCTGAAGGGCGGTGATGGAGCGAAGGAGGCTCTCTTTGACCGCAATGTCGGCGAGTCCGACGAGATGTATGCCTATTCCCGGGCTCACGGCCACCTCAACTTTTACGGGTACTGCGTCTATGCCGACGGTCTTGAATGATTTGACTATGACCATCTTTCTGTTTTCAGGATTGTTCATTATCGTTCTTGTTTTTGATTGGTGGAGCGATGTAATGGATTTCCGAATGGCGTTTGTTTGCGCAAGGGTCGTCCATTGGGGCCGTGCTGCGTGCCTGAGCCAGGACTTCGTTGACCTGACGTGCGTCGAGGGTGTGGAGATAACGCATGGCTATGCCTCCTTTTTTGTTCTTTTCTTTTTCTCCTCAGCGGGTATATCCCTGATGATGGGTTTCTTGCCGCCGAAGACGCTGTCCTCCCAGCCGGTTATTTCCTGACCGTTTTCTTTGAGGATTTTGCTGATGATTGATTGTTTTGCCATTGTTTTTTTTATTTGTTGTTATTTGAAGAATCCGGTATCGTACCACTCTTTGGAGACATAGATATTGTCGGGAATCGGTCCGGCATCCCTGAACATGCGCATCATCTCGAAGCCGGTGTAGCCGTTGAGGCTCCTGGTTCCGGTGTTGCGGTAAGCGACGCAGAACTTCCATTCCGGATGCTGCCTGGCGCACTCGAACATCTTTCGGATGGATGCCGTTATCTTGTGTGCGGGAATGGAGCGGTAACCGTAGTTCTCGATGACGCGGAGGTCTTTTGTCGGGATGGCATAGGAATGGCCCTGCAGGCCTTCTCCCTGTCCGTAAACAGCTCCGAACTGGAGCCTTGCGGTCTTTGCGGCACCGGCGCCGTGGCGCCCTTCGGGATTGCTTCCGAACACGAAGATTGTGTCCGGTGCGGAAACGATGTTTCCAGTGTAGTATCGCATGGTTCTCTCTTTTTGTAGTTTGAATGAATAAAGGAAGGCGGAAAGATTTCCGCCTTGCGGGGATACAATAAACCACTTTCCGTTTTGGAGAACAACAACGGCTGTTCGGAAAAAGGGAAAGCGGTTATTTGTTTTTTTACAACTACGGCTGTTCGTATTGACATACTCCCGACGGCTAAAGCCGTGGGATTCTTGGGTACGAACGCTACTTAGCCGGCAAAGCCGGTCTTACAAGTGCTCCCCAAATCGGCGATGCCCCGCCGATAGATGTTCTGTGCGGCCAGGAGGTCGCGATCGTGGTGCGTTCCGCACACCGGGCAGGTCCATTCCCTGTCTTTTAGTGTCAGAGTGTTGTTCTTGTAGCCGCAGTCGCACAAACGGCTGGACGGATAGAACCTGTCTATACGGTGGACGAGCGTGCCGTACTTCGTGGCGACATAGTCGAGCGTATCAAGGAACGACTTCCAGCCGAGGTCTGAGACCTTCCGGCCCCAGAGCCGCTGCATGGCTGCTACGTTCAGGTCTTCGACGAAGATAGCATCGTAGCGCCTGCACAGTCCGTGCGCTGTCTTGTAGTTCCAGTCCGTCCGCTTGTCTGACAGTTCCTGGTAGATGCGGTTCAGCTGCCGGCGATAAGCCCTGTAGTGCGCGGAATCTTTCTGGGCCTTGGAAAGCAGGCGCTGCCACTTGCGGACTTTGTTCAACAGTTGTTTGTAAAACAGCGGCGCCTCGATGCGGTTCCCGTCGGAGAATGTCATGTAGGTCTTGAGCCCGAAGTCGATGCCTGCGGATGCACCCGTGTGTGACTTTCCGCAGGACTGTGGTTCGGCGTCGGTGACGACCACTATAAACCAGTCTCCGCGTGAGCGAAGGACGCGTACGTTCTTGACTTTGCCTTCCCATTCTCGGGACTTGAAGAACTTGAAGCGCTTTGAGACTTTATTGATGATGAACTCGTTGCCGTAGAGCCTGTAGCCGTTCTGTTTGAAGACGAACGAAGTGAAGTCTGCTGAGCGGCGGAACTTGGGTGGGCGGCGGTTCTCGTGCTTGAAGAATTTCTTGTATGCTGCGTCCTGCCGCTGCAGCAGCTCCTGGACCGTCTGCGAATGCAGGCGGAAGCGCTTGACGTGCCTTGCGAAGTGCTTCTGCATCCGCACGGCGGAGATATATAAGCCGTAGAGTCTGTAGTAGCGTTTCTGCAGGGCGAGGGCATGATTCCATACAAAGGCGGCTTCGGCCATCATATGGTCGAGGGCCTTCAGCTTCCTGCTGCCGCAGAGTTTGTACTTGTATGAAATCATATTGCAATTTAATAAAAATTGATTGAAAATCAAAATAAAACAAAAAAAAAGACAGCTAAAGGCTGTCTCGATAACATTTATTTTTGAATGGGTTTTATTCGAATGTCAGATCAAAAAATTCCTTGACTGAATATGTCTTTATCTGTGTGTATTTTTTGTATTTGCCATCTCTTGTTATTATCATTTCGCATTCTTTTTTTTCAGCGCAGCTCAGCTGTGCGGCATCCTCGTAATCTGGAATGTCGCTTTGATTTGCGTTGTTGATATCATCTTCGGTGATGGCGCGTATACTCAGTATATTTGTGATTACTGATATGGCCTTTCTGAATTCTTCTATGGGTACCTTGTTTGTCTGTGTGCAAACATATGAAGCGTCAATTATTGACTGGCTGGTCGTGAATGCCTTTATAGCACCTTTCTGTGCAGCCGAAAGAATATACAGGGCCTCATTATGGAAAGCCCTTTTTTCGTCTAGTATGTCGATTATGACGTTAGTATCCAGAAAAATCATTTCGCAAGGATGTATTTTACTTTCGGATCATTTATTGTATTGTCCGTGGATATGCCACTTAGAGTTTTTCCGAGATTGGAGAGGACAAAGTCCGGTTCGTAATCTTTCAGGGACAGTTTTGGCCGTGTATCTTTGATATTTTCATCAAGCGTGCACACCATCAGTCCGTTGATGGAACGGTGTTGTCTTTTTGCTGAGGCCTTGATTCTTTGATAAAGGCTTTCTTCCATTCTTATAACTGTTTGTCTGTAGATTGTTTCCATGATTATTTATTTTTGACAAAAATATATAATTTTATTATCAAAAACAAATTTATATGTTATCATTTTCCTTGTAGCTGTTGCACAGCTTGAATTCGGAAACTGAGTTGTGACTTAAGCCTTGTCTTTTTTTCTCAGAGAACTTCGGCGTAGCAATGTGCGGTCTCGAATTCGGTGAGGTCTTCTTCGTTCTCGAAGGCGTTGGCGAGTTCGCGGAGCGAGTCGGCGACATGTCCTTCGTCGCACTGGATCTTGATGAGAATCTATTCGGGTATAGTTTTATGTTTTTGTTTGATTGTTAATAGCATTTTACGACCCTGTCGGTTGATATTTTTGCGGGAAGCTTCTTTTCCAACCTGGCCCAGGCGACATCAGATGTTTCTACGTATTCACAGAAGCACTGAAACCCTTCGCCGAATGGTTTGATATCGGTGATTTTGGCTTTGACTATGGGTTTTGTATCTTTACGCAAGTTAAGCGTGAAGCAGATGTTGTCTCCGATGTTGATCGTAGTTCCGAATTTGTCTTTTGCTTTCATTTTCTTGTAAACTGTATTTTTTAGCAGGTATTTACAGCAGGTTTGTGTCAGAAAACAACGACAAATATCCTGCAACTTTTGTATTTCAGCAGGTGTTAATAGTGAAAGGGCGATGGAACAAGGAGAATGTGGTCCTGCAAATAGTTGTATTCAGCAGGTGTTAGCAGTTTGTGCTTTGTCATATATAGGCCTAGGACTCCTGCAAATATTTGTATTTCAGCAGGTGTTAGCAGTAGACTATCTGTATTTTATTGATTTGTAATTCATTACAACTGTTTCTTGTGAATAAAAATTGTTTTATTCTTCGGTCTGGTTTCTGATGTTTCTCATTTTTTGAATCCTATTTAGATATTGTCAACGACGTCTTTCGTAAAGGCTTTGAGCCTGTCTCTTTTCCAGTGACGTTTAATGAATCTGTCTTTCGCGGTCTCCCTGGCCTCCTTGCAATTGTCGGCCTTGATACCGAAGAAGACATCATAGATTCCTTCGTCTTCCACCTGGATTGTATAGATGCGTTTTTTCTTTGCCATAGTGATTAGTATTCGATATTGTAGACATTGTGCCCTCTGGCATCTTTTTCAAATGCGGAATGCCTTTTTTCGTTTTGTTCGAAGACCTTTTTCAGAATGGGCTTCAATTCGTCATCAGGCATTGTCGCAAACTTCTTCGGTTCCGAGAAAACAAGTTCCCTGACGGCACATTCACCGTTGTGGTATTTTTCCATGCTTTCGCGGCATGCTCCGTAATAACGGTTATTGTACATGGGATTGATGATCAGTGCGTTCAGTTTCTTGTTGAGACAGCTTGCGTACTTCTCCCGCTCCATCTGCATCTTTCTTGCATTGATGCGTTCCGGAGTTAGTTCTTTTGCCAGGGCTTTTACGGCAAGCGCGAATTCTTCCCTTGTGATGTTGAGAGGGGAATGCCGCTGGACGTATCCGACGGTTCCGCCGACATTGTCCCATGCTGCGGCTACAGTCTTTCCCCAGATAAGGTTTTCAGCCAGCTCGCAGTCGGTTCCGTCGGTGCTGCCGCCCTGCCAATAGATTTCGGCATAAAGGCGCCCGTTGTTGCCCAGCATGAAGCCCTCTATCTGGTGGTTCCAGTTGAACTCTGTCTTGACCTTGATATAATGCCTGTTGTACTGGTCGTTGATGCCGTATTTCCGGATGACTTCAGGGACGACTGAAACGGCTTTTCTTGTGTCGTCACCGGCGAGGACGTCCCGGTAGTATTTCGCAGTTTTTCTGACCGTGGTGTCTGTTGTCTGCATGGCTATTCTGATTTTGAGATCTTCGAAATCAATAGATCTTTTCTTTGTATTTTATCTTTCCCGAAGGGGATGAGACGGTGACGAGGAGGTACTTTCTTTTTTCTCCCTCGCACTCGATTTCATAATACGACGAAGCCCGTCTTTCTTCCGGATCGATATAGTCTTCTTCCCCGAATGTGCAGGACACGGAGTCATTCGTTGCCCTGGCTTTCCTTAGTTCTTCGAGGAAGCGTGCGCACTTGCGGGGCTTGTTGTCGAGAAACCGGCGCTCTCCGTATTCGTCGAAGAGTACTCCCCTCTTGCCGCCCATGGCAGAACAGAAGAGGACGTAGTTGCCGAGTTCGAGCCGTTCCTTGAACCAGCTGCCGGACTTGACTTTGATGCCGTACTTGTTGAGCCAGTTCTGCAGCGATTTATACTCCCTGCAGGGAGCATCGGCGATGGTTACGCTCCTTATTACCCTTACGGTGGGAACTACCCAGTTCGGTCCGCCGTAGCCCTGGCGGTCGACGTGCGTGTCGAGCACGAGCCCGCCCCAGCCTCGAACCTTCTTCTGTTTTTCGCAGAGGTCTATGAGTATGCTGAAGATTGCTGCGACTTCATTGAGTCCGTCGATATCCTTGATAATTTTCTTTCCGTTTACGATGATGTAATAGGTCTTGCGGCTTTTCCTCCAGGTATTGGATTGTTTGTCAAAGTAGGACTCCTGGAGTTCATCATATTCGATTCTGACCGTCTGGGATTTGTGCCGGCCGGGGTTTTCCTTGTTGTATTTCTTTGCCTCGGCCAGACGCCTTTTTATTTCCTTGAAAAGAAGGGAGGCGTTTTTTCTGCGCTGTTCTATGTAGTCCATTGAGCTACTGTTTTATCACTCGTGAAGAAAAGTTCAGGCTTTTCCTTTTGAAACGGCATATTTATAGTCAGTACAGAGGAGATATTCTTCATAGATCTCCTTTTGTCTTTCACTCCGTTTCTCCGCGGGCGTCTTGAGGGTTTCACATACTTCGTGGATCATGTCGATCTCCTGCTTGCTGCGCTTGCAGAGGAGATGATGACCGGTCTCCAGGTCACATGCGGCATACTGGATGAGCTTGACTTCTTCTGGTGACATTATTCAAAAGATTGATAAATAATTTGATGCACTTGGAAGGTGCTACGGCACTTGAGATAATTGTTTTAGCACTCGTAAGTACAGCTCTTGAATGCCTCGATGTCACTCTGGCTGTCAGTAATGTCTTCCGCCGTGGCGTATCTTGCATCGTGCGGGTCGTCGAACAGTTCCTCCTCGCTTGCGAGGTCTATTACCTGGCTTTCGTCGGAAAAGTTTCCCTTGACCGCGAAGGAATAGCCGCAGGGGCCGGGGACATTGATGGAATAGACTCTTTTCTGCATGTCTTTCAGATTTTGTAATTTTCGTGGATGTAGTCAAGGAGCATATCGAGCGCTTCGTTGAAACTTTTCGCCCTGGCGTGATAGCTGAGGTCTTTGTCAAGGACGCTGTGCATTTTTGCCGTATAGGGTTTCTCCCTGTCGCAGTCGTTGTAGTACAGGTCGACCGAGAACTCTCCTATCTGGGGCTTCAGCCCCATTATGGCCTTGACCTTCTGGTCGATAGAGTCGGGAGCCGAGTTGAATACTGGTGTCTTTTTGCCCGTGACGGGGTCATAGTGTTCGATGCTTTCCACGTTATCGGCGATGATGTATAGGTCTCCGCTTGTCTGGATTGCGTCTACTGCCGTCTCTATGATGCGCTCCGTTTCTTCTTCCGTGGGATGGAGCGGATCGACGACTTTCACCTTTACGTTCGTCATCGGCGCGATACAGACGTCGTATGACGCCTCCACGCCTTGACCGGATTGTTCCTTTTCCTTGCGGAATGCTTCGTACAGGCTTTCTTCCACGTAGGCGTGCCCGTCATAGTCGAAGAGGACGTTGTCTTCGTCGTCGGTCTTGTCGAGCCAGTCGATGGATTCTGTTTCATCCAGTTTGACGTATACTTTTTCGGCTCCTGCAGGATCGGCGACGGTGATAGGCACCATATATGAAGAGTCGAGATGGAGGGTGTCGTCGTTTTCTGGAGGACAAACGAGGGAGCAAAGTGAATTGCCGATGAATTCCTGGCTGTCAGGCCATGTGTAAAGGGTATATTTTTCCATATGTTTGTTAATTGTTATTTTCTTTGAAATATTCGCAGCGTGTGGTTCCTTTTGTCATCAGGACTCCGTTGAATTGTCGTCCTGTCGGTGAATTGAGCGGGCCGTTGTCAACCCACCCGGTCGCCGCTTCCTCGCAGGTGATGTTTTCGTACAGCTCAGCTGCTATCTGCTCGTTGCTTTTGTCCATATAGGCACCGGTATTGAGATAATCCTGTTGGATTGACAGCGCTTTTCTGCATCCTATCCATCCCTTTGTTTTGAGAACATTGCTGGCGACGTTACCAGCGAAGTAACATTTTGAACAGATTGAGTCCATATTTCTTTTGATGTTTTTTGATTTGATTCGTGAAGGCGGAACACTTTCCGCCTTGCGGGAATAAATGAAAATCCCTTTTCCGTACGGGCGCGAGGAGGAGAGCGGAGCGGTCCTTGCACCGGTACGGAAAAGGGATTAAGAAATAGATGTTATTTTTCGTCGCGGAGGTGCCTGTTCTGCTTATACTCCTGTTAGGTATACACCTTTGTGTCTTTCTGTAGCGGTCCTGTGGACTTTATCCTTACATTTTTAATGGGTTGACGAGTGATACGAGGGTGTTTAATGCATCGTCGCGTTCTTTTTTCGTTCCGTAGACGAAGGTATAGACGCAAGGCGACGTCTCGATGCTGGGTATCGGGCAAATGGTTATGAAATCGATGAAATATTTAGATTTCTTGCCGGATACGAATTCCCGCTGGTGTACAGCCACGACGTTGTCAAGGTTCAGCAGCAGGTCGTCATGCTTTATGAAGGTTGACATATGTTGTTTCTGTTTTTTTTGGTTTCGTAAGAGGGGCCCGGTTTAGTGCCCGTATTCCGGTATGATTGTGCCGGTCTGTTTATACAGCCATTCGGCGAGTAGCCTGCGGTGGCAGAACGCCCCGGGTCTGCACCAGCAGAGCAGGATGGCGTTCGGATGCTTCTCCTGCAGGGCCCTGAATTCTGACAGGATTCTTTCTTTCTGTCGTTCGAGTTGGCCGAGGTATCGCCTCGTGTATTCGGCGTCGTCTATTATTCCTTCCTTGTAAGGTTTCAGGAGCGTATACCAGTCCGGCGCGACGGACAACCATTCGTCGTCATATTTGTACCCTTTCGGAGTGGAAACGCTGATTCTGATTTTGTTGATTCCGGAATCGACGTTCCGGTTTGCGTAATGTCCTGTATATATCATAATTCTGACTTTATGAACGGGCGGAACAATACGCCCGTTTACGGGGCAAAAGGAAAAACCCTTTTCACGGGTCCGTGCGGAGGAGAGCGGAGCGGTCCGCACGGGAGCCGTGCGTCCCGGGAAAAGGGTTTATGAGATTGTTGGGTTATGTCAGTCCGCGTATCAGTCCGGTCGGGGAGGCACGGGGACTCCGAGCTGTCCGCAGGCGGCGTCGAGAAGCCCGATGCAATGCCATATTTCATCGGTGTGGTAATGGTCGTCGGAGTAGAAATTTTCTATCCGTGCCGTGTGCCCGTCCTTGTCTTTCACGATGACGGATGTAGGTACTTTGTCGGGATTGAGTTTCCCGTTGTCCGGATAGCATTCGGTGACTTCCCAATCGACGAAATCCAGATATCCGGGGCCGTCGAGTTTGAGGGTTATCAGCACGGGAGTTTCGAACCGGAGCGGTTTTCGTTCCGTGAACCTTGGATGCAGGATTGCCGCAAGCTGGCTTGCGGGGAACGGAACGGTGTTGCAAGTGTTGTCTTTCATATCAGTTTTGTTAATCCTTGATTTTGTTGAGGATTTGTACTTTCTCCTCAAGCGTAAAGAATGTGTCGAAGTCTGCTTCGCCCTGGATGTCGGTATCTGCCATGATGGCCCCGTTGTCTTCTGTCCATAGGGCCGTGACAGTGCAGGGTATGTTCTGTGAGGGTTCCTGCGGACAGAGGGTAATATTCACCTTTTTCGGTTCCTCTGAAGAGGTATCGAAGAGCAAGGGCCAAAGTAGGCTGATTATTCTGCCCTCAAGTTCGGCTTTTTTCTGGCGGAGGGAGTCCATTTCGTCGTTGATGACCTGAAGGTTAGTTCTTCTGTCCTTTCTTTTGAAAATATTCAGCATGTGTTGCTTGTTTTTAAATGTCTTTAGTAGTGCAATTTTCTGTGTCCCAGATGCCGATTTCGATGAATGTCTCTTCGTCCTCGCCCTTGAATGTCATCTGGACAAGGTCAAAGTCGTAGTGTGTGTCGGGTTTTAATCCCTGTTCGGCATTGTGACGCAATTGTGCGTCGAGTACTTTGCTGAATTCCTTATTGGCTTCTTCTTCCATGTGGAAACTGCCGTAATCGAAATGACAAGGGATGTATTCATTCGGCCTTTTCGTGTAGCCGTGTTTATAGACCTGGTACATACTACTTACTGTTGAGTTCAATGATGTTTATGTTCGTTTGTTGTTATCTGTAGGGTTCGGGGATAATTTCGCATTTTTCCGGGTTCCAATTGATTTTGTTACCCCATTCACTTATGTATTTTTTCTGTTTGATTACCTTTAATATATCAAAGAAGCCTATGGGATTTGATGTAGCGCCGGGACTTGTAAATGAACAATTTGTATAGCAGTTGTTAGTCCAGTTTTCCTTTATCCAGGCCCAGTGAATGGTCTGTGGTAAGTCGTAATTGCTTCCGTCTTTGAGTACACCGCTTGTCTTTTTGATATCTTCGTGGAACATTTTTATCATTGTCTCAAGCGGTGTGCCTTCGGTTTCCTCCCCGAAGTCGGTGATTTTCTTGCCGTTGTATGATTTGTAATAAAAATTCTTTACTGTTTTTCCCGAGTCTATTCCGATTTTGATGATTTTGTCGTATTGCTTATTTTCCATAAGCCGAAAGCATTCTTGGATTCCGTGTTCCCATATTATTTCAAACATCAGTAATGAGAAGGCTGAAAAGGCAGCCTCGAAGCGTGTGCTGTAATCTAATTTTTCGTATAGTGCATTCAGCATTGAGTCGTGTTTCTCCTGTTCGGTTCTTGCGATTTCTCGGTAGAATTTTGTTTTCATTTGGTAGAATTTTTATTGAGTTAAATGTTTTTATTCATCTTAAATGAAATTATTAATTGAACGAGGGGGAACACTTTTCCCCGAAGGTGACGGAACAATTAACCCCCTTTTCCAAGTCCGTGCGGAGGAGAGCGTAGCGGTCCGCACGGAAGCGCCGTGAAGGCGCGTCCCTGGAAAAGGGGGTTATGAGATTGTTGGGATATATAAGCCTGCAAGAACATTTTGTATCCGTGGACCGAGTCCGAGGTCGGGGCCCTGGCATGGGTCTATGGCAACGACGGTGTTGCCGAGTCGGATTCTTGCTATTTCTTGTTCTATCGTTTAGAAATATTTGACGAGTTGTTTGTCCTTGATGCGCAGGGCGTAGTGTCCGGCGGTCCATTGTCCTGCATGGATGAGTATCATCAGCTGGTACTCTTCGTCGAGTTCCACGATGAAATACTGGTCTCCGGTGTCGTTGTATCCGCCGGGGATGAATTCGGCGAGCTGTTTTTCCAGTCCCGTTTCGAGGTTGGTATCGCTCTCGGTGATGTCCTTGTCCCTGGTGAGCCTTTTCATCCCGAGGGAGGAAAGGAATGCGGAATCCGCCATTGCGTCTTCGCCGGCGAGTTCGTATGCGGCGATTTCCTCCGTGACGGCACAGAGCCTACGCTTCTCCAGAAAGTCGCAGAGCCAGACGTCCGCTTCGGTTTCGATATCCCCGTTCCACAATTTGTCGTAGGCTTCGTGGAAGAGCGAGTCGAAATCTTCGTCCTCGCTTCCGTCGAAGAAACCGTAGCAAATCTGTCCACCGTCTTCGACACTGATGCAGATACAGTCCGGGAAGTGTTTTTCCTGAGCTCTTTTCTTGTCGTCGTCGGTCCAGTCGGAGCCGGTGATGTCTTCCGACCACATGCAGGGTGCGGAGACGGTGTCAATTATCTTGTCGAATTGTTTGCAACAAGGCAGTGTGTCTTTCAGCAAAGCCGGGTCGAAAGACCATGGGTCGAAGGAAACTCCTGATATGTTCTTTTCCTTGAATATGCCAATGATGGCGGCTACGAATTCTTTTCCAGTGATTTTCATTATTTTGATTTTTATCGTTTAATAGAAAGCCGTTTAGGTTGTCAGAAGAAGAGATATGAATCGTCCTCCCAGAATGTGTATTCGTGGTTGAATAAGACAATTTTTTCATATCTCTTTCTGAATGCTTGGTATACAGCCGAATCTTTGAATAGTTCGTCGAGAGAGGAAATGCCTTCGAGTTCGTATCCGTTTGTGTCGCCCATCAGGCTGGGATAAGCGTGGTAGCATTTGCCGTTATCTTCCTGGTCGGTGCTGTATGCGCCGCTTCGGTGGTCGTATTCGGATTGGGGGTGTTTTTCCCTGTCTTCGTGGTCGTATTGGATGGTGATTTTGGTTTTGCCATTATCGAACCATACGGTGATGTTTTTGAGTTTTGAAACAAAATGTTTTTCACCTGTCCAGTCTTCAGGAATTGAGATGAGTTCTTTGACCAGTTCGGTGATGTTTTGGAGTCGTTGGGGATGTCGTGCGTCTTTGCCTTTGGTTTTTATGCGGAAGTCGGTTGATGAGTTTATTTCTGCGGTGAATTCACCGCAGAAAAAGTGTTCTTTTTGCATTGTTCGTTGTTGTTTTTTTTATTGAAGTATTGCTTTGCAGACCTTCTTCTCAGGCTCGTAAATGCAATTGTTAATTGAACGAGGGGGAATACTTTTCCCCGAAGGTGACGGAACAATTAACCCCCTTTCCCAGGTCCGTGCGGAGGAGAGCGGAGCGGTCCGCACGGAAGCGCCGTAAGGCGCGTCCCTGGAAAAGGGGGTTATGGTGAGCGGGAGTCTATTCAAGTAATAGGAAGGACAGACGTTTCAGTTGGTCTGGGTATCTCTTAATCATCTTCTTTGTCGAGTTTTGTCAGGTCGAACTCGTAGAGAGGATAAGTGCAGAATCCACTTGTGGCATTTTCACCGCAGGGTGAGGCAATTCCGTTTTCTTTGAGGAATGCTTCCGCCCAGGGGCAGTTGTTGGTGTCTATGTACGCCTTCTTGTCAGACTGTCTGTTCATTCCCGTATAAGGGTCGAGATTGACGGTGATGACTGCGTATGGTTCCCAGAACTCTTCATATTTGGATAAGAGTTCGAAAGCAAGGGTGCCGTTGCGGTATTGCCGTTTGATTGCCCGGACAGTTTCTGTCCCCCAGGGGGTTTTCAATGTGTAAGTTTTCATCTGTATTGCTTGTTGGATTATTTTTTGTTTTGTTGTGACGGGCGATTCTATTCGCCCGTTCAAAAGACAGGAAAAAAAGCATTTTCAGAAAGCGGTAAGGAGGAGAGCGGAGCGGTCCTTGCTGCTTTATGAAAATGATTTATGTGTGGGAGGAAATTGTCCGTTGGGTTATGGTCGGTGAACTCACTGGCACGCTGCACGCGGTAGCGTGCGCTGCGACGGGTTGGCTGTGGACGGCGGCGCAGCGGGACGGGAGGAATGCCGACCGTCCGCGTGCCAGCGGGTTCACCGACAAGAGTAATGTCCGTCCCGGATTTGCGGGGACGGACATTTTCCGGTTATCCGGATTATTGTTGTTTGATTTTCCAGGCATAGATATCCGCATCGGATATTTCTTTCCCCCACTTGCCCTTGTTGTTATCCTTGTGGGCGTTCTTGTACGGAAGGCTTGTCCGTAGGTTTTTGGTGAGGTCCTGAAGTGTCCAGTCGTAGTATTTTTCCGCCGCGTTCTGGCAGAAGGCGGCTATCCCGGCATTCTGTTCGGCGACTTTCTTGAAGTCTTCATATGTACCGGTGAGTGTCTGGACGTGCTTGTACACCCTCCAGAAATGGGGACCGTATTCGGTGGCCTGTGGATGGTGGGCAAAGAGTCTCTCATGCTTGCTGGCAAGCCAGGAGGCGTACATCTCGTAGAGGATGGCGATGAGTTTGGGCTTGCTCATCTTATAGACCTGTTTCTGGTTGAGGCAATAGAGCAGGGCTTTTGCCACGTCTACGCTGTCGAGACCGGGGACGGTTTCCGCGAAGACGCCTGCGGCGGCGCGTGTCTCTTCGGCCTTCTTGAAGTTCTGCACGCGCTTTTCAAGCCTGTTTACTTTTCCCTTGGAGGATGACAGGTCCTTGAAGATGGCTTTGTTCAGTGCGGCGTGCAGGGCGTTGAACTTGGTTATCGCCTCCTGTGTCGGGATCGGGCCGTTCCCTTCGGCGTATTGCCGGATGGAATCCAGCTGTTCAGGGGTTATGTCATAGAAGGCCATGGCTATTTTCTTTTCTTGTTGTTGTACTTTCTGAAGAACGGTTGGTCGGGCATTTCGTACACTTCACCTTCCGCACTCTTGTGCGCAAGGGACATGTTGAGGGTGTCCATGATTTTCTTGGCGTCTTCCCGCTTTACCTCCACGCTCCCTTCGGGAAGAAGGTAATCGGACGGATATTCGTTCTTGCATGGGGCGTAGGCAAGGCGCCACTCCCAGCCGACGTCGTCCATGCCCCACATACGGATAGCATAGTGCAGGATAATAAGCGGGAGTTCCCTCATCCAGTGGGGGATCTCCCCGGATACAAGTTTTGCGATGTCCTTGTTGGACGGTGTTCTGAGTTTTTTCATATTTGTCTTTTTGTTTGTTCTTTTCCTTTAATGAATGTATGGGGAACCAGTCTGGTTCCCCTTTGTTGGATTCATTTTCAATCCTGCAGCCAAAACAAAAGGGGCTTGTCCCCTGGTGACGCAGGCATTGAGTGGCTGGAGGATTGAACAAAAAAAACATCGGTGCGTTCTTCAATAAAAAAAAAGGCGGCGCCGGTTAACGGCGTCGCCTGCTCGGTTATGCGGGTGTGTTTCCCCTGCTTTTTTTATGGCCTTGTTTCTGTGTCAGTTTGTTTGCCATGTAAGGTTTGCTGTCTATGCGTCCCTTGTCAAGGTTGAAGTAGTATTTATTGTTGTTCTTTTCCACCGTCTTTCCTTCTTTTATTGCGGTCTGTTCTGATTTTGAAAGGTACGTGCCGTCATCAAGGATACTCTTCGTACCGAAGAGGAGGAATTCAACTTTTTCAGGAGTCGAGACAAGTATCCTCATGTCTTCGCGTTTCTTGCTGACCGGGTATTCGGGATCGAGGCTTATCAGCATCCCGTTGTAAAGCCCTTCGTATTTACCTTTTGTCTGGAGCTGATAGATGATGTCTGTTCGTGCCGCAGTACCGTTTGTGCGGTGTGCGGTAATTCCGCCGAGATCCTTGTCAGCAAAGAAGGCTTCGAGCCACATGCTCTTGGGAAGGTTATCTTCGATGGTGCGCCTAATCATAGAGACATTCTCGGGCGAATAATTCAGTTCGGGAACCTTGTACAGAGTTTCGTCGCGGAATGCCCGTTTCGGGCCATAGACGACTTCGTTGCAACGGTATGCCTCCCGTTCTTTACCGTCAATGACGACCTTGATCTTTTCAGGGTCTTTCATCATGATGATGTCTCCGTTGACGGGATTGATGGTACGTCCGGTATAGCGGAGGCTTTTGAGAATCTGTGACTTTGTCTCGGGAGAGAGTTCCTTGTGTTCCGGACCGATAAGCTGTTTCCAGCTTTCATCCCTGTCCCTGTTCCCTAAGAGGAGGGATTCGAAGTTGACGGACTTGATGTCTTTTTTTTCGACGTTGAAGGTCTTGAGCCTGGCTTCACAGTCGAAGACGAGGAGCAGTTTCCTGTCCTCGTTCCAGACGGAGTTCCTTTCGTTGACGTCGGTGATGGCGACGTTGTCATAGATGGATACGAAGTGTTTTCCGTCTGTTGCCAGTTCGTATCCGCGTTCTTCCATTCCTTTGACAATTTGGTCCCATGTGGGTCGTATTCCTTCGCAGTCTCTTTGACTGACGATTACTTCGAAACCCATGTTGGTGTCGTCGGTTTCTCTTTGCCCGAATCCTTCTACTGTTAGTGCGGCTTCCGGAAATGTGGCATTGTGAATGTTGATACGGTCTATGAATGTAACAAGGTCTTCATATCGTTCTGCGATTATGTTCTTATAGAATTTGCCTTCGTCGGCGTCATAGAATACCATCGCTTCGGATCCGTCGACGGCGCTGTCATGAATGCGTTTGGCTGCTTTATGGTCGGATTCTGGAGTGTCTGACCAGCAGCCGTCACGTTCGGCCCATTTGCCGATTATTTCTTGTTCTTTTGTGTATCCGGAGAGCTGGATAGCCCTAAGTTCCTGCGACATCTCTCCATTACTTGCTCTGCTGAGTAATGCCGCTTGGATGTTTCTTCTATTGCTTTCTGACAGGCCTCCGAGTATTTCCGGTGGCGTTCGTTGATAAATGTTTGTGCCATTGTGTTTGATTAAGTTGGTTAAAATGTTTAACAGGTACATGCCGCCGCGGGATATCTGGTTGTCGTCCCGTATGTAAGACTTGAGGGCCTTGATTCCGCTTTCGTCCTTGATGAAGGGCGCAAGCTTGAACCGGTTGTCGGTAGGCTCTTCTGTCTGCGGTTTTGTCTGGGGTTGCAGGGAATTGAACATATTGTTTTGTTTTCCCGCAATTTAGTCATTATTTGATATATGTTGTTTGTCTTGTTTCTTTTGTGTTTGAAATTATATTGATTTTGCAATATTTATACGGTCAGTGATGGAAAAAAGTTTCACAAAAAATCCCCCGCACATTGATAGATGTACAGGGGATACTTTTGACCGTCCTAATGTGCAAGATATAAACGTTGGAGCAAAGGACCCTCTGGAGGCTGCCGCCAATGGTCATAATTATGTAGACCTCGGTCTGCGCAAGACCGTTGCGGGAGAAGAGTACGCCGTTCTCTTTGCCGACAGGAATATCGGAGCAGATTCACCAGAAGACAAGGGTGATTTTTTCTCGTGGGGCGAAACAAGTGTAAGAGCAGATCAGAATAATTTCAACTTAAATAATTATCCTTTTTTTGTTGAAATGAAAAATATAGGAAGCGATGAAGATCCAAATATTTTACCCGTTTTCAGTAAATATACTTGGGATTATACTCCAAATTCAATAAACGGAATTCCTGATGGTAAAATAAAGCTCGATAAAGAAGATGATGCTGCGTCAGTTATCTGGGGTGGAGAATGGAAGATGCCTGGTAAGGAAGAAGGTGATTTACTGATTGACAATACTTCTATTGAATGGATAGAAAACTATAATAATAGTGGAATAAGCGGAGCTGTTATATCTGGTTTAGGAGCTTTTTCTTCTGCACAAATATTCTTTCCTGAAAACGTTTATGGCGATGTTGCACAATGTTGGTTAAACACTATTGATTATTGGAATTATGATGGTATAGAAAACGCCGGGATCATGTATTTCTTTAATGATGAAGATTATGCGTCTGGTTTACAACTTGCACGTTTTATTGGAATCCCTATCCGTCCGGTCCTTATAGTCCCTTCCAGCTGGCTGTAATTTGTCAAGCTTTAAAAGATAAAGGAGCGCCTTACTGACGCTCCTTTATTTCGTGATAATAGTTTTTTTTATTACTGACAAACAAGATGAACAGGACAACAGAAAAATACAATATGTAAGCCGTTACCCCAAAGGGGCGTTTTCGCCCCCGTGGACGGGTTAGATTGATTCTTTTACGAGACGGATGCAATAGTGGTCAATTGTTTTGTTACCATCTTCTATGCCGGCTTCTTATTTTACAAGTCTAATTGGTAAATAATTGCAATTTTTACTTTTACTTCCATTATCACCACAAGCAACCGCGCTTACAATTTGAATAGGAAGAGATTCTATGTAATTTATGTCATTTGCCGAAGTTGCTGAAAGATATTCAGATGATTCATCTATATCGCAATTAGTCCAATATGTATCCCACAATGGGTCTTCATGACTATAGAATCCTATACCTGGTAAACATATACAACCTTTTGATATGTAATCATTGATTTCGTTTTCTGATAAGGTACACCTATAATCGTTATTTGTTTGATAATCGTTATAGTATGAGAATGTAGGTCCTGTTATAGTTTTTCCATCTGGGAATAAAAGAATATATCCCATTCTTGTTCCTGATATTGTTCCGTGTAAGTGCAATACGTTAGAAATACCATTTACTGTAGATCCAGGTCTTACAGTTGGATCATCTGTAATTAACATATTCCATTCATCTGTAGTAGGTATTCTCCAACCATCAAACGGATTAAGTAAGTTATCAATATTTCCGTCTGATATTGTAAACGGGCTTTTTTCAAACAGTTCTCCCATTTCAATAAAGCTAAAATAAGTACTGTTTACTTCTTTCCCATATGCAGTCCCGTTTGAATTCATTTTCCAATTATCGGCTATTTTATACTCTGAGCCATCATAATACAACGGCCCTTTAGATATCTGTAAACCTCCGAAGGTGCAGTCTTTAGCAGTATTATTATCCGTTGCTCCAACGTTTATATCTTGCACATTAGGACTGTCCCAGTCATCAATTGTAAGGGAAAAATTGATTGGGCTTCCGAGCACGGGATTGCCTGCGTCATCGACGCCGGCGCCGCCGCCGGCGGCCTCGTCAAGGAAGTTTAGCGTATATGTATAGGTCTTACCGGGCTCCCATTTCGTGTCAATAGGGACGTTTGCGTAAGCGTACTGTCCTGCGGTAGCGGGATAGAGCTGGCCATTGCTGGCGTCGAGGATCTGGAGATACACGCCGATATAAGCGTTGGCATTGGAATTGGTCTTATCAGACGTAAGGTTCCAGGCGACGAGCTGCTGGGGAACCAGCATCCAGGAACTACCGGAGAACATAATGTCCTTGGCCGTACCGTCCAGGACGACTGCGGTCTCGGATGTTCCACCGATGGAGTAGGCAGTTTTCGAGGCGCTGCCGGTGTTCCAGAGGGCGAAGTCAAGTGTGGCAGCATTGTTGCCGGAGGTGACGGCAGCGGGGTAGCTGAAATCGCCTGCCGCTTTCACGTTGGCGACCTTGACGCCCTTTACGTTGATTTTTAGCCCTGCTGTTGACTTGTTTGTAGCTTTTACCTTGATCTGACTGAGCGCGTGGCGGAAGTTCAGAGCTACGCCGGAGGCCATGTTATCGGCCTTCGTGCCGGTGCTGTAAGCAACGACGAAGTCGCTCTGGTCAGCTGCCGCAGCGACGGGAGTAACACCGGCGACGCCCTTGGCGGCGTTGGTGATGGAAACGGTACCGCCCGAAGGGTTGGCGTAGGCATAGAAGCCGAGTTCATAGCCGGGCCAGTAGTAGGTCTTTTCGGGCGTGCATACGCCGGCGGAAGTGACGGCTACGTTCAGGTCGGTGAAGTAGCTTGCGCTGTTGCCGATGGCGGTTACCTTGAACGCGCCGAGGTTGGCGACGGTCGTAGGCGTGGCCTTGGTGAGCGCGCCGGAAGTGACGCGGAAGTTCACGCCAAGGTCTGCGTTTTCCGCGATGCGGGTGTCCTTGTTGCAGGAGACAAGGAGGAGCGTAGCTGCTACGCATCCTCCGATGATTTTAATAGATTTGAACATAGAGTTTTGATTTGATTATTATTATTCAGCTTCTTCTTTTTTGTCGTTTCTTTCGAATTTCCGCAGAAGGAGCACCGACTGCCGCCGGGCCTCTTCCCTTTTCAGCGGACGCTCCGTCTTGTAGTTGCAGAATACGTTCAGTATCCTTTTAATGCGATCGTAGTCTGCATTGGAAATCTGTTTCATGGTACAAAGCTAAACCGAGTCGAGGTCGACTTCTTGTTTTACTGCGTTTTCTGGTATGCTGTTATAGTCCGTTGGCTATGATGTAGTTCTTTATCTTTGGTAGGTCGGATCTCTTAATATGCTTGCGGCTGCTCTTTCCCGTCCTGTACCTGACCGTGTCAAGATGCAGTTCGATGACGGCCTGGTTGATGACCTTCAGGGTCGTCCCGAAATTCGCTGCCGCGTTCGACGGCTGGATGTACGGGTTCCGCCCGTTGACGCGGATGGCTTTCTTCCTGTCGTTCAGCGACAAGTCCGGAACGACGTATTTCTTTTTCATTTCTGCGGCTTCCGGATTCATGATATGAGCCTTGCATGCCTGGCGGTCTTCGTTTACGTACATGTCTTTCTTGTGGCAGTACACTTCCGAGATGCCGAGTTTCCGGTGTATGCAGTTTCCGCAGACTTTTTCTTCTTGTTCGATAGTTTTCATGATAATTTCTCAAGGAAACCCACGAATTCATTCGTGGGTGGTTGGCTATAGAATTCTTTTGGCGCATTTGCTGCAGTATACTACGGGATCGTCTCCGTTGGGGATTATCACCCAGCGTTCTTCCCGGATTCTGGACGAGAGTTCATTCTGGTCTTTTGCATCCAGATTTCTTTTGCACCTGCTGCAGGTGATTTCGACCTTTTTCTCAGTCATGGCGTGAATCTGTTTCCCAGGAAGCCGTAAGGGTTTCCAGGATCTGCCGTTCTGTCATCTGCGCCGGTCTTTCCGGTACATCTTTAGGTGCTTTCTCAAAAGAGTATAATTCTCCTTTACCCATCGTCATATAATCGATTGAGTATCCGAATGTTTGATGAAATAAGTTCGCTGTTGCCCTGCTGAGCCTTGTCTTGCCAGATATTATATTATATAGGTTGTTCGGACTCTTGCCAATGCTTCTTGCGGCCGAGCTCAAAGAAATGCGCCTAACTTTTATGATATCGTTACGAATAGCTTCAGCTACGTCCATCGGGGAATGATTGGTTCTCATTGTGATTATGTCGTATGATTTGGGTATGGTAGGAGATATGGGCATTTTAGTCTTTGTTTAATGGTTTGTCGGATTTGTTTTCTTCCCTACCGGAGAAGAATACGAAGATTACTGCCGTGAGCAGGGACGTTGTAAATGCGCAGGCGAGGATGATCATGATAAGGGTTTAAGTGAATATTTATTAAATCTGTTTAAGGAGTTTCGCTATTCCCCTTCCGTCCTTGACCCCCTTGCCCGAGAACCAGCCCTTGTAAGGCCATACGGTGATGGTGTTGCCCTGGAAGGAGAAACGTATGCACTTGTTTTCCCTGTCTTCGACCGGGATATAATTCCTTTCCCTGAGAACTTTCACTACATACTCCCATCTTCCGGGTTCCTTGCCCGAACGGTTCTTGAGTGAAAGTTCTTTCAGGAATTCGTAGTCTTCGGACATTTCCGACCGGTGGTATCGGTTCTTGGACATATCTTACTTAATGAGGAGTGTCAGTTTGCTGATGTCGACTTTCAGGGTCTGTCCCGCCTGCAGGACGGCGTTTTCACCTGCGGTGAGGTCGGCGGCTATTAAGGCGTTCTGGAGAAGGGTGATGTCCTTGCTTTCGCGAGTCACGGAAAGAATCGCCTCCGTTGACACGGGTTTGTCCTTGAAGCCAGCCCTGATGACGTTGTCCAGCTCTCCGGACATTCCGTCTTCCGACTTTATAGTACCAGTGATGTCGAACGGAATGGAGTTTGTGACCACTACGGATATGCGGAAATCTTTTGTCGTCAGACCGTTGAGGTATTCTTCAATGTTGATTCCGAGATCGGAGAATTTCCTTTCGATATGCAGGACGGTGCCTTTCTCGTAGCACATCGGCGATGCGAATTCGGCCGTGACGGTGAACGTCTTGATATTGTCCCCTTCAGTGTTCATCGGTTTCGCCTTGGATGCGGATGTGGACTTGTATTTGATGAGGCTGAGGTCGTGGATGGAAAAGCCTTCCGTGATTTTGCCCTTTAGTTCCGAGGGAAGCGTGACTATGTCGTCATATTCCGGAGCCGGAAGATTCTGGTCGTTTGTCATGAATACAGTTTCTTTCTCCCTGGCGACTACGATTTCCGGCATGGGCACGGATTTGTCGTTCACCGTTATCGTTCCGCTGAGCAGTATTGGTTCACCTCCGGGATTTGTAATGGTAAGCAGTATGCCGGGGTTCTTTCCTTTTGCATTGGCGGGGATGTCTCTCGCGTCGAGTTTCAGTTCCGTCTCGGGGAATTCATATATTTCTCCGGGAACGGGGTCCGCCTCCAGGACGGCCTTTCCTTCCACGGCTTTGGTCAGCATGAAGACGCCGTCCTTGTTTTCGACGACGGACGACCCGTCGGCAGGAGCGAAGATGTCGGCCGGCTTGACGCTGCTTTCCGTGTTGATCGGGATGTCGATTTCGAGCGGCTTGTGTTCCTTTGGTTCGCAGGATGCGAGGAGTGCGATGGATATGAGTGCGAGAGCTGTCGATGTGAGTTTTGTTTTCATATGTTGTTGACTTTGAGGTTATATGTTGTGATGTTGTGATAAAGAAAAATGTCTCCGTCCGTCCTTGCGGCGTCTGCCGCCCCGAAATTGTCAGTAGTGTCAGTTAGAAATAGTTAGTTGTTTATTGTTTAACATATGCGTAGATTCAGCATTTGCAAGCTTATGAGAAAGGGCGGGAAACATCCCGGACGGAGATCATTTATCGTTTATTGTCTTTACTCGTTCTTGTCGAGTTCGATGGACAGTTTCCTGTACTGTTTGCCGAGCTTGGCAATCTCAAGTGTGGCCTTGCGGACGCGCTTGCGGGCAGCCTTGCTGTCCTTTTCGATGTCGTTAGCGATGATCTCGGCCTGGGCCTTTAGGGATTTGATGATGTTTTCCATTACTGTGTCTTTTTTTTGTTTGTTAATAAATGATGAGTGTATGGTTTCGCCTCCTATTGTATCTCCGAAAGGAAACACGAAGGATAGGCGAATTTTCTTGTTCCGAACCGCATGCGGTATTCCGCGCGGGAGATGTAGAGCTGTCTCTTGGCCCTTGTGATGGCCACGTAGAACAGGCGACGTTCTTCCTCCTTCTCGTTGCGGGTCTTTTCGATTTCCAGGGGGAAGAGTCCCCTTTCCATGCCGGTGACGAAGACAGTGTCGAACTCCAGTCCTTTTGCGCAGTGTACGGTCATGAGGGATACCTTGCCGGCGGAGTCTCCTCCGGTGTCGGCGTTGGTCAGCAGCATTGCGTTCTGGAGGTACCCGACGAGCGTCGGCTTCTCGGCATTGTCTTCCGTGAGGTCCGCGTTTCTGTTCTCGATGTCTTCCTCGTAGGATTTGACCGAATCGAGGAGCTCGCGGATATTGTCCGCACGTTTCTGGGATTCTTCATCCTTGTCGTTGCTGTATTCCTCGTAGAAGCCCACCTGGTCGCTGATGAAGCAGGCGGTCTCGTAGGCGCTGTGACTTCCGGCAAAGTCCCTGAACGATTCGATGAGACTTATGAAACCGGTCAGTCCTTCGGATGCTTTGGCATTGAATCCCAGCAGCATCGCGGACGGGTTGGTGGCGGCCAGCCAGAGCGGCATGCTCCACGCCTGTGCGGCTCCTGTCAGCGTTCTCATTGCCGCTTCCCCGAATCCCCTTGCGGGTTTGTTCACCACTCTGATGAACGCTTCGTCGTCATGGGGGTTCACCGTAAGGCGGAAATATGCCATCAGGTCTTTCACCTCCATCCTTTGGAAGAAGGACGTGCCTGAATAGATCATGTATGGGATGCGGGAGCGCACCAGCTCGTCTTCGAGGACCCTCGACTGGGAATTCGTCCTGTAGAGGATTGCGAAGTCATCGTAATTCTTTACTTCGTCGCGTACAGCTGCGGCGATTGTTTCCGCGATATGGCGCGCCTCTTCTTTCTCGTTCCCTTCCGTACGGAGGATTATCGGCTCGCCGTCTCCGTTGTCGCTTACGCAGACTTTCGGGATGCGCTTGGAATTGTTGCCGATGAGGTTGTTGGCGGCGAGGACGATATTCTTCGTCGACCGGTAGTTTTTCTCCAGCTTGACAAGTTTCCCTTCGGGATAGTCTTCACGGAAGTTCATGATGTTCTCGATCCTTGCGCCGCGGAAGGCGTAGATGGACTGCGAATCGTCACCTACGACGCAGATGTTCCTGTTCTGTACGGTGAGACGCTGCAGGATGGAATACTGAGCATAGTTGGTGTCCTGGTATTCGTCCACCAGGATGTAGTCGAAGCTGCCGGCTATGAGCGAAAGGATGTCCGGGTAGTTGGCAAGGAGGATGTCCGTATGGAGCAGGATGTCGTCGAAGTCCATGACGCCGGCACGCAGGCATTCGTCCCTGTATTCTCGGAAGATGTCCTTGAGTTTCGGCCTTTGCATGAGTTCGTCGGACTGTGTCCTCCGTTCATCGTTAGCGTAGATGTCGGCGGTGATCAGGTCGTTCTTGCTGGAGGAAATGATGCTCTTTATGAGTTTCGGATTGTAGTTTTTGTCCTCTTCCTTGTAACGCTTGATTTCCCACTGGGTCCGTTTGTCTTCCGGTGTCCTGTCCTTGTTCAGTACGGTGGCTATGCTTCTCTTGAGCATGGACATCGAGTCGTCTTCGTCCAGGATGGTGAAGTTCTGCGGAAAGAACAGCCTTTGGGCATAGGGACGGAGGAACCGGATGAATATCGAATGGAACGTGCCCATACATATCCTTTTGCCGTTTTCGCCGACCAGACCGATGATGCGGTTGCGCATCTCTTCCGCCGCTTTCTTTGTGAATGTCAGCGCGAGGATGCGTTCAGGAGCCACGCCGTTCTCGACGAGAAGGGCAATCCTTGCGGTCAGGACGCTTGTCTTTCCGCTTCCTGCACCCGCTATGACGAGCAGCGGCCCTTCAAGGGTCGTAGCTGCCTCCTTCTGTGCCGGATTGAGGCCGTCGATTGTTTTTTGGAGCCGTTCGTTTTGCATCGTTTGCAAATGTGGTTATTATTTCTTGAAAATCAAAATTTTTTAGTTGGGATTGTATTTTCCCATTATGAGTTCAGCTGCGTCCTCCGCCTTGCGGGATGCGCTGATGATGAGACGGAAGTCGTTTTCCATTGCTTCGACCCATTTCTGAATCTGGGCTTTCAGCTGGTCGGTGGATTCCTTTCGGTCAATGCCGGCAGATGCGAGGATCATCGATGAGCAGATGTCCGAGATGAGCAATTCCTTGTTCGTGATCTCGTTTTCCCTGAGGGCTTCATATTCTTTTTTCCGGTTGCATCGGTCTTCCCTGGCAGTGGAGTGCGCGAACTGCTCGAAGAGTGATGCGTAGAAGTCCTCTTCATACATGAAGTTGTCCTTCTGCGGCATGGTCACGAGGTCTTCGTCCGGATTGTAGCCGGGTGCGAGGGCGCCGGATATTTCCAGTTTCACGCCCTTGTCAGTCTTGTAGCCGTCGGCGATGAGGTCGGCGAGGTCGACGGGGTTTTCTGACTCCACCGTTTCTCCGAATTCAGCCGTCTCATTCCTCAACTTGAGCTTGAAGCCCTCGATGTCGTTGAGGTTGAAGACATAATAGTGCTTCAGTGTCCATTTCTTCAGATAGGACCAGTCTTCGCCTTTTGCTTCGAGTTCTTCCTTGAGTTTCTTGTCTTTTGCCGGAATGAAGTCGCTCCAGTATGTGACGAGTTTGCCCTTGGACCCCGGTTTGATCTTCCCGCCGTGGTCTTTGGCCTGCTTGAAGGACACGTATTCACCGGGTTCTCCGAGCAGCAGGCGGTTCAGCAGTTTGTATTTCGTCTTGGTGACGGGGTTGTAGAACAGCGGCTTGTTCTCCCTGGTCACCCAGGTCTGCCTCCATGGTATCTGTCCGGTGCGGACCATGCTCTGGATGATCTGTTTGGTCACTCTTTCATAGATGTTGCTCTGTGAAGGTGTCTGGAGTTGTGTACTGTTATCCATGGTTTTTCTTGTTTTTTTGTGATTATGTTTGATTTTATACGTTTTTACTTGTTTTTAAGTAAAAATGACTATCTTTGCATCAATATCTGCTGTTTTCAATGCAAAGCAGAAGAGAACGCAGAGAAAAAAGAGGTGGAGCCCCTCTTTTCTCGCGCCTGTTTAGCAGGAACGCCCGACCCGTAAAGGCCGGGCTTTTTCCTTTATTTCACCGTTGTAACGAGCATTTTGTCAAGGTGTTTCTTCGTGAGTTTGCCGAGAAGGAACGGGAGTTCGGAAACATCGTTCACTTCAATGCTGTTCTTGAATGTATCCTTGACATATGAGGTCTGGATTCCGACGCCGATGACGACGAAATTGTCCTTCGCCAGTTTCCGGTTCATCTCCAGGACCATGTCCGTGTCGTGTGCGCATCCGTCGGTCAGGACGAGCATCAGTACGGGGTTCCTGTCGGAACGGCGTATCCGTGCCTGTGCCAGCTGCATCGCCGCTCCGGTGGGCGTACCTCCGTCGGACTGGATGTCGCTGAGGCTCCATCGTGACGTCTTGCCGTTTTCGCAGTAGACGTTCATCCCGTTGCTTGAGTAGCCGAAACAGTAATAGCCCACGTGGGATATCTTCTTTATCGTCTCGTTTATGAGTACGGCGGCCTGTTTGGTCATTGTGTTCTTTGTACCTCTCATGCTGCCGGACTCGTCGATAAGAAGGCATACGGAGGCGGTGGAGCACTCGATTGACCCCCTTTTGTCGAAGATGTTCCTGTTGCCTACCGCGTACGATGCAAGCTTCCCGGTGTTGAGGCGTCCCGTTGGCATGCCGCGGTTTACGAACTCCGATTCGTGCGTCTTGCATGTCAGGGCCTTCGACATCGCGGGAATGTAGCGGTTCACCTGGCTTTTGAGATTTTCGTACTGCAGCTGGTCTCCGGCGGGTTTGTAGATATACTGTCCTGAGAAGCCGCCTCCGCCTTTCATTCTTTCGGCGTTTTCTTCGTTGACGTACTTTATCTTTTGCTCGTCGTACTTTATCTCCTCCGAAGTGTTTTCACCCTGGCTGCCGGTGGTCGCTTTGCCGGATTCTTTCTGGATTGCCTGCATGACTCTTCGGGCTTCCGGTGTGGAAAGGGCTTTCTCGATGGCTTCCTGGATTTCCTGCTTTTGGCTTTTTTTACTTTTTCCGTCCGTCTTGCCGTCTGCGTTGCCGGACTGTCCGTTTCCGGAATCCTTTTCGCCGCCGTCCCCCTGCTGCTGTTGCTGCTGGTTCTTTTTGTCCTGCTCGTCCTTGACGAGATGCCCGATGACGTCCATTATTTTTTCTGCGGCGTCACAGGCCGCTTTCGCATCGAGCGGATACGGGGTCAGCACCTTGCGCATCGCGTCCAGTTCGTCGAAGTTTTCCAGTACTCGTTTTTCCGTCAGCGATGACGGATACCTAACCGCGTGCAGGAGGTTGTTGAGCAGACGTGGAAGTGCTTCCGTGGGTTCGCCGTTCTTGTTGATGTCGTCTTCGACACTCTTGAAGTAATGTCTTTTCACCTCCGCCAGGAGCGGGGTGTACCCCGGGCTGTTCTCCCCGAGCAGGTATTCGATGCGTTCGTCCTCGATGATGTTCCATATCTGGTGCTGAAGGTCGCGCAGCGGTCCCGGTGTCTTTTCGAGCATCTTCTGCTCGCACCCTTCGTCCGTATAGGCGGCGTGTGATGCTTCGTGGCAGGCGAGGCCGAGCATTATCGCCGTCTTCTGCCTGTTTGACAGTTTCTTGTCGTCGAAGTAATCGGTTGCAAGGTTTATCTTGTGGATGTCGTATTCCTTGTTTCCTATCTTGACCTTGTTTCTGCTTTGGCAGGACTGGTAGCTGGATACGTTCAGTTCTACCTTTTCGGTGACGATGGAATCTGTGATCTTCCTTGCTCCGACGAGGCTTTTCTTTATGAGGTCGAGCGTATCCAGTCCGTCCGTATTCCCGACGATGTAGTCGGTGATGGAGGGGC
>OCTX011754893.1_pt1 | contig 30930 bp, 28 predicted proteins | sample 1539691 | NCBI WGS metagenome assembly OCTX01 (sample SAMN02144231, study PRJEB22623) | gut metagenome | biome: sheep rumen | host: Ovis aries | place: New Zealand
ATGTTCTATCCGTACCTACGCTAATTAAACGTAAATACTTCGCCCATCCCAACAACATTGGTTGACACTCTCCGCTATTTCTGACATATGATTCCTTGTGTGCAGTACGTGCAATGAGACACTTTTACCCACGTATTTTGATACTTGCATGGACTTTTATTACTATAATTGCAGATATTGTCACGTAACGCACTTGTTACGTGTTTTGTTACGTGAACTTTATTCCAGATCATTTAGACATGTAATAAAAAATTCTAACTACACTTTCCCTAGATCTGATTTCATTCACGTTGGTGCACGTATCCCACTTAAGTTCATACGTGTCTGGAATAATCAATTATAGTAGTAAATTTTTTGCACTTAAGCTACTCAATTTACCATGACCACAAAAAAAAGAGTCAACTTAATGACTCCATTGTGATAAAAAAAGCTGAAAAAATCAGCTTATAAAAAAGCACTAGCAAAAAACTAGTGCTCTTTGATAAACTGCTTTTTATTCTAAAAAAGCACTAGCAAAAAATGCTAGTGCTCTTTGATGATTATTCAAAACTCTTAAAGGATAAACCGCCTTTACTATATTCTATCGCTTTACTTTCTATACACGCTTTTATAAAAGCGGCGCAAAGCTCAGTTGGTGAGTTTTTGATATCTTTGTAGGCGGCGTCACTCAAAACAGTCTCGCCGTTCTTAAGTTTTGCGCTTGTAAAGTCTTTTCTATTGACTACCATTGCGCGCAAGTCTTCAATCCGTTTCATTGCCTTTTTTGAGTCTTCACCGTCGGTATACACTCCGATGTTAGTCAAGAATGCTTTCATGTCAAAATTATACAAGTTGCCGCTTATGCAATCATCAGTACCTATATATCTCATAATAAAAGCAATTGACATTGCGTCGCGGCGCTCTTTTGCGGCTTTGTGCTCAAAGATTTCTTTAGCGCACTCATTATTTACAAAGTCGCTAATAGCTTTTTTATCGGTGATGTCTTGCTTTGCGGCTTTGAGCTTTGCGGCAGTTGTTGCCGCTTTTTTCTGATTAAAAGCGGCGGCAGTCTCATTGATTGCTAATTGAATATTAGATAGCAAGCTAAATGCCTCTGTGTTCATATTAGCAAAATTAACAGTTGCAAAAGTCTTTGTGTTTTTCATAAAAAACCTCTTTCTGCCTTTTGGCTATTCAATATTTAGTTACGTCGTGCAATGGTTTACTAAAAAACCTATGTCAACTGAATGACGGCTATAAAAGCACGGCGGCGGCGTCGCACGGTTTAGAACTAAACCATTGAAACGACATAACATATTAAAAGATACTCACTAGCTATTAAGCTAGCTTGTCAATACTATACAATACCAATATCAAAAAACACGTTTCATAATAAAAAGCTTTAAAACGGCGCTATATAGCCATTTTACGCGGTTTAGTGGGGGTAGATTTTAGCTGCCAAGATCAGCTCCTGGAAGCTTTCCTGGGGAGCTGTCCCATCCAAGCACTCGCCAAAAATCCCACACATCATGAACACCTGCGAAAGCGCAGAAATATGAGTAAAAGAAGAAACAATCATAAAAACAATAGCCATCGCGAAAAAAAGTCGAAAAAATGAGTAGAAACAAAAAACGAAACGAAACAGACCGAATATTAATACATCTGTAATTAGATAAAAAATGTGGTGTCCAAATAAAAGATATAAAAAGGAGATATAGGAGCGCAGCGACTGTTTCTGTTTGTTTCTGTTTCTGAGGGGGAAAAGTGCAGAAAAGGGGGGCGTGCCGTAAGGTGGAAAGCCACCCTTGTCTAGCCGGGGGTGAGCGCAAGCGAGGGGCGAGAAGCCCCTGTTTTAAAGAGATTCAAAAAAGTTGACCGTTTAGACGCTATATAGAAGATTAATATATTAATATGTATATGCAGTCTAAACGGACAAATTTTTAGATTGGCAGTATATATATAAAATCTAAACGGTCAAAAAATATAAATAAAAAGAAATAGGGCATGACAAAGGAAACCAAACAAGGTAAAATTAATATTACCCACAGAAATAATGAAAAGGGGTACGGGGTTTGGTAATGGTAAAGCAGGGGCAAATTTTCAAAAATTATAGAGAGTTGTGTGATGCCATGGGTGAGAAACCGCAAGGTGGGAATCAAAAGAAAGCCCAGCTAAGAAGGTGGAGTTGTTATTTCACATGGCATACCCAGCAGCATAAATACATAATAGATAGTATTGTCGAGGATGGGGAGTACGTTGAGCAGCGAGGTGGAAATGCAGGTAAGCATGTAGATGTAATGATACCGTATGTAAGGACTAAGGTGCTAGGGGTAGATCCTGACGAGTATCTTGGGACACAAAGACTCATAGGGACGGTACTAAGACTAATGCCAATGGCTGCATATAAGCAATTAAATAATAGGGGCATGAAATCCGAAGACTTTTATAAGAAGTATGGCCTTGAGGAGATAGGATCATTTGAGGAGTATGTGTCCGTAGCCGGGATAGTGATAAGGGATACGGTAGTAAAATGTCTAAGGCGTATGCAAAAGAATAAAGAGATAAAGTTTACGGAGGCTGAGGTCTTTATCGCCAAGGATGGAAGTAGAAGGTATCTATGTGTAGATGGCTATGATGAATATATAAAAGAGGTCGAATCCAAAGTCTGTGATACGCTGGCTGCGGAGCTAGGAATAAATACAAAGGGTAGACAACTAATACATTTTATCAAAGGCAGAAAAGAACTCATGAAAAGATTCTATAGCATGAGTATGAAAGAGCTACTAAAGAATCCAGATCTTGTAGCTGATCTAAAGCACCAGTATCTGCTGATTGGACCTGGGCGTGAACTTAAACTGGAGAATCTTAGTGAATATTATAAAGTAGTGCATATTATTGATTATGACGAGGAACGAATATCAAAAGCGAGAGGACCTGACTATGACGAGAAGAAACAGCTTCAAGATATTTATGAAGATATAAAACCGAGAGTAGCATCAAGGGTAGCATCATCTAAAAAAGATGTGGCTACAATTGAAAAAATGTTGTTTGGATAATCTGTAACTTATGGATTATTATATTTTTTTTACACGAAACTCGGATAAATTAAACGTGGTATAATAATTATAAGTTGATGTGCAATCATCTTTCTGGGGGTATTCAGTTTGAATAATAAAATCATAATAGATCAGTATATACTGTATGGCTTAAATCGCAATAGGAAATTTTTGCGTCTGCCGCAGGATAATATGGTCCATCTGTCAAACGAAGAAGATCTGACAAGATTTGCCACAAAAGTTTTAGAAAAAAAAGATTGTGATAGTGCTTTGTTTTTTGTTCACATGGATGGGACGTATTCATCTGTGTTTAAGACAACAGTGTCTGAAGAGTTGGTCAGTAATGAAGATGAAGAAGAAGAGTCCATGGAGATCACATATACAATATGCAAGTCCGAGCGTAAGAGAGATATGCATTTCTTCTCATGGCTAGATGGTCAGTTTAGATTCTGCTGCTACTCTCTTCTTGTTGAGACATCTGAAGGAATGTATGAAGTATGTGTCTGATTTGATTTATCATGATTACAAAAATAAGACAGAGGAGGTTCTATGTCAAAGAGCGGGGTTAGGGTGTACAACATCCAGGCATCAAGTATCTATGAGTATATGAATGGTTTTCGTGGATATATGGACATGACGAAAGCCATGCTTGTTAATAGTCTGTTTCTAGACTTTCTTTTAGATAATGATTTGATAGATGTGCAGAATGATTCTACTCGCAGCATCATATGTCTAGAGTTTGGCTACGGAACAAAGGGCTATGAAGAAACTAAAGAAAAAATAGAAAAGAATTTAAAAAACGAAAATATTTCTGAAGAAACAAAAAAAAGATTAAATACTTTTCTAGAAAATTTAGAAAAAAATAAAAGTAAATGTGTAAAAATGTCGAAAGCTGAAATCCGTGAAAAGTATTATACCGAGGGGGTATCTATTACCTATAAGGCATATAATCAGCATGGAAAAGAGATAGCATATCGACAGCAGACCATAAAGTATCGGATGCTATATAGAACTCCGGGGAAAGCTAAGAAAGGGACCTGCATGTTTGTAGATGAGCGTATCTATGATAAGGTCCATGACTTTTTGTATATGGGGATCAAGCCGCCTGAAGACAAGGCACCCATTGTAGAACTAGGTGCTTACTCCTCTCTCATTACCAGTTCTATCGAAGGACGCGTGCAGATAAAACCTAATGAGATTCTGTGCTTAAAAGATGTTGATTCGTTTTTTAAGACTAAGGTTTTGTCTGTTGAGACAGATGCAGATAAGCATTGTTATATTCAAGAGAGGGACGATTATGAGGTTGTTAATACTCTCTTCGATGGGCAAGGGCTTATCGATGAAAGTATCTTCCCGGAATGGGGGGATGGATATATCCTCTTAAGGCATCACATGACTAAGCTTGCTGCATTCAAGACAAGGATCCAGCAATTTATGAAAGATTACTATGGAGAGGCTTATGATACAGCTACTGTCAAAGACATGTGGGGACGTGATGTCAGAGTAAAAGATATTAAACTTATCACTACGAACAATGCATTTAAGTGGATTAAGTTTGGGGTATCTTATGATTACTGGTCATCATGGATCAGACGTAATGGTTGTCAGTTCGGCATTGTTAAAACGGCCCATAAATCAAAGCTTGGGGACGTACAGCGTATGAGTTATCAGATGATGAACTCATTGGAAATAGAATCGATGCCAGCTGTTTGCTCTAAAACAGTTGAATACATAAACAAATTAAAAACAGATAATAAAACATTCTTAAATTTTTTAGAAAAAAATATAAATTTTTCAAATGATTATGAAGTATTACTAGCTTTATGTGAGCACAATAAAGATTTTGTAAATAGTACATACTTTAGGGAACGAAGGCAAGCTATCATAAATGCTTATGTCTTGAATTTTAAGAATGGGCGTAGTATTCAAGATGCGGACAACCTTACTATTGTAGGCTCACCATATGCAATGCTACTCCACTCTGTTGGAGAGGATCCGTTTACTGATTCAACGCTTGTTCCAGAATCCGGGACCATTCAATGTTATACTGAAAGATTTGAGGATGGCGAATATGTAGCTGCTTTCAGAAGCCCTCATAATTCACGCAATAACATTGGTTATCTTCATAACGTGAAAGATCCATTAATGAAGAAGTACTTTGATCTTGGTCAACTGTGTATTGCTGTTAACCTGAATAAGACAGATTTTCAACCCCGGTTGAATGGGTGCGATCAGGACAGTGATAGTGTGTATGCTACTAATCAGCCTCAGATAGTTGAGCATGCAAGATATTGTTATGAGAAATATCCTACTATTGTGAATAATATTCCGAAAGATTCAAATGTATATAAATATGACATGCGGGATTTTGCGAAAGTAGACAATGCACTTGCAGCATCTCAGCTAGCCATAGGTGAATCTTCAAATTTGGCACAGATAGCATTGACATATACTTATAATTTTGAGGATCGTAAGTACCAAGATTATGTATGTATACTTTCAGTTCTGGCTCAAATTGCGGTGGATAGTAGTAAGCGCAAATTTGATTTAGACATACAAGGAGAAATTAAACGCATAAAGAAAGATATGAATCTTGAGGAGAATGGTCTTCCATTTTTCTGGCTGATCACTAAGCGTGATAAACGAAAGGTTCGAACAGAAGAAAAACGCAGAGAACGTGATCAGAAGAACAAGCAGAATATCATGAAGAAAGTTTGCCCGTCGCTTGACTGTCCGATGAATTATTTGTATAGGCTGAAGTTTGACCGAATAACAAATGACACTGAGCCTATAGATATGAGTGAATTCTGGCTCAAGTATGACTTCGAGAGTTGCAGACGAAAGTCTAAGCAAGTAGAAAGCTTAATCCAGAATTATTCACTGAAGGTTTATGATTATAATTCTAACGACAAGAAGGATGATTCTGATTATCTCCTTTTAAGAGATGACTTTGATAAGCTAGTCGAAGATATCCGAAAAATATATATATCCAAAAATTACCTGGGCATGATGTCATGGTTGATCAATCGGGCCTTCTGTATAGGCGAGGGCGTAAAACGTAACAAAACACAGATGGATTCGAAACTATATAAGAATCGAGGAATATTACTGAAGGTGTTATATAGTGTTTCGCCAGAAGTATTCTTACAATGTTTCGTAAAAAATCCGTAGACTTGGATAAATTAAAGTCGGTGTAATCCGCTTGATTGCACGGTTTGATTATAGTAAAAGAAAAAATCTTATGAAAGGAAGAAAAATTAACGTGAAGAAATTTAAAATTGAAGTATCAAATACCCTAACTTATAAGCCTTTTGAGAACCTTGGCGACTTTCTTAAAGAAGAAAAGGCTAAGAAAAATAAAAAGGAAGATAAACAGGATAAACGTCACAAATAATTTCTCCGCCTTTGCAGATTCGAAGATAATATCACAAAAGATGTAGTGGTATTTATCGTGATAAATGAAAGTACAATCTGCCATTTGTACTCATGTCAGAAGACATGAAAAACCTCTTATTATTTTATGGGAGGCTCTTTTGCATAGAGCTTCCCTACGAAAGAATGAGCCTGCTTTTATGCAGGCTCTTTTTGTTTTATATGACTAAAGGGGGTCTATATGCCAAGACCAAAAGGAGCAAAAAACGAAACCGTGCCTGTTAAAAAGGTACGTGCGGAAAATGAAAAACTGCATGCCATTATAGATAATGGTTGCAGATGTGCCAGATGTGGACAGATAAAAGATAAAGATAAGTATTTCTACTGGGATTCAGATCCTGTCCTTGGCGGTGATTCTTTCTCACGTATATGTAAGGACTGTGCCAAAGCAATAGCTCTTGAACGTGATGAAGAAGGTCATGAGATGGAGAATCCCACAAAAGAGTCAGCTCAAAAAGCGCTTGAATACCTTAACAAGCCTTTTCTTGACACCATATGGAATGCATCTGTACAAGAATCTCAGAACATGATGACTGGTAAGAACAAATGGAATATTTGGTCTGCTTATGTTAAGAACATGCAGATGCAGCAATATTATGGACTGACATTTAAAGACTCTGATCACTTAAAAAAATCTATAAAAGTTGAAAAGCCAAGCAAGAGAACAAGTGTTAATAAGATGCTTGAAGAACATGCTGGTATGGATACATATGATTCATTTGCTAAAAATAAAATGGATGTAGTAAGGCTTCTTGACTATGATCCGTTTGCTGAAGAACTAGTAGCTGATCAGCCGTTTTTATACGCACAGCTTCTGATGCTTTTGGATTCCAATCAGGATCAGGATATGGATATGATCCGTGTATCATCTGCTATAACAATTACAAGAGGTTTTTTACAATCTTCAAAGATAGATGACTCCATTGCAAAACTAATGAGTGACGTTGCTCATATTCAACAAAACTCTGCAACCATCAAATCATTGCAAGATGCCAAACAAAAAATAGTGTCAATGATAACATCGCTGGCTGCCGAAAGTTGTTTGTCTCTTAAGAATAGTAAGACTACTACTAGAGGTGATAATACCTGGACAGGTAGAATAAAAAAGATAAAAGATTTGAATCTTTCTGAAGTAAACGGTTTCGATATTATGACTTGTAAGGGAATGCAGCAAGTTCAAGAAATATCGGATGCTTCGATAATGAAACAACTTGCTCTGGATGAAAGCGATTGGTCGGATATGGTTGCCGAGATGAGGGAGACAATTGTTGCTCTCAGAAAAGAGAAAGAACAATATAAAGAAATTAATCGCATACTACTAAAAGAGAACTTGGGATTAAAAGATACACTAGAGGAAAAGGGAATAAACATAAAGGATAGTGTAGTCAATCTTAAAGAAGTCTATTCAGTCTTTGCAACAGATTCAGACACTGTTGATATGGAGAATGTTATTGATGAACCTTCAAATGATGAATGACGTTGACTTTGCTTATGATAAGGACTTTTTTAAAGACTATGGAATTTATGTTAAGCCAATTAATTATCCTCTATCCCAAAGAAAAATAGAATCTCTTTTAGAAATAGCAAAGATGCAAAAATACTTTCAGTGCAATCCAGTTCAGTGGATAGACTTAATGTATAACATTGAATTGATTGACTCTCAGGCTTTAGTCGTGCAAAGGTCTTGGATTGTTCCACACTTTCTTGCGGTATGTACAAGAGGTTGGGGAAAATCCACAATCATTGATCTTGAACTTATGGCAAAAGATTCCCTGTTTACTAACATCTGGTCTTATATTGCTTCTGGTACTGGTGATCAGGCGCAACAGACTTTTACTACACTTGAGAAATTAGCAAATGATAATATTGATTCCTTCGAAGGTTCTACAGGTAAGCTATTCAAAGATGAAATTGTTGTAAAAGCTGCATCTGGAGATGGCTTTTCTCATAATCCTTCAGGTTTCGAATATCAACTGTACAACGGATCATCCTGTAAGACATTAAACAGTAATGTTGATTCACGAAGAGGTGGACGTGGCTCTGTTATTTTTGATGAGTCAGGTTTCTTATCTGCTGAAATGATCAAGGTATATAGTGCGTTTGCTATTGTAGAAAAAGGGTTTAAGACTGGTAAGATGGATGGACATTCAATCGATCCTATCCGCCAGAGAACTTTTGCTACTGATATTCCAAATCAGCTTTTCTTTATTTCTTCTGCGTCATCTACGGATACTCCTTTCTATCAATTATATAAAGAGTATTCAAAGAGAATGATCATGGGAGATCCTGACTATTATGTTGTACACATAGATTGTGAACAGGCGTTTAAGCCGACACTACGAGGAGAGCTTATTGCTCCTCTACTCTCCCGCTCGACTGTGGCGACGGAAATGAGAACCAATCCAGAGAAAGCCCGGAGAGAATATTACTGTCAGTTTACAACAGACGCAGGTAATTCTGCTATTGTAAAACGCGGTGTTATAACAAGAAATGAAGAAATACGTCAGCCAGTTCTTAGTGGTGACGGAAAACACAAATATATTATTGCTTATGACCCTGCAAGACAGAAAGATAATTCATTTATCCTTGTTGGGGAAGTTTATGCTGAAAAGTCTCCAGATGGTTCAAAGGATATCAAATGTAGATTGGTCAACGGTATAAATCTTATTGATGTAGGTAAGAAAATCAAGAGTCCTATGCAGACTCCAGATCAGGTTAAGTATTTAAAGCAAGTAATTTTAGATTATAATGCTGGCGCAGATAACTACGACAATATTGTTGGAGTATTTATCGATGCCGGAGCTGGTGGCGGCGGCGTATCAATTGCTGACTATCTGATGGATGACTGGGTAGACGATAAAGGGGTTACTCATCCAGGATTAATCGATAAGGAATTTTCGGAAGAATATGTAGGGAAGTTCCCTAATGCTGTAAATAAACTGCATCTTATGTCGCCATCAAAATGGAAGTCAATGATGTTTGAATCTCTAATCGAGATGGTTGATCAGGACAAAGTAAAGTTTACAGCTTCGTATGATCACAAAGGGTATATCACAACATTCGATATAGATGAGGATGCTTTTAGAAAAGAAAAAAAGCGAATCAGTGAAAAAATTAAAGCTGAACAAAATCTTGAAGGCGAGGAACTTGAAAAGGCAATTAAGGAAGAACTAGCCAAAGCAAATACTGTCAAGACCAAGATGGTAAAACTTAACTGGTTTGAAGAACTTGCTCTTACTAATATCGATGCTTTAAAAGAAGAGCTAGTCAATATGACTCGTAAGAAACATGAGAATGGGAAAGATTCATTTGAACTAATACCTGAGAAAGCTCGTATTTTAAATGACGATAGGGCGTATACGCTAGCGCTTTTATCTCATGCTCTTCATGAACTTCGCAGGAAAGAGATTGTAGGAAAACCAAAACAATCTAATACTGAGTTGCTAAATAAAATTGTAGCAAGTATGCGCGGAAGTAGCGTACTTGCTAAATAACAACAGAAAGGAGTGCTGACGGTATGGCACGTAATAAATCGAGTACTGAAGGTACTCCTAGAGATATGACCATTTCGGAAATGAGAGCCTTGTTTAACGCAGAGGAGACAAAAAGGATACGAAATCATGAACTTGCGGTGGACTCTCTTAAAAAGTATAAAGATCCTAATAAGAACGCAGACCTAGAAACTCTTGGAGAATATGATCGGAAGAAAATCCGTAGATTTTTAAAAAATCTAGGGCAACCGACTAACCAAGAAAACCTAAGAAAAGCTGCTCAGTATCTATATTTCAGAAGTCAAGTATTATACCGTATGTGCCATTGGTATGCTTCTATGTGGACACTTGATTGTAGACAGGTAATCCCAAGCTACTCATTGTCAAAACCAAGCTTAAATGTTCCGCAGACAATGCTTGAACAATATGAGGAAAGTTTGAATATCCTCGAAGCATACGACATGCAAGGTAACTGGTTCCCAGTTGCTTTGAGATGTTATCTTGAAGACGCATGTTTTACGGTGTTCTATAGAGATAAGAATGCAGCCTTCTTTTATATCATGGATCCGAAGGAGTGCGCAATCGATGGCCAATATTCTTCTGGTGAATTTTCATATAGCGTAGATATGAGTAAATGGAAATCTGAATATAAAAGAAACCTAGCTGAATGGCTTGGTGAACCTTTTACCACTATGATAAAAATTAGTGATGACGAAAACATTCGTTGGGTTCATATGCCTGATGAGTATGGGGCATGTTTTAAGTTTAATTCAGATAGGCGTGATATCGTTCCGCCTGCTACTGCTATTCTTCAGCAACTTGCAGGCCTTAATGATATTGCAGATTTACAAGCACTAAAAGATGAGGCTTCTGTCTATAAGCTATTGCTCCTTCCTATGAAAACTCTGTCAAATGCAAAAAACTCCGATGAATGGATGATTAGCGTTGATATTCTTTTGGAGTACTTTGAAAAACTAAAAGATCTGTTACCTGAATATGTGGCTGCTGCTCCAATTCCTGGAGAACTTAGCAACGAGAATGTAATAGATTTTTCTACAACGTCTGTAGATAAAGATATAGATAGACTTCAGCAAAGTCAGGACACATTAACGTCTACAAGTGGCGCAGGCATTCTAAATATGAAATATGTTAATTCAAATGCTGCGCTTAAGGCATGGCTAATGGCAGAATCAGAATTTGCTATCTCTTCTCTTCTACCTCAGATTGAGGGTTTCACGAACAGAATGCTCTCATTTGATACCAAGAAAGAAGCATGTACTGTCAAATATTTTGAGTGCACCATCTTTACAAAAGATGATATGCAAAAGAGTTTACTTGAATCATGCCAGTATAGTTTCAGTAATAGGCTTGCATATAATACGTTTAATGGTATCAGCGAAAAATCAACTCTTGCAATGGAGTTCTTCGAGAATCAAGTATTGCATCTCCCTGAAATGATGACGCATCCTCTTCAGTCTAGTTATACAACATCTAATACGGGTGATGAGGAAGTAGGCAGACCTCAAACTCCTGATGATGAACTTACAGATTCAGGGGAACGAAGTCGTAACATGACTAAAGGGGGACTTATAATATGACATTATTACAGGCAATTGTTTCTATCGCAGTGGCTTTGATTGCAGGAACAACAGGCGGTGGTTTAGTTTTTGCAAAATTCTGGATAGAACGCAAGGATAAACAAGAGGAAAGAACAGTGCAAAAGCAAATAGACGACTCCATTGCGGATGCACGTAAAGACATAACAATGGAAATAAAAAACGCAGTTCAACAAGGTATTGTTGACTGTGGTGTTATTGGGGATAAGGCAATTCGTGAATCCGAAGCTTCCTTTGCCAAGAAACTTGAAGAAGGCTTAAATGCTCGTGGTGAAGAGGGGCGTAAAAGATTCGAAATAAATTCTCAGCAGATTAACGATAACTCCAATATGATTAAAGAAATTCTTTCTATTCAAAAAGATCAGACGGAAAAGATGTGTCAACTTACAGACTCTATTACTTCTCTTGCACAAGTTTCTGAGGCTTGCGCTGAAAGTCAGCGCAATTCGAACTATGATAGATTACTAATTGTTACAAGCAATATTATCAAAGCTGGTGTTATGACAATAACAGAAAAAACGAACCTTACACAGTTATATAGTTCATGGCAGAGACTCCAAGGGAAAGACCCTAAGATTGATACTCTATATGATGAATGTATGAAAGTTAAAACAGTTTTAGATACAGAAAAACCATAATAAGAAGGGAGGAAATAGCATATGTATTGGATAGATGAGTCTAGCCAAGCGCGAGGTGTTGGCGAACAGAGAGACTTTTATTGCGATGATGTGTCGGATATTCCTAACCTTCCTACCTCTTCTTCTCCTGGTGTTCAGCAGGGAGACGATACGATTTCCTGTCAGCCTTGTGGGAAAGGGAGTTTTTGTTTATCTATAGCTTCGGCTACAGGATTTTTCTTAAACTCTAGCGATCAGTGGGTTGAGGTATAGGAAGGAGGTAGTCTATGGATAAGAAAAGTTGGCTGTTAAGCAAAAAATACACCGATGAGACCGCTATACAGTTTGGTGGTCTAAAAGGTGCCAACGCAAAGATTACCTCCGTTATAAAAAAAGATGGACAGAACATCATCACTTTTGAATGGAAGAATGATGATGGAGACACCCGTGAGACGAAAGTTTATGTAGATGATGGTACACCTATCTACAACTATACTCCAGGTTATACATATAAGTATGGTGATCTCGTTATATACGAGTCAGCCTTTTACCGTTGTATAGTTGATGAGTACGTTGCAGAACCAGTACTTGATGAAACAAAATTTAATGAAATCGGTTCACCAGATGGTTCATATGATATAGTTCAGAATTCATCGCAATTACCTCCGCGCTTTACTAGTGCAGATAGGAAAATGTATTATTCTATTGACGATAAAGCGTTTTGGCTCTGGAATGGAACAGAATGGGAATTGCAAGAAAGACCTATTTCAAATGATGAAATTGATGCGTTGTTTATGTGATGAATAAAAGGTTGAATTATAAATAGTCTCATTTAAGAAAGGATGGATAAGAGAATATGGCAACAAAGAAATATCTTGATTATGAAGGGCTACAGAGGGTTATCGAGAACATCGATAAAAAGTATGCTCCTATATCAGCAATCGTATTTAAAGGTTCAGTTGATAAAGTTGCAGATCTCCCAACAGTCGCTACTGAAAAAGCTGGCTTTATGTATAATATCAAAGAAGCTGGACTTACAACAGCAGACTTCGTAGAAGGTGCAGGTCATGAGATTTCAGCTGGTGAGAACGTTGCAGCTGTAGAACGTTACACAGGTGTTTATGATAAAGTTATTCCTACAGCTACTGATGATCCTAAGGCACTTGGCTGGTATGAGGAAGATTCTGTTACATTCGAAGACGTTACAGCAGAACTTGCCCCTACAGATAATCCTCAGGCTCTTGGACTTTATGAACAGGGTGCAACTGCCGCTGATTTCGTGCTTACAACAGACACAACAGTTCAGTCAGGTAAGAGCTACTATGAGAGAGTTGCAACATATAAGCTTTCTCAGGACAGACTTCCTGTAGCTGGCAAGGATTACTTCACTGCTGAGACAGAGATGAAGTGGGATCTTATGGGCGGTGTATTCGACCTTGAGGACAAGTATCTTGAGTTCGGTACAGAGTTCCCACAGGGACCTATTGACAGAATGGTGGACAATCGTTTATTTTTATACATGGGTCCAGATAAGAAGGTTTATACATATGTAGCAGTTCCTGAGGGAAGACCATCTGAAAATGGTTATTTTGAAGGTGTGTTCACGGCAGTAGCTGATCCTTCTACAATCATCAATCCTAAGGAAGAGCCTCTTTATGAACTCGATGCTACTATTGAGAAGTATATCCAGGTTACCCCTGTTGGAACAGAAGATCCTTCTGCTGAAAACTGGTATGAATCAGATGGTGCTGGTGGATATGTTCTTTCAACAGATACAACAGTTGATTCTGGCAAGACCTACTATGAGCTGAAGAACGGATATGTTCGTACAGAGGATTCAACAGTAGATGCTGGCAAGACATATTACACAGGTGCATTTACATCATCTTCTGATGTAACTGTAGATCCTGATAAGTTCTATTACTCAGAAGCAGCTCTTTACACAAAGGCTATTATCTACTCTTATGATGCTACAAATAAAGAGTGGGAAGCTCAGTCAAGTGGTGGTTCAGGAGATATGATTCCAATCACAAATGCTGAGATTGATGATCTTTTCATCTAATCTAATAGGTTAGATTTGGTAGGGTGGGTGTCAAAGCCTACCCTGCTATTATGATTGATATGTGGGAAATGTTATGGTAGAATGAACATCTGGTGGTGCGACATCCCTGAAATAAACCAGGGAGGACAAACCGATGAGTACAATCGAGATTCTGACTTTTGGAATTTTGCTAGTTGACTTAATTGGGCTTGTCTACAATATTTGTAGAAATAGATAAATATTAAAAGTCGCTCCGACCTGGCAAGTTTGAGCGACTTTTAATTGCTTATTCTTCATCAGGGATGTTGCCATCACCTTTCCTATACTATATCACATCAGATATTATTTTCCAATACAAATTGATATACAGTAAATAATATGGTAGAATGAACCTCTGGTGGTAGCGGTTCCCTTGAAATATAAGGGACGGAGGCAACCTATATGAGTCTAATGGAATTTCTCACATTTGGGATTTTTATAGTAGGACTGATAGGGCTTGTCTACACGATAAGCAAAAATAGGTAATTAAAAAACCGCTCCGACCTGAGACGTTTGAGCGGTTTTCTAATCAAACACAATCAAGGGTATCGCTACCACTTTTCTAAAGTATATCACATCAGATATTAATTTCAAATACAATAATTTTATATAAATAAAAACCGCTCCTCCCCTGAGAAAGATGAGCGGTTTTGTTGCTTCTTTCTTAGGGAAAGGAAGCAATGCCTATGATTATTATAGCAATGCTAGAAACAAAGTCAAGATAAATTAACCACGTAAAAGACCTCTTTTGCGACGTAATCACATGTCTAAATGTGTTTAACGTATATGCAGAATTTGCGCTGATGCTATTGGACGATCCAATAGAGGTTCAGCGTGATTCTGTAAAAAGATTCCTTATCTGCCATGTGCAGAATAAGCCCCTGTTCTCCGCAATACGGTCAGCAGCTTTTATTCTCTTGCTAAACGCTAGAGAACTGTAAAGGTTTCGGTTATTGAGCTAGTTCACACTAGCAAAAAAAGAGCAACTTCTTGAGTTGCCCTTTCCAACTTATATTGCGCTTTATAAGTTTATGCAGTACATGTGGATGTCTGTAAAACTATTATAGCATGGTGCAGGTAAGTTGGTAAATCAACTCTCCAATTATGTTTGCGAGTATTGGCGAGTATATGGCGAGTTAATATAGGTTCAGATTCGAGTGGAAGTGCTCGTTTGAGCGTAGTAAGTGTCAAAGCTTACTGCGTTATTTTTTTATGCCCTAAAGTGGGCTTGTAACAATAGTTTCTATTTGAAAGGAGAAAGCTATGGCAGTAAGAAAATATGCTGGGGAGGAGGCTGTCAAAAGGATATCTGAATATGTAAACAAGAAGCTCACAGTAGTTTCTACTGTCCCAACCTCTCCTACAGAACTTAGAAGTATTCTTTATGTTGGACCATCAACTGCGGACTATGTCCAGGGCTGTGTCTATCTTTATGATGAAGATAATGATGAGTGGGTTCTTACAGACATCGCATCACTGCATGAGACATCATGGACTGGAACGCAGGACGATTACTGGGCTATGTCTGCTGATGAAAGAGCAAGGTATGAGATTGTCAACTTCACAGATGATTTTGTTGAAGGTGGCGAAGACGGTCTAGTTGTTGGTTACTATTACAACGAAAAGTTCTATGAAGATGCAGAACATACCGTTGAGATAACTGGTGCTGAAGGTTATATCTATGAAGATCTTGCCGAACATGCTCTTTATGTATTTAACGAGACAACTGGTAAATATACCGCAGTTGGCGGTAATGTGGAATTTATTGTTCGTGGTTATTACTACGAGGGACAGTTTTACGAGGAGTCCTCTCACACCACCCTGATCACGCCAGACGAGAAAAAGATATACGTTGATTTGGAAGGAAATACTACCTACAGATATGATGCTTCTGAATCTAAATACATTTCAATTGGTGGTGGCTCAAACTACACTGCTGGATTCGGCATTTCGATTGAAGACGATGAGATAAAAACGACTGATTTTGTTGGCACACAGGCAGAGTGGGATGCTCTTACTGCTGCGGAGAGAGAAACATATGATTTTGTTCATATCACAGATGACACATCTGATGTAAGCTACTCTCCCGGTCATGCTATTTCAGATGGAACTAGCGAAAAAACTCAGCGTGAAGTGCTTGAGTTTAATGGTTTTGACGTAACTGATGATTCAGTTAATGGTAAGACTAAGATTGCAGAAGTTCCATATACGGCTGGTAGAGGCGTTGCGATTACCAATAAGGAAGTTGCGGTAGATGAGACTATCGCTACTACTTTCACTGGAACACAGGCAGAGTGGAATGCGCTTACTGCTACTGAGAAAGCAAAGTACAATCTTGTTAATATTACAGATGATGCGGCAAGTGGCGCTCAGGTAGTAGTTGATGAAGTAACTGAAGGTAATATGAATGCTGTTACAAGTAATGCTGTTTATAATAGTTTAAACCGATATACATGGTTAAATTATACAGTTCCAGATAATACAACTTGGCATGATGCTTTTAATAATGCTAGTGCTTTATTAAATAGAACATTTAAAGATTGTATTATATCAGTTAATACTGCCCCATTTTACGGATGTCAAATGTTTGGTTCTTTTGGAAATGGAACAGATTCTATTACTGGATGGATGCCTACAAATGGAGGGATGAGAGGATTCGCATTTAATAGCACATATGTTTTTGAAGAAGACCTCGCTAATACTCCTTTACATACTAATATTACATCCAATATTGCTCCATCTGGAACCGTTATAACTATATTATATAGGGATTTGGAGGCAAATTAAAATGAGTGTAAATAAATATAATGCCACAACTGGCGAGCTTGAAAATATTGCCTCTGGGCAAAGAACAGTTATATATACTAAAGCCGCTTATGATGCAGCTAAGCAGGCTGGTACACTTCCTACTAATTGTATGGTAGTAATAACAGATGATATTTCTGAAGATATAGAAAAACAAATATCTGCAAGTGATTGGCAAGATAGTACATACTATACTTTAGTAACTGCCGATTCAAGAAGATATGTTATAAAAAAAGGAAATGTATGTCAAATATTTTTCTTAGTTAAAGTTGCTCAAGTCGCTACAACTTGGACTACTGTTTTAACTGGTTTGCCTGAACCAGCTCAGCCTAGTATTGGAACATTTAGTTTAAGGTATAAAGGATATGATCAATTAGAATGGTCAATAAGTAGCCAAAATGGTAGTGGATATATATCATTAAGAACAGGTGATACAGCTTCAGCTTCAACTTCAGGCTATTATTTTAATATTTCATACATAACAAAAGAATAAAAGGAGGCACTATGAGTTTAAAATATATTGACAAAAATGGAGCCTCTCATGATGTTGCTGGAATTTCTCCCGGAGGTAACATTGAATATGGGGCCGTAGCTACTAGAAAGGGAAGTGTTACTTTTGAATCTATAGACACCCCTACAAATGATGGCTATGTTTGGCAACAAGTAACTTTTCCAAATCCAATGCCAGATGATGATTATGAAGTTACTTGGCATTTTAATACATCTGGTGATTCAGTAACATTTTCAGTAATAAATGTTACAAATAAAACACAAGAGGGATTTAGAATATGGATTAGGAACTCTAGTGTAGATAGAGTAATCGGTCCTCATACTTTATATTGGAAAGCATTTAAACTTTATGATGTAGCAGATGCGGAAGCTCTTTATTCTAAAGTTCTTGATATAGAAGCAATGATTCCATCTTCTGCATCAAGTACAAATAAATTCGCAACTGCGGATGATTTAAGAACTGAAACAAGAACATTAGATAGAAGATTGGATGATGTTGAAGATGCTATTCCTTCTTCTGCTAGTATTACAAATAAACTTGCAACAGCAGAAGATGTTGAGGAAGCTATGGCAAATGCGGGACTCCCGGTATGTAGTGAAGTACCATCTTCCCCTAAAGATAAAGATGTCATGCTTTATATTGGTGAGGAAACCGGATTTACCAAAGGCGGAATCTACCAATATGTTGCGGATCCCGGTGCATGGGTTCTTATATCCACTGCTGATGTAGATTTGTCTTGTTACGAAACATCTTGGACAGGAACTAAAGCAGATTGGGAAGCATTACCTACACAAGAAAAAGCGAAATATCAGATAGTAAACATTACAGATGATGTAAGCAGTCTGAGTGTTACTGATTCAGTTACTGATGGTGACATGAGACCCATTACATCAAATGCGGTTTATGATTTGGTTAACCATATTGCTACTGCTACTGTTACAGTTAGCAATGCAACAGGAACACTTACTTTTAAAAAAACAGGTAAGGTTGTCACAGTTTATGGAGAATTAACAAACACAACAGGTGCCGTAGTATCCTTAGGAACAGTGCCTGTCGGTTATCGTCCAGCTAATGTATACGCTATAGGTTTTGCTGCAGCACATGTAAGTCCTTATGCGTCGACTGGCAGCATATGGTTCTACAGTGGCGGTAACATTCAGCTGTATTTACCGGTCAAAGGCGACTGTTATGTCTCGGCAACATATGTAACAGCAGAATAATCTTTTATATGCTTAAGTTCTTTTCTCAATTAAACAAAGGAGGATAATAAATCTAATGGGTGTATACAAAAATAACTCAGGTACATTAGATCTCCTTGCAGGAGGTACACTCTATGCTGATGCACCTGTAGGTTCTATCCAAGCCTATGGTGGTAGTTCTGCTCCTTGGGGATGGTTACTTTGTCAGGGACAAGCAGTAAGTAGAGCAACTTATGCAGAGCTGTTTAACGTAATTGGAACGAGCTTCGGTTCTGGTGATGGAAGTACTACGTTTAATATTCCCGATCTTAGAGGTGAATTCCTTAGAGGTTCTGGAGCTAATAGTCATAGTGGACAAGGTGATGGCGGTACTATTGGTCAACATCAAAATGCTACTATTATTCCTAATAGTGGTTTTGCGACCAATAGTAATAATATAAGAGTTTATGGATATACATCAACCAATAGCATTACTACAATAGCTTCTAATTTTGATAAAGTGTTGTATGCTTCTACAACTGGAATTGAAACAACAACAAGCAGTAATTTGAATAGATTTACTGCAACCAATGATGTGGCTAGCGGTACAGTTCGTCCAACTAATACATCCGTCAATTTTATCATCAAAGCAACTACAATAGCACTTCCTAGTGATTTTCTAAATGAGATTGAAGAGATGTTCTCCTACAAAGACTTTGACGGAATGAAATACAGAATTGTAGGAAAATCGTTTGATGCTTTTGGATATATTGCAAATACTAAAACAAATCAAGGAGTCACTCTTCAACTTCCTGTGACAATGCAAGATACTGACTATGCAGTAGTTATTACCAACAATACAACCACTCCATCCGCAGTAAGTGGTTCTACGTTTACTGTTGCTAAAACTACAACGTCATTAAGAGTTGGCATATATGGTACTAATGGTCCTATTGCATATCAAATAAAGGGAATTATTGCATAATAAAAGGAGGATAAATAATGTCAATTAAATATAACGATAAAACAAATAATCGTGAAATCCTCCTTGCGGGGATTTCCCCGGTTGATCAGATTTTAAATGGTACGAGCAAGAATGCTATTGCTAATAAAGCAGTTTTTAATGCTTTAAAAGAGAAAATAGATAAAACAGTATCTGATCTTGTGAACTATTATTCTAAGTCTGATGTATATAACAAGGCAGAGGTACGTGCTCTAATATCGACTATCAGCACAATGGATATACAGGTAGTGAATGCATTGCCTACTGAAGATATCAGTACAACAACAATTTACTTCTTAAAGCCAGCTGGAGCTACGACTTATGACGAATACGTTTACATCAATAATGCTTGGGTTAAGATAGGAACAACTGATTTAGATTTAAGTCAATATGTGACTAATGATGCATTAACTCTTAGACTTGCTGATTATTACACCAAGGCTGAGATAGATACATTATTGGCACAATATGCGTTAAAAGATAATGTGTATGATAAAGATGCGGTTGATGCTTTACTTGATGATAAACAAGACGTTCTCACTTTTGATAATGCTCCTACTAAGAATTCTAATAATGTAGTTAAGAGTGGTGGAATTTATTCTACGGTTGATAATGTGTATAAGATGATGGGTGAGAATGGGACAAAAAATCTGTTACCAAGTAGCAATTCATCAGGTACACGTTTGGGAATAACATTCACTAAACAAAATGATGGATCTTGGATTGCAGAAGGTAGTACAACTAGCTCTTCTGCAACTTATTGGGATATTATTAATCCTTCAGTGCCATTTACGCTTAACCCCGGAAAGTACATTCTCTCTTCAGGAGCTAATTTGACTTCAGAAATTGAACTTGTGTTAGATGATATTACTTCAGGAAGTCAAGTTAGAATAGCTACGCTAATTAGTGAAAAAGAAGTTGCATTTACACTAAATACAGAAACAACAATAAAGTGTTATATGTGGGTCAAAGATACTACGACATTGCCGACTGAAGGTATTCATTATTATCCAATGATTCGCCTTGCATCAGATACTGATAGTACTTATCAGCCTTATACAATGACTAATCAGCAGTTAACACAAAAAGCTATGGATTATAATAATATAAAGTGTCTTGAAATTCCTATTTCTGCTGTCCCAGCTGGTTCAACATTAGATATTACTTTATTTAAGACATGGTTAGATGCACAAGGATTTGCTACTAATACAAAACTATTCTTACATAGTCCTAGAGGAAATGAAATGACTTTAGTTGGAACATATACCCAACCATTAGCTTGGGCATTTATTGCTTTTTCATATAGTTCACTTCCTCAATTATGGCGTTGTTCAGCTGGCGTAACTAGTGTAAAGACATTTACAATTACTTAATAAAGCGGGAACCCGCCTAGAGATCTTTAGTCTAGACTAAAGTATCATCTGTTGCTCGCATTTCTGGAGGAAGTTGTATTGATTCCTCAGCGGACCTATAATCCACTCTCCTATCTAGGAGACAATGAGGGCTAAGGCTCTCTTATTTTTTTGCACAATTTTAGAGAAAGGAGGAAACAAATGTCTGTTAATCAAAGACAAGCAGATGGAACACTTAAGAAGATTGCAGGGCTAGGGAAATATGATGTTCCTATAGACTCATCATTAAGTCCTACTTCTAATAATCCAGTTCAGAACAAAGTCATCACTGCTGAACTTGAAAAGAAAGCTACGCAGTATGCTACTCTTCCAACCGCTTCATCTGCTAATGAAGGTGCCATCGTGCAGTACATTGGAACAGATAGCACTAACTATACCATTGGTGGTTTCTATCAGTGTCAAGAAGACAGTGGGGCATACTCATGGGTACTCCTTTCTCAGCAAATCACAGTGGACAGTGCCCTGAGTCCAACTAGTGAAAAACCTGTACAGAACAAGGTAATCAATACTGCTCTCTCTGGTAAATTAGATAGCAATAAAGTTGGTGTTGCAAGCGGAGTTGCTGGACTTGACTCCAATGGTAAAGTGCCTAGTAGCCAACTTCCAAGTTATGTAGATGATATTATCGAAGGCTACTATAACGAAACAGATGGTAAGTTCTATGAAGAGTCTACATATACAACAGAAATTACTGGAGAAGCTGGAAAGATATATGTGTCGCTTGACACTAACCTTCCATACAGATGGTCAGGCAGTGCCTTTGTACAGATACCATGGGGACTTGCTTTAGGAGAGACATCTTCTACTGCATATCGTGGTGACAGAGGTAAGACTGCATATGACCATGCAACGGATTCAGGTAGACTTACCACTGCTCAGGCAAGTGGTCTGTATAAGGTATCTGTTACTGCCGAGGGGCACATTGGTTCAGTAACTGCTGTACAAAAAGCAGATATTACTGCTCTTGGAATTCCGGCACAGGATACGACATATTCCAATGCTACAACTTCAACAGCAGGCCTTATGTCTGCCAGTGACAAGGTAAAACTGGACAATGCTAAAGCTCAGTATTATCAGACAACTGAACCTAGCGGAGCGTCCAATGGTGATGTATGGATTGGATGATAAAAGGGTAAAGAATATGAATTTCATAAAGACAAGTGATGAGAAACTTGCTGAGAAGCTAAGGAGTTTTGGATATAAGGAACTCAAGTCTCAAGGCAAGTTTTTTGTATTTGTAAATAACAGCGCTAAATACACGTTTAGCGCAGATGAAGAAAGAAAAATCATACGCACTAACAAGATGGAGGTCTAACGTGAAAAAGAAACTTTTAACGCTTGAAGATCTCGTCAAGTTTTGCAAAGAACAGAAAATGTTCTCATTCAGTGCAAAGGATTCAGGTTATCAGCTTTGTGTCCAAGTCCCGGCTGTATTCAAGAAAAAAGAAGAAGAAAGCTCTTCTCTTCTATTTGGAGATATAAAATCGTTTCATACTGGGAGAAACCGAAACGAAAGCGCTGTTACAGAAGAGGCTATGAAGAACTCAGTTCCAACATTTGCTTATAAACCCATACTTGCTGCCTTTACAGTTGACAGAGATGGCAATGAAGACTTTATGGGGCATGAGATGGAAATCGATGAAGAGGGTAACGTTGTATATATTGAGCATCAGGTTGGGTGTTTTACGGTTGATGAACCACGTATTGAAGAAGATCCTGATGACGCAAATAAGCATTGGATTTATGCCAAGTGTGCTATTCCAAGAGAATATACACACGCTGCTGAAATCATTGAAAGAAAAGGTGGAACTAAAGTCTCAGTAGAACTGATTGTCAACAAGTTCTCTTATGACGAGGAAGAAGACCTTCTTTTGCTAGAAGACATTGAAGTTTCAGGACTGACTCTTTTAGGAACGGATGAGGACGGAAATGCTATAGAAGAAGGTATGCTAGGAGCAAGACTTGACATTGAGGACTTTAGTAAGTCCAAGAATAGTGTCTTCGAATTAAACGAAGAAGTCAAACAGTTTATTCAAGATTCAATTAAAGAGTCTTTGGATAATATAAATTCTCAGAGGAAGGAGGAAAACAATCAAATGAATCACTTCAACGAATTATTGGAGAAGTATGGTAAGTCCATCGAAGAGATTACATTCGCATACGAGGGATTATCAGATGAGGAACTTGATGCTGCATTTGCTGAGGCATTTGAGACAGATCCTGAACCTGAGAATCCCGACAATCAGGATCCTGGAACTCAGACAACTGAGTTAGGAAATGACAATCCTCAGACTGAAAACGTAGAGTTCTCAGTAACATACAAGGGCGAGACAAAGACTTTTGCTAAGTCTCTTAATGACAAGATCAAAGAGATTACAGAGCTTATCAATGCTACTTATGGTTATGAGGATGACGCATATTACGATTGTGAAGTCTTCGATGAGTCAAAGACTGTTCTGTTCCATGATTGGTGGAATGGAAAGCACTTCAGGCAGAAATATGGTACAAAGGAAGGTAATCTTGCACTCAAGGGCGAGAGAACTGAAGTATTTGTTCGCTATCTGTCAGAGGATGAACTTGCAGCACTCGATGAACTTAATTCTAAGTTTGAATCTGTAAGTAAAAATTACGAAGAGACAAGTAAAGAGTTGTCTCTTTATAAGGAGGAACCTGATAAGGTTGCCATCCTTGAATCAGAGGACTACTCTTCCATCAAAGATTCGGATGGGTACAAAGAGTTGTCAAAGAGAGAAAACTACTTCTCTCTCTCTACAAATGAAGTAAAGGAAAAGCTTGATGGAATGCTTCTTGAGTTTGCCAAGAAAGCTGGCCACGAATCGAAACCAGAAAAAAAGCCGGAAAAATATCCATGTAAGAGATATGGCTTTGGAACAGTTAAAGAAAACTGCAATAGCAGATATGGAGGCATATTTGATAAGGAAAAATAAGACGTAGCCATACGTCTTTTTTTATTGCAGAAAAAAGAAAGGAGAAAAAATATCATGGCAATTGATATCAGAAAGGGATCACATGTTTCTAGTTTTCCCACTTTTGTTAGTAGCATGATGCACACATTCCACCGTGTATATAACATCATTCTTGATAGTGATACTGATAATGGAATGCTTTCAGCTAGGGGTGCATATCAGTCTTTTGACAACTATGCTCAGGCTTCTGTTACAGATGATGACGTTACAGTAAACATCAACGAACTTGGTGCTGATGGCAGATGGATTGTTGAGGTTGCTGAACTTCCAACATATGAGGTCCTTTATCTCTACAATTCACCAGTAAGTGAGTATGAAGAAAGAGAACTTCAGGATGAGTCACTATTCTATAACAAGGCTGGTGAAGTTATCCAGGGTGCTCCACTTCTCATTGGTGATCTTTTCTCACTTAGTGAGAATGCTTTCACAGGAACTATTGCTGCTGGTAAAACAGCAAAATTCAATGCTGGCAAGTATGTAATCCAGTAAATCTTACGAAAGGAGAATAAATTAACATGAAAAAGAATTTTAGCGAACACGTTATGAATGTATTTGCTGAGTACAAAACAGACTCCGAATGCATGACAAATCTGTTAACTGACCTTGCTCTTAAGCGTGAGATTTACGATAAAGAGGGTAAGAAAGTTTCATTCCAGGCTGCAAATGAGATGGCAAGACAGTTCTCTCTCAGCATTCTTGGAATTGAAGATAAAGCTGATGTTAAGACCTTTAGACGTGCATGGGAAGACCATGGCAAGGAATGGTTCAGAGTAATTGAAGATACAGTTGATAATGTTATTGAAGTAGGTCTTCAGGAATCTGAATGGTTCGAAGATCTTGTTGAAAGAAAGACTCTTAACTATTTTGACAGACAGGATTTCTATGTTGATACAGATGCTATTCTTGCAGTTGCAAAGGCTGGTGTATCACATCATACACATCCGCTTCAGAGGATTGGAAGAGGCAAAACAATATCACTTACACCTGAACTCTACGTAGTAAAGGTTGGTGCTGATATTAACCGCTTTATCACAGGTCAGGAAGACTGGGCAAGACTTGTAAATGCAATCGCTATTGCATTCATGAAGAAGATCCAGGGCGAAGTTTATACAGCAGTTGATACTGCAGCTACTCTTCTTCCTGTCGGTGGTACTAAGTTTGTTAATACTGGTACTCTTTCACCAGCTACTAAGGCTGCTTTTGACGAAATCGTTGCAAACGTAGGTGATGCAAACGATCATGCAGAAGTTATCATCATGGGTACAAAGACAGCACTTCAGGCTCTCAATAACCTTGGAGATGTTAACTGGATTTCTGATATTGCAAAGGATTCTGTATACAACACAGGTCGTATGGGACTTTATGAGGGAACAAGACTCGTTGAGATTCCTAACAGATTTGAGGACAGAACTCTTACAACAAAGGTATTCAGTGACAAGAAGCTTCTCATCGTTCCTATTATTGGAAACGCTGGCAAGTTTGTTAAGGTCATTGATGAGGGTACAGTTGAATTTACTCATACTGATCCAGATGAGAAGTATGCTTCTGACCTTATGACAGCCGAAGTTCAGAGAAGATTTGGTGTCGGTGTGGTAATTGGACACCAGTTCGGTCAGTGGAGCTGGTAATAAAAGACAGAGGGTAGTTCACAACTGCCCTCTTTTGTAATGCGATGACTAAAAGGAGAAATAAAAATGCCAAGAACAAGAATGGATGATTTAGTGGAAGAATTGGAATATAACGACAATGAGGAGACAAGTTCTTCTCTTGAATCAACAAAAAAACCTAAAAAGAAATTTCAGCAGACAGATCTTATTATGTGTAAGTCTGTGATTAATGGTGGACTATTTCTTGAGGGTTCTAAAACAAAACAGTTATATCAGTGGAATGATTATGGCGATGAGACTGAGGTTGAATACAGGGATCTTGTAGCAGAAGTCAGAACGAAATCTAAGTTTGTTTTTGCTCCATGGTTTATTGTAGAGGATCAGGATTTTATCGATGAGTTCCCGCAGCTTAAGAACTTTTATGCTCAGTATCTGAGCGTTAAAGATCTAAGAGATATCCTTAATCTTCCAATAAGTCAAATGGCTAAAAAGATTTCCGACCTTCCTAAGGGAGCGCAGGAGTCTGTGAGAACGATTGCATCTTCTATGGTTAAGAGCGGAGCTATTGATTCCGTAGCGAAGATCAAGAAGCTGGATGAAATTTTTGAAACAGACATGGAATTTCTTTCAAGTCTATTACAGTAATGAGGAGGAGTTATGACCTCTGTAAGTTATGAATCAATATTTAATCTGTTTTTGGGTAGTATTACGGATTATAAGCTTGCTTCATTAGATGAAAGTGATGCTATGGCTCTTATGACTGAGTATCTTCATAAATCACTTGCAGAACCATATGTGAGCCGTATTTTTAAAAACATACTAACAGATGATAATGAGCGCATGCTTACATACGAACTCGCTTATGCTCCTAATGGAGATGAGGCGAATTTCGTTGTCAATGCATTGTCTAAATGGATGGTGTATGAGTGGCTACATCATCAAGTAAGAAGCGTTGTGAACACTGCTCAGTTTTTTGGTGGCGCAGAACAAAAGTTTTACTCTCAAAGTAATCACTTGTCAGAACTGCGTGCATTACAAGATGATGCTTACCATGAAGCAAGATTTTATATACAAGACAGAGGGTGGATAACTAACTCCTATCTAGGAGGTTCTTGATGGAAGCTTTGTATTACAAATACGGGGACTTCAGTGGACTTCAGATTAAAGAGATAAAAGAAAGGATGCGCAAGCAGATTTTCTTCCTCCTCCGCATTGTAGACCCAGAAACTAAATCATTATATCAAGGCATAGATGTTTGTTCTGCAATTGAGAATGTTCTAAGGACTTATGGAAGTCTTAATGATCTTCTTGGGTATCCTGAAGAATTTGTGCATGTAATGGTCATGCTGAATGCAGCCTATACTGAATATCAGAAAGGTCCTGAATTTGACTGGAAATTGTACAGAAAGCTCATTCTTGACGCAGGACACGCTGTTCTAGCCATCAAGGAGGTGTGACCATGCCTTCCCTTGATTTATATAAAAAGCTTCACACGGCAACAAGTATTGGTGATGCTCACAAACAGGAGTCTGACATGGTCATGGAAGCCACATGGGATACGGATATAAACACTCGTGTTTGTTATCTGTATGATTATTGGCACGACGACCATAAGACTCAACTAACAAACCTAGATCCGGTTAGCGATTCCAAGAAAGTTGCTATAAGCCTTAAATGGCGAAGAAGCTCTGCACAGACCTACGATAAAGATGTTGTTACTCATCATATTCAGATGATGCCTAGCCAACAGATGAATGTGGATTATTATCCGAAATTCTTTGGGGATAGGTACAATGCAACTTGGCCTGTAGGTCTATATTGTGACATCCCTGGCGAGGACAAGGTTTATAGTCGTTGGCTAATTGTAGCCATTGCAAATTATCATGTTTCTCAGTTCCCAACATTCGAAGTTCTTCCTTGTGATAAAGTTCTTAACTGGATTTATAAGGGTAAGAAGTATAAGATGGCGGGATGTCTAAGAAGTCAAAGCTCCTATAATAGCGGAGTGTGGGTTGATTACCGCGTGGAATCTGTGGAAGATCAGCAAAAGTTTATTGTTCCGTTGAACAGTATCTCTGAACTTTTGTACTATAATCAGCGCATGATAATTGATACGAAAGTTGATGTCCTTAGAGGTGGTGAACCGAGAACATGGCAGATATCAAAAGTTAATAGACTTAACTCTAAAGGTACTGTCCTTGTGACATTGACTCAGGAACAGTTTAATCCACATACAGATTATATTGAGTATGAGAATCCTGATGACCCATCAACAATCATTGGCATGTGGGCAGACTATTATGGCAACGACTCAATTCTTCCGACAGACGATGAAACAGTAAATAGCGATATCCACTCTGTGATCACTTTTGTGGGTAAAGCAAATATAAAGGTTGGCGGTAGCTTTAAGAAGTTTACCGTGAATTTTTATGAGGGGGAGAAACCTATTGATTTCAAACTTGGTCAATGGGTGTTTTCTATAGATGGAGTGGATGCGTCTTCACTGATAACAACTGATACCAATGGATTGGAACAAAATCAGATTAAAGTTAAATTTATCGGCAGTGAAGACTATATGGGTAAGACCTTGAACGTCGAGTACTCTTCCACTACGGGAATTGTATCAAGTGTTGACATTTTAATAACAGGAGCGTGATGCCTATGAAGCTGACAGAACAAGAGCTGGCTGAACTTCGTAAGTATCGTAATGAGCCTGATGAAGTAGATGTCAGATATAAACAAATAATTAAAAAAAAACTGCTTTCCAATAACAAATTATTATATTTGCTACATAATAAAGAACTGGAAGACGAAGATGTTGGAGCTGATGAGTATTTGGGAATCAATATTCTTCCATACTATCTTATTCACCCAACGCAGTCTTCAGTTAAAAACTTTATCTGTTTTGAAACCTCTTTTGAAAATGTATCAAGAGGTAATTCAGTAATGAAAATTCAGCAGATAATCTTTTATATCCTATGTCACCAGGCAGATGTCAATATTGCTGAGCTTAGTTCAGCGAGACACGATGTTATTGCTGCGGAGCTAATTAATATGTTCCAAGGATGTAATGACTTTGGAACACAGTTAAAACTAATGTCTAACAAACCATCGACTACGGATAATGACTATGCCACAAGAACTTTGGTCTTTGCACAAATAACGACCAACTCTATAACTAATGAGGGGCGCGTGATTGGGCTGCGTACAGGTTTTAGATCATAGATGATAGATAAATTGCTTCTGTTAAGTGGCGAACCAATAGTCATAACGGATGGGTTGATTCTTTATCAGCCAACTCTCGGAGATATCCGGGATTATGGCGAATCACGTTTTTACTCAACTTTTTGGACATTGTGTGCGGCTCCATGGGATATGCCTTCGGCACTAGATGACGTTGGAATTAATTTCATGAAGATTACTGAATGGGAGCTATTTGCAAGCACAGTCGTTGCTATGAAGGTTGAGAACACAAAGCTGATTTTTGGTGACTTGGATTTTACCAAGTTTACACCTATGAAGAGAACGCGCCCGGATGGTATAGAAGATCTAGTTCTTTATAACGGTGAATTAATAATAGATGAGGAAATATACAAGCAGTTCATACAATACGTCAAAGCCATGATTGGCTTTGAGCATACTGGCAAAAAAGCTGGTAATGAAGTTGCAAGAAGAACCCTTATAGAGTTGGACCGCAAACAAAGAAGGCGTGATGCTAAAAAGGTTGGGGAATCTATACTCTTTAATGGGATTATTTCATTGGTAAATACGGAAGAGTTTAAATACAATTATAAAACTGTGTTCGATATAACGCTCTTCCAATTTACAAAGTCTTTTCTACAGATTCAAGGGAAAAAAGCTGCATGTGCTTTATACCAAGGAAGCATGTCGGGATTCTGTGATACATCTAAGATACCGCAGAAAGATTTCCAGTGGACTTATAGTGAAGATAAATATAATAAGCCTAGAGGTAAAAAGCTCTTTAAGGGTGATCCTAAGGCTATTCAAAGTGCAGGCGCTATGAAGTAGCGTCTTTTTTATTGCGAATAATCGAAAGGAGAAAAAACGATGATCAATTTTGATAACTTAGTTATTGACCGAGTTGTTGAAGGTTGGTTCGAGAACAAAAATCTCGAAGTTCTTGCTGTTCTTGATCAGATTCAGAACTTCCAGATTGCTGTTAGTTCAACAACAAAGGATAAGACCGATGCACAGGGAACTCTTATTAAGAGATTCTTTACTGCAAAGCAGGCTGAGATTACTGGTGAGAACGCTATCTTCTCTCTTGACCTTTCTGCTATTCAGGCAGGTACAGATAAGAAGGTTGGAAACAAGGTAGTTCTTCCAAGAATTCTCCAGGTTGCGAAATCTTCTGCTGCTCTTAAGCTTCCTGATGTTCCTAACGATGGAACACTTATTGTTTATGGAACAAAAGAAAATGGCATCCTTGACACAGGTCTTCAGTATAAAGCTGGCACAGAAGCAGGCAAAGATACCTATGTAGTAACAACTGTTGATGGTGTTACTACTATTACTCTTCCTACAAACGCAACAGATCTCGTACAGATTAAGTATGAATACCAGGTAGCTGATGGTAAGGGTGCTGCAAGAGTAGATCATGATGGTATTCACTTCCCGAAGGAATGCAAGGCTACATTCAAGGTACTTTGCTCAGATGTATGCGACTCTGAAACAGTTAGAGTATTCTACATTGTATTCCCTAAGTTCCAGATGTCACCTGACTTTACATGGACAGTAGATACAGAATCTGCTCAGGGCTTCACAGCTACAGCTTTCAAGGATTACTGTGCTAAAGAAGGTCTTCTCTTCTACATTGCTATCGCAGAAGATTCAGATCTTTACGATGCAAAGACACCTGCTGATCTTGATGGTGATGAGCCAATTGTTATTCAGGACACAAAGGTTGATCCAGAGGCTGGTACAACATCAATGTTTGGAACACCGGTATCTGATATGCAGACAGGTGTTACAGTTGCTGATGGCAGAATCGCTGGTACACTTAACGAGCTTACAAGTGGCGCACTCGTAGATACTTGGGGTGCAGGTCACTTCCTTGCTCTTAAGTTCTCTGACCTTGATCCTGCTGCAACATCCGTTAAAGTTGGACTTGATCCTTCACAGAGCAGTGGCCTTGT
>OCTX012220201.1_pt1 | contig 30918 bp, 28 predicted proteins | sample 1539691 | NCBI WGS metagenome assembly OCTX01 (sample SAMN02144231, study PRJEB22623) | gut metagenome | biome: sheep rumen | host: Ovis aries | place: New Zealand
ACCAGCCGCCGGCTCTCTGAAGTGGTTGACAGTTCGCATAGTGCCGTCATCGCATCTCAATATCGCTAGTTTAGAATTTTAAAGTAATGATATAGTTTTGTCAATCCTAAATTTAGTGCGTTGAAGTGAAAAGTTCGAATACCTGAGAGCTCGAGTCACTCATCAAAGTATTTTTTTCCTATTATGCTTTCCTTTGCTATAGACAGCGCCGGGGGAAACCACGCAGTAAAACTGTCAGGTTCCCGCAGCATCCACTCCGTCAGATGAGAGGGTTTTATCCACATAAAATCCATCATCTCTTCGGGATCCGGATGCAGTTCGACCTGACTATCAGTCTCCAGTACAAAGACATGGTCTATTTCATGCTCAGAGATATCTCCAAAATCCGCTGAGTACTGAAAACTTCCCACTTCTGTGAGCCTAGCAGCCAACCCGTTTTCCCGGGTAATCTCCATGCCAAGTTCCTCGTACGCCCTGCGCACGACCGCATCCGAAAGAGCTTCTCCTTTTCTTGGATGCGAACAGCATGAATTGGTCCACAGGCCGCCGGAATGATATTTTCCCATAGCTCTTTGATGTATTAGCATTGTTTTACTGTTCTTATCAAATACAAACAGCGAGAATGCTCTGTGCAGTCTGCCCGTTATATGGGTCTCCATCTTCTCCCCGTGACCGATCTCATTATCATTTTCATCGACCAAAATAAGCAAATCTTCCATTTTTCCTCTCCAATGCCTGATTATTTCACCTTATCCATATTTTGACTTTCGATAATCTCGTTGACAGCTTCATTAAAATTATGCTGAAGAAACTCCTCATCCATGTTCAAGACCTTTATTCTTTTACACATGATCTGATTTCTTAAAAAGATACATCCGACACAGTATCTCGGTATCCATCCTTCATAGAACATTTCTCTGACAGCCTGGAGCAATTCTCCGTTCCATATCTCAGCAAATGTGTTTTCCTTCAGGTTTCCGAGGCAATGCAGCCAGTCAATACAACATAAAAAGACATTTCCTTCAGCATCGATAAAGGGGCGTTCCAGGATAAAGTCACAGATACCCTCACATTGATAACGGCTCTTCCGGATCAGGTTATCGAAGTCGGCTTTTATATAGGTAGCTGCCGGGCTGAGTTTCCGATATTGTTCTGTCAACCTTTGATAAAAGGATTCATCTTTAAACGCATCACAATGGTTCGCTAGAACCCTCGAAGCAGCATTGACATGCTCCTCCGCCATTTTCTTTAGCTGCTCCGGAATCAATACCGGAATGTTATATATCTTACCTGCATTGACAGCCTGATTCAAATAATAGCCTGCCACCTCAGGATACAGTGAAATATCATCCTCCTCGTTAGCAAGAAGGCTCTGTGTTGTAACGTCCGTAATGAAGACGTCGTCAAATCCAAGGTCGGCTGCCATCTTCACAATATCCGGCATCTCACGGAGATTCTGTCTCATGGCAACTACTGCCATACGCATATGCAGAAGAGGCACCTTTGACCGAAGCAATCTGACGTTATGAATGAATGTTTCAAAATTCAGCCCCGGACGGATTTTTTCATATATCTCTTTTGAGGATGCGTCGCAGGAGACAGAAAGGTTCGCAAAATTCCTGCCAAGTGTATCTGCCAGCTCCTCATTCATCACCGACCCATTGGTATTGCCGGAAACAGAAATCTCGTATTTAACATACTCATCAAGTATTTCCTTAATGCGCGGGTGTAAAAAAGGTTCACCCACACCATGAAGAATGATCTCTGTGACATAAGGGAATAAGTGCTTGATTTTTGAGAATTCTTCTTCTCTGAGATTGCATGCATCGATATTACCCGTCATGGCATGACTGCACATAATGCATCTGGCGTTGCAATAGCTGGAATGCTCTACCTGTAATGCCGCAGGTAAAGCATCCAGGCAGACCCTTTTTTCATAATGGTCTAATTCCAGTATAATTTTGTTGGCAATCTTCGCACCTGTGTAATCACCCTCTTCAGCAAGTGCTGTTCTGATCTGAAGCAGTCTCTTTCTGTCATGAACATCGACATTAAAGTCTTTATATTCCCAGATTACACTTGGGGCAGAAATCAGTTCTTCTTCAAACAGTTTTTCTTTAACATTAAAATTGCCTGTAAGTTTCATCTCGTATACCGTACCCGGTTCAGCGTTCTCACTTCCTTAACTGCTTATCGAATTCATCAATTTCTCATAAGCAGCCTGTCTCTCTCTGAGACTGGAGCTGATTATCCCTTCCCCTGCTTCCCAAATAATCATATTATATGCATCTTTATAATACTTTGCTGCTTTCCCGAAATACTCCCGCAAAGGTTCCTTATCCGTATCGTTTTTTAATCGGAACAATAAATATTTTATTTTCGCCCGCGTTTCCGATATAACTGCCTTCCACAAATAGTTATATCCGGCAGTTCTGTCTATTTCCTCGAGAGAATTATCAATCTTGTTCAGAATAGTAATATACGTGCCTGCATCTTTAGCTTCTACTTTTTTTATTTCATCTCGAAAATTAAAAAAGTCCTCAGTTTTTTTGAGCCCTCTATGATTATCAAAGCAATTTTTATGTAAATCATTTACCATATGCCTACTATAGTTATGGATATAAACAATTCTGGATACCGGATTTCTTGACATGTTACCGTTTACATCCTCGATGCGGCACTCATAACCTCGCGGCTTTACGTATTTTTTATAGTAATATTCACCGAAGAGATTGTTATCTTCATTTTTGTCTTTGAAAAAGAACTTTACAGACGTGTAGCATTTAAAAACCGCTACTATCAGTTTTACATTCTCATCAAGCAGCAAAGAGAGTCCGTTTTTCATCACTTCGAAGTTATATACTTCTTTGAGCAGTCTTTTTAGGAACACTTTCATCGCTTCTTGTAAGTCTTTATCGGAAGTGTCAATAAACTCGAGCCAGATTGCACTGTCTATGGTCAATTGAATATGTCTTGATAACTCAAGAAATGTTTCATGCTTGCTTGATCTCCTCAGAATTCTGCAAAAGTATCTGGTCATACCTTCGTTTGAAGCTTTGTCCAAACTGTTCAATTTTTTGACCATAGGTAAATACTCAACTAAATAGTTGGCATTCTCAAAGTAATTTCCCTCTAAAGTCGTCTTATGATCGACAGCATCTATTGAAAAAAACGTTAACGCCGCTATAACCATAGACACTATACTCACTGAAAAAGTGACAGCACTTATTACACTGTCATTAACTCTTGTTATTAGGACGTCAGCCACCGGATTCCTCATGTTTTGTCCTCTGAATAAATACATTGAGTATATCCAATTCTCCGCAAAAACAATTAAAGTGGAAATCAAGACAATAATCAGCACCATCAGAACTATCCACCGAAGCTTTCTAAACAAAGAATCCCCTCCTCATCATGGCATAAACAATCTGTGTCTAATACTTTTCCCGATAATACTCTATTGTCCTCTGTATCCCCTGCTCAATATCAACCAGAGGAGTCCATCCGATTTCCTGTCTTGCATAATCAATATTTGGTCTTCTCCTCGACGGGTCATCTTCCGGCAGGTCACGGAACACTATCTTCGACCTTGATCCTGTCAGCCTGATGACCAGCTCTGCCAGCTCCAGAATTGTCATTTCATGCGGATTCCCCAGATTGACCGGACCGCTGAAATTATCTTTTTTCATAACCGCAGTCATGCCTCTCACGAGGTCATCAACATAACAGAAACTTCTGCTGTGACTGCCGTCTCCGTAGATTGTGATAGGCTTATTGTGAAGTGCCTGAATGATAAAGTTAGAGACCACGCGTCCATCGTTTTCCATCATTCTGGGTCCATATGTGTTAAAAATTCGAACCACTTTGATGTCAACTTTGTAGAGCCTCTTATAATCAAAGAAAAGCGTTTCGGCGACACGTTTTCCCTCATCATAACACGCTCTAGGCCCAATCGTACTGACATTGCCCCGGTAGTCTTCTGTCTGCGGATGTACCAAAGGGTCCCCGTAAATCTCACTTGTGCTGGTCTGCAGAATCTTTGCACCGCACTTTTTTGCAAGCTCCAAGGTATTCAGCGCGCCCATAAAACTTGTCTTCATGGTCATAATGGGATCATATTGATAATGAACCGGACTCGCCGGACATGCAAGGTTATAAATCTCATCTACCTGGAGTTGAATTGGATAAATCACATCCGCGTTAACATATTCGAAATGCGGATTTGATAATAAATCTCGAATATTTTCATAGGTGCCGGTAAACATATTATCCAGACAGATTACTTTGTTATCTGAATTTAATAAAGCCTCACATAAATGAGAACCGATGAACCCGGCTCCTCCCGTTACAAGTATTGTCTTCATAGTCACCTCGAAACATAAAACCATTCAACTTTTGCCCAGGTTGGCATGTAAAATCTCCATTCCCCTTCAAAGGGCTTTAAATACGGTTCCAGATTCTTCTCGAACTGAGCTCTGCTTACCAGCTGGGGGCATCGCGAAAGCAAAATCAGCCTGGACACGGCTTCTTCCCGTGTAGGGGCAGACAGCCTCCATCCTTCCTCAATAATTTGTGAATGCATTTCGATTCCGGCTTCCCTTAATTCTTCCCGAAGTGCCTGATCGCGTTTCTCCTTTTCATTTTTTGTCTCATTCCGGCTTGAATATGCCAATTCGTCAAACGGACGTAGTTCCGGATATTTTTCCATAGCATCTTCTGAATAACACTTTCGAAATAGTGTATCGCGGGCAATACGCGGCGGGTTTTTTGCCCACTCAATGATCACGACACACTTTCTTGCTGCTCTCCTGTACTTTTCCAGCGTACTGGAACCTGCAGACCAACGTGCCTGTACTATGACGTCCACTTTTGGAAACAGGGCCAGGTCCTCCTCGTTCTGCCAGTCTGCCTGCAGGCAGTGAGCGTTTGTGATTCCTGCATTCTCACAATTCCTTTTGCAGATATCTATCATGCTTGCAGAAAAATCCACAGCATAAACCTCTTTTACTCTCCTGGCCAGCGGAACGGTCATTCTTCCCGGTCCGCATCCGATATCAAGAACGATATCATCTTTCGACAGAGGAAGAAGCTCTAACTCCATCTCCGTTCCATGTTTCTCCATTTTATTCATCAAATCATAATATGGTGCTTCCTCATCCCACTTTTTCTGGTTAAAAAACGCATCCCCCAGTAAAGTCTCAGAATTCTTTTTATTGTCTGTCATAATGTCCCTCATGATATATCCAATCATCCAAGCTTCTATTTTCTTTTACACTCTGCTCCCACTGATACATTTCCAATTTCGAACTGCAGTATTTGCATAATCCGGTCGGTGTTTTCAGCCGTCTGTTTAATTCAAAGCCGTCAAGATTACAATCGTTTATCTCAATCCAACCGCTTTCACAGATACCCAATCCATAAATCATATTAAGTTTATCTATAGCAAAAGGCATTGCGCAGCTGGCAAGTTTCCCATCTGACAACAGATGATTTTCAGATGAGAAACAATTGGCAAACGCTTCTTCCTTACAGCCGTTTCCTTCCGGAAGAAATTTCCGGTAAAACTTATCCGCAATACTGATGTGATAATCTATATCCTTTTCTTCCAAGAAACAACGAAATTGCCCCATCTTCGGAACCATAGGCGGGTAAACTGATATATCCACAACGGTTCCCGTATTACGAATGCTATTAAGAAGAACATCCGGCATATCCAACAAAAGAATACCGTTTGTTACAATATGGAGCTGCGCTTCAGGAAAGATATCTCTTGTTAAATAAAGAAACCGATACAACTCGGGGTTCATCAGAGGTTCCCCTCCGAGAAGTCTTATCAGGGAAACTCCGTCATAGAGTTCCCGAATCCTTTTTATATCCCGTTCATATACTTCAAGGGAGGTAAAGGATGGCTCTTCATACAGATTCGAACAATGCCCGCAGCCCCTGCAATTCATATTGCAATGATCATTAACATGGTATTCAAATACACTCAGCCACGGTCTTTCATAGTCAATCAGGCGAATATGCATTTCTTCATCAGTTCCATACCAAACTCTTGGCTCCGCATAAAAAAGAGGACACTCAAAATACATCTGATGTTTTTCTATGATGTCTGCAATCTCTTTGCCGAGCGGCGGAAGCAGCAGCGCATGGATCTGCCCGGCTGCAATCTTATTTTTCAGTTCGCGAATTCCCATGATTCCGGTTTCCGGTATGTCCTCCTCAAGCATGTATAATCCACATGGTTCAAAGGAATCCTTCCATTTCCCGGAAATCCTCTGCATCAGATTTTTCGACATGCCGCCTTTACCGTATACCGCTATTTTTCTTTTCATGTCCTGACCCCTTGCTCAAAGAAGGATCGCTCCGTCAAAATCCTGCAGATCTCATTTGCTATTATTCGGTTGCCATTTTCATCATAGTGGACCCCATCGCTATATACGCCGGAAGTCCCGTCAAAAACATGGGTCAGATCATATAGATAATCATATGACTTCATCATTTTTTTCGCACCTTCATAAAAGGGTCGATAGCCCTGAAATATTCGATTCAGAGAAGGCATTTCCTTAACGCCTGTTTCCAGAAAGCGTTTCATCCATTCTGCCTCGAACATACTCATCTCATAGTTCCCCTCGAATATAAACGGCTGAAGAAATCCCATGTATTGAAAGCCATACATTTTCGAAACAGAATGCATGATACGTTCGTTCCGAATCCAGTTTTCATAATCTCTGATGTCCGCTTCCGTTCCGTATAACTCGGAGTGAGAAAGACTGAACCATTCCCGCTGATGATCCTGAATGCTCCGCCTTAGAATTCCGCCTATTTTTTTCTCATAATATCCGGAATACCAGGGATGTTTCTTACTGACCATCAACCATCCGATATCGCATTCTCCCGAAAGTGATAGAACCAGGTCCGGTTTCAGTACCGGTACGTCGCGCAGCATGCGGTCTCTCTCTTCGCAGGATGTATAGCCGTTCATACCTCCGTTAAAAACCACATTATCTATACCCTGCGCAATTAAAATCTCGTGCAGGTATTCCGGCCAGCTTTTCAGATAAGAATAGCAATAATCTGTGGTTGCACCGCCGAGTGTCACAATACGAAGTTGTTTTTCATGCAGCGTTCCGTGAATATGAAATCCTGCCAGATCGTCCGTTCTCGAATAACCCAGGGTCGGATCCAGAATATCCCATCGCCTTACTTTCTGATACCCGTTCAGATTAAAATAGTTGACGTTTTCTTTCAATCCGTAAGCGTACATTAACGGGTCGGTCACTTCTCTGTAGTGCAGGGTATTAATCACTACAATGTTCTGTATATCTTCGTAAAGAACGGCATATGCCGGATAAACCGGCTTTCCCCAGAACTTCGGAATGCATTTCCCGTTATTATCAGCATCTTCCTCCGGATTCAGAAAATAATCCGGCTCTCTGCCGAGACACTGCAGTGCGCAGCAGACCACTCCTGAAATCCTGCGGTTTCCTAAAATGATGACCTTCTTATCTCCGATTCGTGACAGCAGCTCCGTCAGATAGATTTTCAATGTATTATCATACATCTGCTTCTGTTTCAATTGAAAACTTACTCCCTTCCTTTAATTGGTCCGCCAAAATGACGTCACGAATTTTCCCTGCCAGAATCTCATTTCCAACCTCACAGCAATGAATCCCATCAATATAGACTCCGGAGATTTCATCAAAAGCATCTGTCAGATTCGCAAAACCGTTTTCACTGCTTATCAGCTTTCGTGCACCATCGTAGAAAGATTTCCAGTTCTCAGTAATATTGGATACGGTCCTAAATGAATTGCGTCCCGTGCCCAGCATAATATCCAGCCATCCTTTTTCAAACGGATCAGCATGATATCCGGCAGTAAAAATGGAAGGCTGCAAAAAACAATAGAACCTTATCCCCATTTCTTCCGAGATAGTTCTGCAAAGCTTCTGGTTTCTGAACCAGTTCTCATAATCCTCTATATCCTCATTCAGTCCATAGCCAACTTCTTCAAACGGTTCTTTGCTCTTCCGATATACCGGATCAACGATCTGATCGATTAAATAGCCTGAATAGTAATTCCTGTCACGATATCCGTGATTCCACCCTATATCATTATCACCGCTCAGTACAAGGACTAAATCCGGACTTAACTGCAGCACATCCCGCAAAAATTTGTCTCTTTCCTGTACGGATGTATAGCCTACGATTCCACCGTTAAAAATAACATTGGGAACATCTGCCTCCTCAAGCTTTTCATGAAGGTATTCAGGCCAGCTCTTCATCTGAGAATAAGTCCAATCCGTAGTAGATCCCCCTAATGCCGCAATCCTCATCGCGCGTTTATCCTGCCGGTCTCCAAATATGTGAAATCCTGCCAGATTACCCATTCTGTTGTAGGCCAATAGAGGATCTATCAGGTCACATGCCTCATATTTGAACAGTCCTCCAAGTCTCGAATACTCTGCTTCCGACAGACTAAATCGCTGAATCACCTGCTCAAACTGATGGTTCAGATGCGAAACATCTATGACAAAGTAATGATCCCTCTCCTTCTGTAATACCTCTTCCAATGCCCTCACCGGTCTGTTGAAAAACTCTGTGCCCTCCATATAATGGTCCAACCGGAGATAGCAGTCGAGGTTTGCATGCATATACGTAAGGGCTGCAGACGTAATAAGTGCCGGTGTCTGATAACCAAAAATCGCAATCTTTCTTCCACCGGATTTTTTCAATGCTTTCTGAAGACGGTCTTTCAAAATATTTGTACACTTTTTCATTTCTCAGCGCGCCCTATCGCCTCTGCCTCGGAAATCATCTGCATGACCAATTCATCATAATTATGCTTATAAAACGCTCCCGAAAGATTATTCACCTTCAGTCGTCTGCACATCATATCGTCGCGAACAAAGATACATCCCGTACAGTACTTCGGGAATTCCCCGTTATAAAACATTCTGCGTATCCCGCGCATTATTTCTCCGTTCCAGACAGCCTCAAAACCGCCGTCCCGATACACATTGCCCACAACATGCATCCAGTTCGTACAACAGAGAAATACGTCGCCCTTTGCATTTATGTACGGTCTTTCCATGACAAAATCGCAGATACCTTCACAGCTGTATTCTCCCGGAATAAGAAAATTCTCCTTGGTAGCGGGCATAGTCGTTTCTATAAAGCCGGATTCTTTATACCGCTTGTACAGCTGCTCCGTAAATTCCTCCCCTTTGAATAACGGAAATGCATGAATCCGTCTGACATCCTTCTCCCAGGCTTCCTCACTTTCCAAATTCATAATATACTCCGGCACCTTTACGCTGAGCTTCAGCTTCTCCCCGATGCTTTTCGCACAATCGATAAAATGCTTAGCGGCCGCAGGATACTCAATCAGGCTGTCCTTCTCATTCTCCAGAAGTCCCTGAGTAGTTACATCTACAAAAAGGACCTCCTGAAAACCCAATTCCGCCGCAAGTCTGACAATATCCGGAAGTTCTTCCAGATTCTGCCTCATAATGACCACTGCCATGCGCATAAAAAGCCGTTCGCCATGCGACCTCAGAAGGCGCACATTTTTCTTAAATGTTTCAAAATTCAGCCCTTGTCGAATATGCTCATACGTATAGGCTGTCGCACCATCGCAGGAAATAGATATATCATAAAAACATTTATGAATAAGCTCCGCCAGTTCAGGATTCATAATAGATGCATTTGTATTGCATGTCATCTTAATCCCATAGCTGTCATACATTCTCAGAATTTTAACAATATCGGGATGCATGAACGGCTCCCCATAGCCATGGAGTGTAATCCTATGAACATATGGCAGAATCTCCTTTAGATAGCAAAGATTGTCTTCCGACAAGTTTGACGCCCCGTGATTCTTAGTAAAACAATGACTGCACATAATGCAGCGCGCATTGCAGAAATTAGTATGTTCAATCTGCAGATTGAGCGGATAAGAGTCAAGATATTCTCTTTTTTCCGAATAATTCAGCTCCAATAAAATATCGTTGATCTGTTTTACAGCCGCATAGTCTTTTTCCCTCAAGTACTTTTGCTGCCGTTCTTTCAGATGACCGCGGTCATGTATCTCCGTTTCCTCGCCCTTATATCTCCAGATAATCTGTTTTTCAATCATCCGGTCGTCAAACAAAAGCTTCCCGGCGTCAAAAAGTCCTTCCACTATATCTCTGTCAGAGTCCATATACCCCTCCCTGCTTAAAACTCATAAATAAAATCCACAACATCTCCCTGCTCCGTATCATCATACTTGTTCCGGTAGTAGCGAAACACCGATGCAGCGCAGTATGGTATCAGCTGTGTCAGTTCTTTTTTTCCCGTACACTCCCAGTACTTTTTCAGCGAAGCTTTAAATCCTTCAGCGTTTTCAAACCCATACTCCGTAATCCCGGTGCAGGCATTGTTCGACACTTCGACGTAATAGGAATCGCCCGCAGGCTGTTCAGAAGAAGCCGGCGCATAGTCTGCGAACTCTTTCAGCTTTTCTTTGAATTTACACACATCCAGATCAGTCGTCTTCAAACGTTCTTGTCCATCTTTGCTCATCCGTCGGCTGCTCCTCCTTATACATAATCTTGTTTTCTATTACCAGCACATCCATCCCGGTCCGCATAAAACACGCATATGCATCAGTCGGTGTACATACGATCGGCTCTCCCCTAACATTAAAGGACGTATTTACGAGTACAGGTACTCCTGTCATCTCCTCAAATTTTCTCAGTAATCTATAGTAGAGATGATCATCCTCTTCTGATACAGTCTGCACTCGCGCGCTATAATCCACATGGGTAACTGCGGGAATAACGGATCGCACTTCTCCTGCGATTTTATAAATATCCGTTTCACTGCATTCGCTTTGACTGCACAATTCTTCCCTGACCTTCGTTGTCAGGAGCATATACGGAGAGACTGCACCCGAATCGAAAAAATCAGCAGCCCTCTCCTCTGTAACAGAGGGGGCGAACGGTCGGAACGACTCACGGAACTTGATCTTCTGATTCATGCGTGCCTGCATTTCCGGATTTCTGGGATCTCCGAGGATGCTGCGATGTCCGAGAGCTCTCGGTCCATATTCCATAGCACCATGGAAAAACCCTACCACCTTTCCGGCAGCCAGGCAATCCGCTGTTTTTTCCAAGAGTTCTTCCTCGCAAGTTACTGTATGGTAAACAGCATGGCCGTGATCCAGCGCGTTGGTAATTTCCGATTCGGAAAAACTCGGACCCAGATAAGGAGAAAACCTCCTGTTCGTAATGACCCTTTCCTGATTGAAGTAAGAGTAATACGCATAGAGAGCCGCACCCAGTGCTCCGCCTGCATCACCCGCAGCCGGCTGAATGTAGAGATTTTTGAACAGACCTTGTCTTAAAAGCTTTCCGTTCGCCACACAATTCAGAGCCGTACCGCCGGCAAAACACAGATTCTCCTTCTCTGTCAGCTTTTTCAGATGAGCTGACATCTTTAACAGAATTTCCTCTGTTACCTCCTGAATTGAAGCTGCCATATCAAGATGCTTCTGATTGAACGGTTCGTCTGCCTGCTTTTTACTGATTTGAAAAAGCTCCTCAAAGCTTTTTTCTGTCATCGACCGTCCGTATTGATAGCCGAAATACTTCTGATTCATATGAAAAGATCCATCGTCCCGGATGGTGATCAGATGTTCTTTAATTAAATTCGAATAGACAGGCTTTCCGTAAGGTGCCAGTCCCATCAGCTTATACTCACCGGAATTCACCTTAAAGCCGCAGAAATATGTAAACGCACTATAGAGCATGCCTAACGAATCAGGATAGTTGATCTGTTTCAGAAACCGGATATCTTTTCCTTCTCCGACCCCCAGAGATATGGTGGCCCATTCTCCGACTGCATCAACTACCAATAGCGCTGCGTCCTGATATCCTGACGTATAAAATGCACTTGCCGCGTGAGAAATATGGTGATCGCAGACCAATAGCTTTCCGGTTATTCCAAGTGATCCACACTTTTCCTTCACAGTTTTATGGATCCATAATCGATCTCTGAACATTCTCTCATATTGAAGTTCTATCAGATCGTCATCATCCGGCATAATTCTCATCCAATTATCCAAAAAACGATCCAGCGTTTTTAGCGGATTGTCATAAAAAACGACAGCGGTCAACTCCTCAGGTCTTACTCCATTGGCCTGCAGACAATAACGAATTGCATTGACCGGAAAGGAACGGTCATTTTTCCTTCTGGTAAAACGTTCTTCCTGAACCGCACTGAGGACATATCCATCCCTGATTAATGCAGCTGCACTATCATGGTACAACCCTGATAATCCTAAAATATACATCAGTTCCTTATCTCTCCTAAATGGCTCTCAAGTTCCTGTTCATTTTTTGCCAAAACAAGAATTACCTGCGGATGAATTTCTGCACACAGCTTAAAGATATTATCAGAATAGGATCTTCTTTCTCCCAGTATGTACCCATCGATCGAAAATGACTGCCCATTTTCTTTCAGCCGCATCTCATATTCTGCATTCCGACAGTATTTTTCACAATTCATGCTGTCCTGACCAAGTTGGTAACGATAATAGCAGATTCTCCCCATGGAGTTGTACTTCTCAGCGCCATAAACAAGCCATGGCTCCACCTCTTTTGAAGCACGCCTTGCTTCTGCCAAAAGGTCTGTCTCAAAACCGACAAACCCCATCATCTTCAGGAAAGAAAAGAAACTGCCGGAATGATAATTCTCTCTGCTCCTTCCAAAACGATTCCAGACCAAAGTCAAATTGCTGCATTCTTTCATGGCCCATGACGCGATTCCGATATCAGATGTTGAGACAGCACTTCCCGGGAACCTTCGATCTATAAAAGCCAGCTGCTCCACCGTCTGCTCAAAGACTTGTTCAGGATTATATAGTGGTGTCTGAAAGATCAGTCTCTTTCCGCTCTCACCCACCCGCGACAGCATTTCAAACATTTTGGGGGTACCGCCATCATACATGCGCTTCTGACAAAACAGATCCCCCATTATAATGCCGTCTATCTTTGAAGATTCAAGCATTTTATCCAGCACTTCATCATTATACGATTGTAATCCGCAATATATCTCTGCCATTTGTTTACACCCATTCTGCATTTCGATATATGTAATGCATGTAGCCCGGGATCTCATCCAGGTGGTTCATGTAAAATTCTTTGCTCTCCTTCATCTCCGCTGTCCGTTTTAAGATATACCAAAGTGGATTGGTACGTCCCTCTATCTTGAAGGAATAAATTCCCACTCCGAGGTACATTCCCATGTCCCGATGAATCTTTGCAGGACAATTCCCGATTCTTTTCGCTTTTTTCATGTATCTCCCGGCTTTGTATAAATCATATTCCTTTTGACAGAATACTTCATAACCTTCCATAGTACCGATGTGAGGTAGCAGGCACTGTCGGTTACTGTTGAAGCATACACCTCCGTCAGCAACAATCTCATACTCCATCTCCGGACAGATACGAATCAAGTCCGCGATCTCGTGCAGATACAGATCTGATGATAAAATAATCCTTGTCACACCCAATGTCTGCAACAGCCTGACAGTTTCAGAATTATACACCCCCAAAAGCGTGCTGGCGTGAAGCGGTGTTCCGATCTGCATGTCATGCAGCTGACGGATCAGGCCAAAATCTGACAAAATAAACGCGTCGGCTCCCGCACTTTCCAACTCCCGCAGCTGTATGCAGAGATCAGAAGTATGCTCCTCCGCGATTGTGCCGTTAGCGGCCACATAAAGCTTAACATTTCTCCTGTGGGCCATCCGTATCGCCGATTTCAGTTCTTCCACAGTAAAATCGGCTTCCTTGGGCCTGGCGGACATCCCTTTAAGTCCGACATAAATTCCATCAGCTCCTGCATCCATAATCGCTGATAAATCATCCGGACTCCCTGCCGGTGACAAAATCTCACATTGTTTTATCATACTCTTCTCCAAGATATTTTTTAGCCATCTCAAAGTAATGCCTAATATTTGCAATCAGTCGTTCACTGTTTTCATTCTCTATCCAAACCCCTGCCAACTCCGTAATCTTTGGAAATACCATCGGGATCCGCTGATTGATCTTATCAGCCATGGGTATAATATATCGATGATATCTTGTCGCAAGTATTCGGAACAATGTCTCCCGATCAGCGGCCAATTCATTTATTACATAGATATTATCAGGCAGATATGGTTTGGCCAGCGTCGCGCAATCAAAAAGCGGTGCCATGGAGTACTCTTTCCATGTCTGATCTGTGATGATTCCGTAATTTTCCATAGTACGATCCACCTGACCGACAAAAATATCGAACATTAACATTTCAAAATAGCGTTTCCGAAACAGTTCCAGCGCCTCTTTATTCTTACCGAAATAGTATTCTAACAGATAAACCGGAAAGTTGATCGCAATGTCATAGGCGCTTTCCGACTCGCACAGATACTCAAAGGCACCCTCTATGTCCGGAAATGCAGGATGCTGAATTACTTCACCCCAATCGATCATCCACGGTTGTAATATTTCATTGTTTTTCAATACCCGGTCAGCGGTCATCTGCCTGACCGCACTCATTTCATAAAAAGTATCCCCTGCTCCAGACGCCACATCCATACTCAGAAAGGAATCTTTTTCCATATTTCTGTTCAGGACCCTGTATTCCTCTGCCATTGGAATATCCAGATAACGTCCGATCGCATTGATCAAGAACTCCAGATCATCCCCTTCATCATACAGACTGCTGTCCTTTAGAAATCCTCTTTTTCCATTCACAGTTACAATCAGCGGTCTTGTAATTCCTGCGGAAGATCGACCGATTATTTCACAATCCGCAGCCTGTATTTCATAAGTTCCGCTTAAATCCAGAGAGACCAGGTAGCAGGCGGTCTCCTTTGTAATAGCGGCTATTGACAGGTCGAGATCAGGTATTGGTTTTCCCATCTATTTCTCCATTGCTGCAATAAAGTCAGTTATAGCACTATACATTGCTTTAACTTGCCCCAAATGAATATAATGTCCGCACTCATCGATTTCCTGCATCGTCCCACACTTTGAAACAGAAAGAAACTTTGAGCGAATATCGCGATCAGTAATAGCATCCCATTCTCCGTACAGAAGCAGGGTTGGACAGATGATCTCATGCAGGGATTTCCATCCGTCTGCTTTCAATTCCGGATCCTCAGACATCGCTTTTGCAAAATGTAAAAGCTTTGCATGATATCTCGGTATTCGCTGTACTGAAGCAAGCTGCCGCAAACTTTTCGATGGCAGGCAATCGACTTTCCAAAATTCACTGCGGATGTGATTCGGATAGCTATTGATCATATTCAGTCCATCTGAAACTGAAATCCGATCGAGTGCTGCTTTCAGCCGTTTCACTTCCTGCTCATCTCCCCATTCTTCAAAAAAAAGGATATAATTTCGGATAATACACCGGACGCTGTCTGTCAGATCGATCGCGGGATTTTCCATTATCAATCCGGATACTGCCTGAGGACATAAGGAGGCATAGCGCTGTGCAATATATCCCCCAAAGGAATGCCCCAGAAGTACCCATTTCCGAATCCCGTAGTATGTGCGTATCTCTTCATAGTCTTTCAATATGCGATGCAGAGTAATCTTCTCTGACGGTGCCCATGCCGAACGCCCACATCCTCTCTGATCCGATTCTATGACCCGATAATCCTTCTGCAATTCATCAATCAGACAGCCAAAAGAAACGGAACTGTCTCCCGGACCGCCATGGATCAAAAGGATGGAAACGGGGGCATCCGAATTATATTCTCTGCAATAAATATCCTGTCCGTCCGAAAGTATCATATGCTATTCCCCTGCTGCAAATGATAGCAGCTTCTCATAATCAAGAATCTGATCGTCTGAGATTCCACAGTTTTTCTTAAGAAGCTCTGCTGTATACCGGGCAGTGTCATCTAACAGAAAGACACCTTTAGGATTGACCGTGAGAGGAGAATCTATCAGTTGTTTTTCTCCCAGCCAAATAATCCGTCTGACCTTCACCTGCTCTTTCAACAAGATGAAGTTCTCCTTCGTCCCGACAAAATAAATATCTGTTGTATAACTGTTAAGAAGACTTCCGAGAATCTTCCCGAACCTCTGAGCATGATCCGTATAGTCCTTAATCATGTAAGTCGGAATCTGTTCCGGAACAATCCATGTATCACCGACATGTTCTGCGTAAGGATCCAGTTGTTCAAGAAAAGTATTGTCAAAGTCTTCTACTATATAAAACGCATCTTCCCGGATTTTTACAGGACCACTCTCCATTTCAGCTATCCCGCGGATTCCCGATAATTGCAGAAATTCTCTCATGATTTGCAGAAATCGGTCACTGCCTATCAGAGTAATCCTCTTTTTTTTCATATAGTTGTCGGCCACTTTATCTAGAAATGAAGAAACAATCAGAGGTTTCCATTCCGGAGGCATATAGTTATCATGACCAAATACATCACAGTAAGCACATTCCCTCAAATTTTTACGGCCGCCTTTGATCAGTTCATCCCATATCCTTTTCCTCGATGCCGTATGCCAGCAATCCATAATCGTCTGCTTCCGCAAATCTCCTATTTCCGATAAGCCCAATCCATCCTGGCAGCATCTGCTGATTTTTCCGTCAGGTCTCACAACGATCTGCATGAACGGCATCATGCACCCGCTTTCATACTTTGCGTCATGAGTCCTGTTTGGTGCTTCTCCGCCACGGGAACTTAAAATCTGTGTTTTTTTTCGAATATATACTTTAATGTCGCAAGGGGAATCGACATACCTGTATTTACTTACCACCTTCGCCACAGATGGAATCAGTTCCATTTCATCGCTGTAATTATCGATAACAAGATAGTCCAGTTTGTTTATCAGCTGAGCAAATATCTCTTCTGTCAGTAAAATGCCGTTTGTAAAAAGGGCAAGACGTGCGTCAGGCAGCCGTTTTCTTGCATCGCTCACAAATCTGCATATTCTTTTATCGAGCAGCGGTTCATTGTTCGAAAACAGGCTCAGATATCCTTTGTATCGCATGGTCTCCAACTGTCCGATCAAAGAATAAAAGAACTCATCTGTCATCTTCTGATAAGGACGGGTATCTTTATTTCGATTCACGGGACAAAAGCTGCAGGTATTATTGCAGCGATTCACAGTCTCGATTTCAATAGAGTATGGATACATCCACTGTGTATTCTTCTCTTGATATATCTTTGAGAACAGGATCGCGCTGTTTCTGTCCTTTCTGCGCTGATGAAATTCCTCGATATTTCTGTCTTTCGTATCGCATACAATAATTTTTATCATTTGTGCGCTCTCATAATATATACTTTTTCTGCATTGGAATAATAAATCTTCCTTAACACAGTCTCTGAAAGGCCTGTCCCATATATACGCCAATCCCCCTGCGTACATCTGCCTTCCGGATGATAGGGAAAAAACTCATCTCTGGTTCCCAGAAACCGATAATACTGTTCGCAGCATAAGGGATCTCCCCCAAACATGTCTGTTCCGAAAAGTATTCTTTCCTGGAACTTTTCGGCAAACGCATGAAATCGCAACGGTTGGCGCCCTAACTCCGCCAGTACAGCTGCGATATCCACATACATATTGGAATTAACGTCCATCATCTGCTCCACACGATCCAGATCATTGGCAAGCGACCCCACATGGGCAATGACAAATGTCACATCCCGATGCCTTTTCATCAGAGTCTGCATCTGTCCGAGCAGATCAGAATGTCCCGGCATCTTTTTGCCGTAATAGCTCCACATCGGATAGGTAAGTAATTCCTTCAGTCGTTCATTATATCTGTCAGGTTTTTTAAAAAAAGCTGTCGGATCTGCAACATGCATCACGACCGGCAAGTTTTCCGCTTTGGCAAAGTTCCAAATCACCTCGAATTCCGGGTCGTCGATTCTCGCATATGTACCATTCCTTCTGCGAAGCTCCAGTCCCAGGTCCTTCCAGATTTTTATTCCGCAGACCTGCGGCTTAGAACCCATGCGATGCAAGCATTCCTGAGTGGCACGAGAAAAATCAGGATCTTCAAACCCGTGAAGTTCCACCGGCATACAATACGAGAAATAGTCAGAGTAATCTTCCGCACGCTTCAGTACTCTGTTAAAAACTTCCTCCGAAAACAGTTCCAAATCAACAGCATGGACAACACCGACCGCTTTCATCTTATCTACAAGTGCATCCATGTCGTATCTTTTCTCGAAATCCTCTTTCGGATAACGAGGACCAAGATGAATATGCGCATCTATCACCGGTATTTCCGGCATGACCCGCTCTGTTCGCGAAATCACGAGTTCACTTTCCGGTACATATTCCCGAAAATCCAGAGTTTTCTTTCTGTGCCTGAAAAACATTTTATAAGACCTCTGCATTTACCATATTCTGATATTTCTGCCGATCGTCAAGTTCCAGAAATTTCAGCTGATTCAATAGAATAAAGTTACATTCATAGCAGATCCGGGGTAGTTCACCCTTTTCAAAACAGGAACGAATTAATCTTACAGAATCGGATTCCCAGTACTGTTCCATCGTCTGTACATCGCCAATTTCCTCTGTATAATGATACCCATCGACACAGCAGGCTGCGTATTTTCCATCCAGCGAGCAATACAGTTGGCTGCTGAACACGTCGCAGATTCCCTTGCATGAATAAAGATTGCCCTTGCATGCCTCTGCGCTGATTTTCTTCCGATCAAACAAAAGGTTTTCCTTCTTGTCCGAACCCCCGGAACCGCGGCGTTTATTCTCTGTACCGATACGTTCAATTTCCAGCAGTTTCTCCTCCGTATCTTCCCGGTCCAGAAGACTCTCTGCAGGATATTGCAGATGCAACTTTCTTTCTTTTGCCCTCAGGATTGCCTCCTTCATTTTTACTGAAAAGAGATTCGGAAACAATCGCGGATTATCACCGTAATTATCATTGGCCTCCATCGCAATCATCTCCGTGAACTGAACTGATGAAAACCCATGATCCGCAGCAAAGTCGACTATTTCCGGCAATTCTAATAAATTCTGGCGCATGATTACGATAAAGAAATTCAGCCGCACCTGTGGGCACGCAGAGTGCACCCGGTCAATGTTTGTTACAAACCGCTCAAACGAAAGACCTTTGCGAATCTTCTCGTAAGTTTCCTTATTGACCGATTCACAGGAAATATTGAGTTCATCAAACATATCGCGGATATAGGGTATATATTCTTCCGGCATATAAGAAAGATTTGTATTCGCATACAATCGGATCCCATATTTTTTATATAATTTAAAATAATCCGGCAGACGTCTTGTCAGAAACGGTTCTCCATACCCATGAAGCCCAATATAGCGGCAAAACGGAAACATCGGTTCCAACCTGTGAATCATCGTCGGATCGATGTCTCTGCATTTTCTGTGATCTGCGTTGTAATGCCCGCACATGATACATCTGGCATTGCAGCGATTTGTATGTTCGATCTGAAGTTCCGAAGGATAGAAAAGCCAATGATCGAGCCCTTTTAATCTCGTTACTCTGATCAAAAAGTCATTAAAGGTTTTAGCAGACTCATAATCCTCTTTCTTTACAAGCAGTTTCTGAAGCTCTATTACGGTTTCCCGATTTTCCATGTCATAGGATTTTCCCTGATAAGAAAAATAGAAATGTTCATTTCGGGCATCACAATGACTCAGATAATGCTTTCCTGCATGGCAATCATTTTCCAGGATGATTTTTGTTTCCATTCAGTTTCCCCCGACTCTATTCTCCCAGAACACTTCGTCTTTCATAAAATCCTCATCCATATCCGTGATCCTGAAAGGGTATGGCTGACAGTCTTCTTGTTGAACAGAAACAGCATACTTACACCCCACACAAAAATGAGGAAGCTCCCCAGAGAAAAAGGCGTTTCTGGCTGCAAGATAAGACTCTCCGTTCCAAATATCCGGGAAATCCTGCTCTAAAATATTTCCCACAGTCTGAATTTTACCAAAGCAGCATAATGTTACATTACCTTCCGCATCAATGTAGCTTTTCCCATACAGGTTTCCGCAGATCCCCTCGCAGTGATACTTCCCGCTTCCGCAAGTATGGATTGTTTTCTTTATCTTCAGGTCCCGGTATCTCTTCACGAATGCGGCCTGCTCCTCATTTGTAAAGCTTCTGATATCTTCATGCTGCTGTCTTTGAGCCTCTTCCTGTTGCAGCTGTTGTAATGAGCAGGGTGCCTCCAGGGAATAATTCCAAAGAATCTGCAGGTCTAAGCCTATTTCTTTCGCTCTTTCCTCGGCGCGCGAAAGATACATCTCAGTAATTCCGGGATAATGCTCCAGCGAATCCTCCCGGTTCGCCAAATCCTTATCTGTGAGTAAAGCGCTGAATACAAGCCGATCCATATGGTTTTCCTTTGCGAATTGTACCATATCCTCCGCCAGATGGATGTTCTGCCGCATCATAACACAGTTCATGATCAACGTCGGTTTTGTCACATGCTCCTTTAGAAGTTTCAGGTTCGAACAAAAGGTATCAAAATTTCCGTTCACTCGAATTAATTCATATAACCTCTTCTCACAGGAATCACATGAAACAGTAACCACATCAAACGCTTCGTCAATCAGATTCGCCAAACGTTCATTCATTATAGACAAATTGGTCGTAGTATAAAGCTTCACACCTGTTTCGCGCAAATCTGTTATAATTTTTTCAATATGGGGATTCAAAAACGGTTCGCCGTCTCCCTGCAGCGCTACCTTTCGGCAATATCGCAGGTATGGCTGCAGTCGCTCTATTACCTGCGGATTTAGGTGATGGGCAGCTTTATTTTCAAGGAGGGTATGTGGGCACATACGGCAGCGGAGATTGCAGAAGCTTGTAACTTCTATGTCTAGCGCTTCCGGCCAAAAATCAACGACAACCTTTTTTTCCTCTGCACTTTTCCAGATCAGCTCCTGATTAGCTTTCCTCACTGAAATCTCCTCCTGTTCTTCGGTACTCCGGAGAGCGATACAGTTCTTCTTTGTGCTCTACTTTCAGCATCTGCAATTCCTGATTTGTTATAAAAGGACAATTGATACAGAAATACGGAAGCCTCCCTTCGTAAAAATCTGTTCGGACCGATACTGCCTTCTCTCCATTGAGAATTTCTTCCAAATTGTCTGCCAGGATATTGCCATAAGATACCTCTTTACTCTCACAGCACGGAAAGCATTCTCCGTTTTTATCTATATAGAGCCCTTTCCCCACCCAATCGCAGATTCCCCACACCTTAATTCCTGTCTCGAAAGGAGTAATCTTTTCGCGAGTATAATTATTCTTATCTAAAGTCCGTAGATACTGCTTCCTGATAAGCGACTGATGTTCTGCTGTATATCTAAATTCAAGATGCTGCAGCATATCAGCCTGTTTCCGGGCAGCGTCCGTATCCGGTCTTATCCTCTGATAATTACCCGGGTAGACCAAATTAACCCCACACCGGTCAGCGACCTCCTGCGCCTCATGAAAATAAACTGCTGCCGCCTGTGAATAATGAATCAGATCCTGTTCCTCATTACCTATGAACTGATTAATCCCCAAACGCCCAAATCGGATATCCGGAATCTTATGTGCAGCAGCAAAGCGGACAAAATCTGCCGCCTTTTCAATATTGGCAGCCATTGCGACTACAGACAGTGAAAGATATGGTCTACGACGGAGAGATGCCAGTCTATCAAGATTTTCACAAAACCGCTCATAGGAAAGTCCTCTGCTGATGCGTTCGTAATCCTCCCGGTTACAGCCGTGGCAGGAAATACTGATTTGTTCGAATACCTCCTCCGCATCATGGGCCATCTCTTCTGTAAACACCGATAGATTGGTCGTCACAAAAGCTTTTACCCCATATTTCTTCAGCATATCCACACACTGCCTGTATTTCTTACTGATAAACGGTTCTCCATAGCCGTTCATCAGCATCATTCTGCAATTTGCCATAAGCGGTTCAAGTTTTTCCAGCACGCCATCCTTCAAATCCTGAGCCTGTGTATTGCCCTTGTAATAGTGGCTGCACATAATACAGGCTGCGTTGCAGCGATCTGTCAGCTCTAATTGGATGACCTCCGGCGTATGACAGTATTGCTCCTGCCTGCCCGCGCACTCTTCGTTCGCAAGTTCACTATTCCGCGTTTTGCCAATTGCCAAACTGTCTGCAATTATGCTCACAGTCTTTTATCCTTTCATAAATTCCTATCCAATACTCCGGAATATACTCTCGTCCGTTTAAACAGACTGTTTCTTCATTTTCCGGTGTATAAACTTCCTGCAGAACAGTTTCATTTTTCAAAGTCGCAGGAACTTTACTGTTTGTCAGTCTTTTCCGAATGTGATCCATCATCCGGTACCATTTTTCATGCCTTTTATACCTTTTTTCACCGTCTTCGGGATACTTCAGCAGCAATCTGCTCTTCATATCCGAAAACACCAGATGCTGCTGATATAGAAAAACATCACAAATCAAAGTTGCCTTTGGATATCTGCCGAACAGGTCCCGGACAAAGTTCACCACCTGTAAATACGGAATATAACAGAATACTCCTTCACAGATAATAATTGGATCTGCCCGGTCCAGATCGAGCTCATGTCTGATAAACCTTCCTGAAAATGCGTTGTTACAGGGCTGCAGGAAATAATTTCTCTCTTCTGATATAGAAAGGATTTTTTTCTTCGCCGTAATAACATTATAAAAATCCACATCGTAATATTTTCCGCAGTAGTTTTCAAGGCGGAAAAACCTTGTGTCAAACCCGCAGCCGATATTCACGATCGGTCTTCCCGGATCATCTCTGACCAGACACTGTACACAGGAATCGATTATTCGGTTTCGGACCGCCACATTCAAGATTCCCTGAAACGGAATTTTTTCCATCGTCATCAGATTGTGTGGATTCATACCCTTTTTGGAAAAATACCTTCTGAAAAATCGCACCGCCTTTTGCCGCTGTTTATCGCAGGGCAAGTCTCCGGCGCCCTTATCATAACAGTACTGACAATAAAAGGATGTTACCACACCGGTCCATTCTGTATTCTTCAAATTCAGTTTATTCATTCTTTAATATCCTGTTTACAAAGCGTTCAGCAGACATAACCGCTCCGGAAATTCCTTCCCCTGACAGCATATCACAGGTATTTGCGGCATCTCCTATTCGAACTATTCCGTTCGTATATTCTTCTGACAGTTCACCGATTCCAAGATACGAACCTCGTATTCTGCTTTCAATACTCAGATTTCCCTTAATCAGGCAGGTCGCCTGCTCCTTATAGAATTGCATCAGATATTTGCTGATGTTTTTATTTTTCTGTCTCGACCATAATCCAATATTATACTGTTTATTGCCGATGTAAAAAATCCAGGCATAGGTATGCTCGCTGCCCCTGTCATAATCAAACAGAAAAAAAGGTTCCTCCTCCGTCCTGTCAGATCGCACGATCATGGTCACGCCGAAAGGTCTGTCATATGTATTCGAAATTCTTTTCCCTGCAAGTGTTATTCCACAATTGACCCCTGCAGCTATTACAAGATTGTCTGTCTGAAATTCTCCGATTCGGTATATCCCAGATTCCTCGATAACCCGGCGAACCGGATGTTCAAAGAATATTTCAACCCCATAATCTTTCATCGCATACTGTTGAAATATCGTGTCCGTGATATTTCGCGGGCATCCATATGCTATTTGCGCATCTTCCAGTACTTTCGTTCGGATACTTCGGTTTTTCACTTCATAATAACGTTTTATGCGTACAGCCCCCGCATCATTAAAGCGATGAACCGGAAATCCCAGGTTTTCCAGCTTCCGGATACAGCCCACAGATAGTCCGTCTCCACAAACCTTCCTGAAGCCTGCAGCTTGTTTTTCCAAAATCGCTGTTCGATATCCGGCACTTTTCAGACGTGCTGCTGCATAGCATCCGGCAGGTCCTGCACCGATAATCAGAAAGTCATATCGTCTGTTCATAAAAAATCCTGTATCGCGTCCATGAATCTTTGATTATACGCTTCTATGCTAAAATATTCTCTTCGGCAGCCTACCCCTGATCGCAGCTCTGGATAATCATGTATATGCTTCATCTGCTTTGCGAGATCATCCTCAGACTGTTCTCTGTCAAAATATACTGCATAATCTCCAAGATATTCACGTATGGCTCCTTTTGCCGGAGCGACCACCGGAAGCCCCATTACTGCACCTTCCAGAGCAGTCAGGGGACCGGCTTCTTCCACAAGAGACGGGATTACCAAACAATCAGCAGTACAATATATCTCTTTCATCTTTTCATGTGGAACATATCCCAGAAAAACAGTTCGAAGTTTCCGGTCCGAGCATTGTTTCCGAATATCCTTCTCGTACTCACTCCTTCCCGAATCGCCTGAGAAACTCCCCCCGGCGATAAGGAGAACAGCATCCTTCATATGTAACTTTTCAAAAGCCGCAACTAATTCTCTCAGTCCTTTTTCCACACTGATTCTTCCCGAATACAGATATACAAACGCATTCTCCGGTAAACAATACTTCTTTCGATACTTCTTCCGGTGAATCCGCACATATTCAGGACTGAATTGTTTCACATCGATTCCATTGTCTACCGCAAGAATTTTCTGTTCCCGCAATTCCGGTTCAGTGTACAATGCTTTTGTTACATAATTGCTGACAGTAAGGATTCCGGCACAGCTTTTCAGGTACGGAATACTTGCCGGCTGATCAATCAGTACGCTATGAGCATGGTACAGACATCTCTTCTTATATGCTTCGTGCCCCATCCCTTCCCGCACAGCCGAAAGCAGAGACATATTATTCTCCACAACGACCAAATCATAAGCATGCTTTTGAAGGAATTTTGACAATGCACGTCTGTAATACAGATGAGTAAACTTTTTGCGATAAAACATCGCTCTCCAGTCTTTTTTTATCTTATCCCAGTAAAAATAGGACAGAGTATCCAAAGCAGTGTATACTCGGGGAATCCTAATCGCATGGATACCGGCATCTTTTTTTTTTATCAGAGGCTTTAATTCCGGTACGAAGACGGTAACTACACTGATCTGATACTTACGATTCGTTTTGTTCTGTTCATATAAGAGAGATGCAAGCTCTTCTACTGCCCCGCCACGCACGGCAGGAACCGGGAAAGTGCCGCCCGAAATTATACAAATCGTTTTCATCTTACTCCACATTATTTTTCGACACTGGTTGTAAATCTCGGCTGATGCCCGTCGTAAGCAAGTGCGCCTGCACTGACGTAGTTCATGTCCACTTTGGTCCGGAAGATATCAATAATCTCTTTTTCCATCTCACTGCAAGCTGTCTGATGCTCCATTTTCTCAACGCTGACAAGGACGCTGCCATCCTCACGCAGATGTGCGCGGTATTCCATCATGAAGCCGTGTTTCATGAGACAGTTTTCCAGCATCTCCGGAAATACATACTGACCGTCTATGCAGATGCAGTCTGCCAGCCTGCCTCTGTACCGGATTCTCGGAAGATTCCGACCACATTTGCAGGGAGACGTATCAACAGACATAAGATCATCTGTCCAGTACCTCAGAAGAGGAAAGCCTTTATCCCATAAAGAGGTATAAACTGCCATACCGATTTCTCCCGGTAAAACAGGCGCGTTGGTTTTGGGATCAAGTATCTCAATCAGCAGATATTTGTTTAGATAATGCTGTCCATCCTTCTGTCGGCATTCTCCTGCCATCGGACCAAACATTTCGCTCATCCCAAACATATTGTAACAGTCTGCATTCCAGATTTTCTCAATCAGCTTTCTTCGTTCATCAGATAGAAAGCCTCCTCCCAGAATCATTTTTTTCACCGTAGAATTTTGAGCGATTCTGACATACTCCGGATTATCCGCTATCGTGCAGACAACACTCGGGCGGGTTGCAATCACTGTTACCGGAAGCGACTGAATTACCCGAATCATTTCTTTCGGAGAGGGTTCAGGGCAGTTGACATATCCGGCCCCCCGGGTCGTAAACTGCCACATCATTGTATGCGCCATAACACCGGTATCGACCGGAGCAAAGACTCCTCCCAGGTCTGTGCTCTCAATCCCAAGTTCGGAATAAAATGTATTCACAAACTCTTCATGAACCTCTTTATCCTTCTTGCTGTAAACATAATAGGTCTTCTCTCCGGATGTCCCGCTGCTTGAAAAAATGCCGTATACGTCTCCGGCCTTGACCGCTGTTCGCTCATAAGCGCCGGTAGTGCGCAGCTCCTCCTTGTACATAAAAGGAATTGTGCGAAACTGTTCATACGAGTCAAATACCTCTTCTCCGCTGATCCTGTTCCTATAAAACGGTGCATTATAAAGCCCGTTTCGATACAACTGTCTAAGTGTATCTAATTCATGTTCTAACATTGTTCTTCCTCCCTCAGACTATTAACATAAGGATCATTATCATGATTGCAGCAAAGCATCCGTATCCTACCCACGAGGTGTATGACCCAATGCGAAGCATTCCCTGGTATTGTCCAAGGTAATAAATCATCTGTCTCTTGATACCGAAAAAATTACGGATTTTTATGCACCGGCACAAGTAAGATATTTCGCTGTCATGAATAAGGACCTGAGCAACCATCTGCTGTCCCAGCGTCGCTTTTTTCTCCTCGGACAGCAGATTCACAAGGACAGATGTGATAATATTTTCCAAAAGGATCAGTGCCGGTATACCAAGGAGCAAGAGCGGGTTTGCAGCCGCTAAAGACACCAGAGCAATTAGTACAGTATAGATAATATACAGGAAAGATCGCTTCGGCAAAACTACCTCTCCACGTTCCGGATGTTTAGTAATCAGATCGCAGTCGGCAGATCCGTAAAAATGAAGGCGGCGGAACATTGCCTTAACGGGGATCCATGTTTTTTTGCTATGATAGACCAACGATTTCGGAGAACCGGCAATCTCGTATCCGGCATCGCGAATCATGATACCCAAATCAACATCCTCACCTGCCGGACGGACAAATGATTCATCAAATCCACCAACTTCGAGAAATACCTCGCGTCGGACGGAGAAATTGGCAGTTACTCCCCATTCCAAATACGGTACATATTTCGGCAGATAGAAGCAGGTCAGATATGGTGTTGCCTCGATTGCCTTCCAAAACCAGGTGTCGGGACCGACAAACTCCAGAGGACCTGCTACAGCAGCAACTTTCGGATCTGCATACTTTTCCGCGTATTGCTCAATCATATGCTCGGTCGCTATACAATCTGAGTCCAAAAACAAAATCACATCGTTCCCTGCCAGACTCACGCCGTGATTTCTTTTTGCCGAAACTCCGTTTTTGAAGTACACGTATATGCAGTCATACTTTTTGCAGGCTTCCTGAATTTCACGGCTTTCCTCATCGGAACTGTCGTCGATGATCAGGACCTCACAATCTCCGGAATAGTTGTCTCTTGTAACCTTAATGCTTTTCATCAGATCGATCAAAAGAGCTACTCTGCCTTTCGTTGCAACCACTATGCTAAAACTCAGCTCGCTCATCCAAACCTCCTGCCTGATACGAAAAGATAAATGATCATGATCAATGTAATAACGATAAAGGATTCATAATAAATCCACGCCTTCTTCGCAGAGGCTTTGTAATCGTCTCTCACATGAAATATGCCAAAATACTGACCTTTGAACATCAACGACATATCATGCATTCTCAGAGACATCAATAAACGATGAAATCTATATTTACCCTGAAGGAACATTGCGATCGTCCAATAGACGAGGTTAACAGGCTTCTTATTTTCTTTCGTATAATGATTAAACAGCATACCGTAAAGTATCATGCACCAGATTCCCCAAAACGCCATTGGCAAAGCAGTTCTGCGAATCAAGGACATAGAACCGAAAATCAGGAGCATAAATAAAACTACATCCCCGGTCATGGGCAGTCGTCTTCTTATCAGCTCCGGATGTCTTTTCAGAATATGATACTCCATTGACCCCCAACGCTTTGAACGGTCGTTTACAGCCTTCCAATTATTCCAAGTCTCTCTGGAATGATACGTTACTGCATCCGGCGAAGTCTTGATCAAATAACCGGCTTTAGTGACTCGATATGTCATATCCAAGTCGTCCCCGCCTAACTTATATGGGAAGTTTTCCTCAAATTTCCCGATTTCAAGCAGCACCTCTTTACGGAACGCCACATTATTTCCAATTGTCCAGGACACATATGGATATCGCTTTGCAAAACTGAAGGAATCGACAAACGTCGTGAGTTCCAATACCTTCCACCAGAATTTCTTTTCACCGACAAACTCTGTAAGGCCAAAAGAACCGGCGAGTTTTTCATTATCCCGGTTATCTAAAAAAGTTTTCGCATGCGTATTGAGAAGTCCGGATTTCACTGTTACATCAGAATCAATAAAGAGTATATACTCATACTTTGCAATATCGATTCCTTTATTGCGTTTTTTTCGCACACTATCAACGCCATCAATATAGCGGGCATCATACTTACCGCATGCATTCTCAATTGTTCTCTTTTCTTCGTCTTTACTGCTGTCAATGATAAGGACTTCTGTCTTACCATAACAATAATACTTCCTGTCCTCGTACAGGGATTCAAGCAGTCTTTCAACTAATTCTGACCTATTCCACGTTGGTATGACAATTGAAATATTTATTTCTTCCATATCCTCCCTTTCCATATCCTTACTATTCCAAAATTCATGATCTTCCATTTATCTGTCATCGGACGAATACCAATAATTACCAGAATCATTAAAACCAAAACAGCGACAGGTTTCTGCCTGAGAGCAATCAGGAGAAGCACTATCGGGTAATAAAAGTTATAAAAATCCTCATACGGAACTGCAATATAGCTCTCGATATAGCTTTGTTTATATATATAGTGAATTGTGTAGAATGTGACAGCCATCACTATCAAATAGGTGACACATATCGCTGCTGAAAGAAGTGCACTGTATTCCAAAAACAGAAAGGACACGATAAGAAGCGATTCTATCACAAAGCAGATATACAACATTTTCTTCGCTTTAGTAAGATGTGAAAGAGCAAATGTAGTTGTTCCCGATTTTTTGTCATTCTCCAGATCGATCACCTGATGTATCAGTATATAACGCAGCCCGACCAATGCCCCAATTATTCCCCAGATCACAATATACTTCAGCATCCTGGTCGAAATTGACAGGAGGGGAAGCATTGGGAATGTACGCTGGGCCAATGTGCAGACTATCAAGCCGAACACACCTCGCTCTTTAAAACGAAAAGGTCGGATCGAATAGGCTGCACCCCAAAAATAAACCCAGAGAAGAATTGCATAAATGCTGCGATTCTTACTGACAATCGCAAGCGGAAGTGCACCGGATACCAGAAATGCCAAAACCAACAGACATTGAACTTCACTCAGTTCACCCATGATATTTTGTTTGCCCACTATTTTATCTGCTGCTCTATCGCTGTAATCATTTATTGCATATCCAAATGCATAAAAGAAAAAAAGGTAAATAAAATACGAGATGCAAATAGCGGCAATATGTTCCAATTCTGCAAAACAGCATAGTATCGGCAGAAACATAAACGGAAGTTTTGAGAATAGCCATTCGTTCATTCGAATCAGCTTTCCTATTTTTGTCATTATTTACTCCTATTATCTATGTCATAGTTCAATCAAATATTAACTACTCCGCATTTTATGCTTCCGTAATACTTGCCGCCCAGATGACAAAGTATTTCGGCGACAAAGAGCTTTGCATACTTTTCTCTCTTAAAGATTCCTATCAGATTTTTTATCAGGGCTTTATATAGATTGACATCTATGCTGAGCATTCTGCCGGAATACTTTTTTTGCAGTTTAGAACTTGATATTCCGTTTCGAAAGCTTTTTTTCAAAATCCCTTTTAGATTATCCGGTGAATGTGCAATAATTTTTGCAGATGGTACATATTTGAGTTTTGCACCGGCCTCTAATGCTCTCCAACAGATATCAATATCCTCGGCATTGTTCGCAAAATAATTGCTGAATCCCCTGATCTTCACCAGCAACTTTTTTCTGTATGCACAACTGGCAGTGATAAAAGCGGAATTTAATGTCTTTTCAGTCACATAATAAGGCTCATGACCGTAGGACATCATTATCTGTAAAGACAGTTTGCCCCAGAATTCTTCATAAATATTCCGCGGCGCTGCCGGTTCAATGTAAGTACCCAAACCGTCTATATCTTCTTCCGCAAATGCCTTCTGTATCTCTTTGAGCCAGTCCTGATCCGGGACACAATCGGCATCAATAAAAACTATCACATCCCCCCGGGATGCCTTAATTCCGGCATTTCGTCCGCCTGCAGCGTGCTTCTTAGAATTTAGGACCACTTTTGCCCCATATTTCTCTGCAATTTCAACAGTCCTATCTGTTGACATACCGTCTGCCACAATAATTTCATATGGCTTTTCAGAGCCGTTAAGAATTCCTTCTAAGCAATTTGCCAGACAGCTCTCTTCGTTGTAGGTAGGTATTACAATTGAAAATTTCATTTCTAACTCCATAACGGATCAGCTAAAGAACTCTTCTGTCCTGTTAGCAGACCCCTGTCTACTCTCATTTATAACAGCCAGTTATTTTTCGGAATATTCGAACTAAAAACGAGCTTTCAGCAAAAGATATCGATGTTATATGCGCAAAAACTTCCAGTATCATTCTATATTCCGAAAAGTATTATATCATTCTTTATTAAAGCTTCAATGAATAAATACTAAAAACGCAAAAAAGAGCCTTCAGCAACCCCTTCCTTGCTATTTTGCGCTTTTATCTATTTTGAATATCAAGTTATGACTCTTCACACCCCCGCCAGCACATTCATGTTTCGCAGCTCCCCGTCCTTAATGCCGTCGTTCACTGCATACGCATGCTTCTCAAGGTCCGTGCA